>Ga0137308_101923_pt1 | contig 16762 bp, 12 predicted proteins | sample Inofrocosms_June_FD_97181 | JGI IMG/M metagenome (GOLD analysis project Ga0137308, IMG submission 97181) | Mouse cecal microbial communities from Vienna, Austria - N-Acetylneuraminic and N-Acetylglucosamine D2O microcosms_June | ecosystem: Host-associated > Mammals > Digestive system > Large... | reverse complement strand
GAGCTTTGTAAGCCCCTACCAGATCGGAGGAACCAAAATGGAAGTCATCTACCGCTACGACGGAACCTTCGCAGGGTTCCTCTGCTGCATCTTCGACAGCTACCTCTACAAAGAAACCCCCATCCACTTCCAAGATACAGACCACGTCCAACCCTCCCTCTTCCACGCCCGCTGGGTGGGCACAGACCCCCGCCACGCCCGCCGCGTCCTCTCCACCCTCGGAAAAATCGCCCCCTACGCCAAAGAACTGGTGGTGAAGGGCTTCCTCACCTGTGCCCCGGAACGGGAAGTCATGCTCTACCGCTTCATCCGCGCCCTGCTGGACATCGGTAAGCCCCTCCTGCGCCAGCTCAGCGACGATGCGGTCCTCCCCCTGCTCAAGGCCGTGCGCCACCTGGACGGCGAAGTCCAGCTCCTCCGGGGCTTCACCCGCTTCTCCGAGTTCGAGGGGATGCTCGCCGGGGAGATCCGCCCCAAAAACCGCGTCCTCCCCCTCCTGCGCCCCCACTTCTGCGACCGTATGTACAACGAGACCTTCCTCCTCTACGACCGCACCCACCACGAGGCCCTGGTCCACCGCGGCGGACAGTGGGCCATCGTCCCTATGGACTCCTTTAAAATGGCCGCCCCCTCCGCCGCGGAGGCCCAGTACCGCCGCCTCTGGAAAACCTTCTACGACACCATCGAGATCAAAGAACGCCATAACCCCAAGCTCCGCCAGACCCACATGCCCAAGCGCTACTGGGAGACCATGACCGAGTTCCAGGACGAGGACCACTTCCAAAGCGCCGGGACCGCCCTGCCGGAGGCCCCGCCGCCCACACAAAATTTTTGAGAAATTTTGAAGAATATATTGACATTTCCTCACAAACCCGATATAGTTACCTTGCCTGTTTTTCCGGGGGAAAAGTACTCAGGAAAAACAGGCAAATTCTATATTTTACAAGAAAGAACGGGGGAGGATAATGTCCAAAAAGTTGATTCGCCTTGCGGATTGCTGCATGGCGTTTGACGGCGAGCTGGTTCTCGATCACATCAATCTCTATATCAATGACAGTGAATTCCTCACACTGCTCGGACCCAGTGGCTGCGGCAAGACCACTACCTTGCGCATCATTGGCGGCTTCATCACGCCTACTTCCGGTGAAGTCCTGTTCGACGATGTGAGGATGAATGATATTCCGCCCAATCTGCGGAAGGTCAACACCGTCTTCCAGCGCTACGCCCTGTTTCCACACCTCAACGTCTTTGAGAACGTGGCCTTCGGCCTGCGCATCCCTAAGACCGTTGAGGAGGGCGGACGAAAACGCAAGGTGCGCGTGCCGGAAGCGGAGATCCGTCAGAGGGTCCTGGAAATGCTGGAGGTGGTCAGCCTCAAAGGCTTCGACCAGCGCCGCATCTCCGAGCTCTCCGGAGGCCAGCAGCAGAGAGTGGCCATCGCCCGGGCCCTGGTCAACCGCCCCAAGGTCCTCCTGCTGGACGAGCCCCTGGGCGCTCTGGACCTGCGCCTGCGCAAGGACATGCAGAGCGAGCTCAAGCGCATCCAGCAGCAGCTGGGTATCACCTTCATCTACGTCACCCACGACCAGGAGGAGGCCCTCGCTATGAGCGACACCGTCGTCGTCATGGACCAGGGCCGCATCCAGCAGATCGGTACCCCGGAGGACATCTACAACGAGCCCAAAAACGCCTTCGTGGCCGACTTCATCGGCGAGAGCAACATCCTCGACGGCATCATGCACGAGGACTTCGTTGTGGAATTTTTCAACCGCAAGTTCAAATGCCTGGACAAGGGCTTCGCACCTATGGAGCCCGTGGACGTGGTCATCCGCCCCGAGGACATCGACATCGTCCCCGCCGAGAAGGGCGCCCTGCGGGGCACCGTCACCAGCGTCACCTTCAAGGGCGTCCACTACGACACCATTGTCGACTTCAAAGGCTTCAAGTGGCTCATCCAGACCACCGACTATCACAGCGAGGGCGAGACCATCGGCATCGTCCTCAACCCCGACGACATCCACATCATGCGCAAGAGCCAGTACTCCGGCATGTTCGGCGACTACTCCTCCTACTCCGAGGAGTACGACGACCTGGAGGACGTCTCCCTCCTGGAGGAAGAGGAGGGCGGAGATGAAGAGTAAACGCGCCCTCTTCGCCGTGCCCTACGTGGGATGGCTTGCCCTCTTCGTGGTGGCCCCCATCGTCATGGTGGTCATCTACGCCTTCTCTACCGCCGGCGGCGGCTTCACCCTGGAAAACTTCGCCCGCATGGGCACCTATGCCACCGTCTTTACCCGGTCCTTCTGGCTGGCCCTGCTGGCCACGCTCATCTGCCTTCTCATCGGCTACCCCGTGGCCTACTTCATCTCCCGGGAGGGCCCCCGGTTCCAGCGGGTGGCCATGATGCTCGTCATGCTCCCCATGTGGATGAACTTCCTCCTGCGTACCTACTCCTGGATGTCCATCCTGGAGAACACCGGCCTCTTGAACCGGCTCTTCCAGTCCATCGGCCTCATCGGCCTGGTCAACCGCATTTTCGGTACCAGCTACGACTACTTCCCCATGATCAACACCCAGGGCGCGGTAGTGCTGGGCATGGTCTACAACTACCTGCCCTTCATGATCCTCCCCATCTACTCGGTCATCGAGAAGATGGACGGCAGCCTCCTGGAGGCCGCCCGGGACCTGGGAGCCAACGGCGCGGGGGTCTTCCGCAAGGTGATCCTGCCCCTGAGCCTCCCCGGGGTCCTCTCCGGGGTGACCATGGTGTTCGTCCCGGCGGTGTCCACCTTCGCCATCTCCCGCCTGCTGGGCGGAGGCACCCAGATGATGTTGGGCGACCTCATTGAACAGCAGTTCCTGGGCGGGGCCTACAACCCCCATCTGGGAGCCGCCATCTCCCTGGTGATGATGGTGATCGTCGTCGTTTGTATGACCGTGATGAATCACTTCGGCGAGGGTGAGGAACAGGCGGTGATGCTATGACCTACTTTTTCTTGAAAGAAAAAGTAGGCAAAAAGAACTTTAACCTCGCTCTTTTCTGCCTACTTTATCCAGGTTTTCCGCACGGTAACGAGAGGAGGGCATTCAGATGAAAAAAGCTAACCGCACCGGGAGCCGCTTTCTGATCGGCCTGATGTTCCTCTTCCTGTACCTGCCCATCATCCTGCTCATCGTCTTCTCCTTCAACGCAGGCGATTCCAGCGCCGTGTGGCGGGGCTTCTCCCTCAACTGGTACCGGGAGCTCTTCCAGAACCGGCTCATCATGGAGAGCCTCTACATGACCCTGCTGGTGAGCCTCCTGGCCACGGTGATCTCCACCGCCGCCGGAACCTTCGCCGCCATCGGCCTCTACAGCCTCAGCCGCCGGAAGCGGGACGCCATCCTGATGGTCAACGACATCCCCATGATGAATGCCGACATCGTCACCGGCGTGAGCCTGTGCCTGTTCTTTGTGGCCTTCTTCCAGGGCTGGGGGGGCTTCGCCCGGTGGTTCAACGGCGTGCAGAGCGCCGTGGAGCTCCCAACCCGCCTGACGCTGGGGTTCGGCACCCTCCTGCTGGCCCATGTGGCTTTCAACATCCCCTACGTGATCCTCAACGTCTCCCCCCGCCTGCGGCAAATGGACAAAAACCTGGTGGACGCGGCCCAGGACCTGGGCTGTACCTGGATGCAGGCGTTCTGGAAGGTGATCCTCCCGGAGATCAAGCCGGGCATCGTCTCCGGGGCCCTCATCGCCTTCACCATGAGCGTGGATGACTTCGTCATCTCCTACTTCACCGCCGGTTCCGCCACCTCCACCCTGGCCATGACCATCTACGGTATGACCAAGCGCCGCATTACCCCGGAGATCAACGCGGTCTCTACCCTGCTGTTTTTGACGGTGCTGGTGCTCCTGGTGGTGGTCAACGTCCGGGAGGCGCAGCTGGAGCACCGGGAGGCCTCCCGGGAGCCCAGGAAGCCCACCCTCATGGAGCGCATCGCCGGCCGCACCAACACCCCCGGCTGGCGCTGGGCCAAGCGGGGCGCGGGAGCCGCCGCCATCTGCTGCTTCGTGGCGGTGGTGGTGTTCCTCACCGGGGCCACCAGCTCCCAGCCGGTGGTGAACGTGTGCAGCTGGGGCGAGTATATCGACGAGGACCTCATCGGCCAGTTCGAGGAGGCCACCGGCATCCGGGTCAACTACCAGACCGTGGAGAGCAACGAGACTCTCTACTCCCTCCTCAAGAGCGGCGGCGCGGACTACGATGTGGTGGTCCCCTCCGACTACATGATCGCCAAGCTCATCGAGGAGGATATGCTGGAGGAGCTGGACTACAGCAATATCCCCAACTACGCCCTCATCGACGAGCGCTTCAAGGGCCTCTCCTTCGACCCCGGCGAGCGCTACACCGTCCCCTACACCTGGGGCACTCTGGGGATCATCTATAACAGAAATATGGTGGATGGGGAGATCACCAGCTGGTCCGCCCTCTACGACGATCGATATGCCGGGAACGTCCTGCTCATCAACAACTCCCGGGACGCCATGGGCGCGGCCCTGATGTACTTGGGCTACTCGGTGAACACTACCGACCCGGACGAGATCCGCGCCGCCTTCCAGGTCATTGAGGACGCCAACCGACGGGGCGTGTTCCAGGGCCGGGTGATGGACGAGGTGTTCCAGAAGATGGAGGGCGGCAACGCCGCCATCGCCACCTACTACGCCGGGGACTACCTCTCCATGGTGGAGAACCAGGCCGATGGCGTGGACCTGGCCTTCGTGATCCCGGAGGAGGGCTCCAACTGGTTCGTGGACGCCATGTGCGTCCTCAAGGACGCCCCCCACAAGGAGGCGGCGGAGGCGTGGATCAACTTCATCGCCTCCACGGAGGCCAACCTCGCCAATATGGACTACATCTGGTACGCCTCCCCCAACAAGGAGGCCCTGGAGCAGTACCCCGCCTACTACGAGGAGACCTACGGCGAGGAGCTGGACCAGGAGACCTACGAGATCATGGCCGCCCCGCCGGAGGTGCTGGAGCGGTGCGAGGTCTACGAGAACCTTCCCCAGGAGACCCTGAGCCTCTATTCGGACCTCTGGGTGGAGCTGGGCGTGGGCTGATCCCGCTTCTGAAACGAACAAGGGACCTTTTCCAGACGGAAAAGGTCCCTCTTTTTGCGTTTTTGCTCAGAGATTCAGCGAGGCGATCGCCTCCTCCATCTGCTTGGCGGACTGCCGCAGGGCCTGGGCCTCCTCCCCGCTCAGGGGAATCTCCAGCACCTCCTCCAGGCCCTCCCGGCCCACGATGGAGGGGATGCTGAGGGCCAGACCCTCCAGGCCGTACTCCCCCTCCAGCACCACGGACACCGGGAGCACGGCGTGCTCGTCCTTGACCAGGCTCTCGGCGATGCGGCCCACGGCCATGGCGATGCCGTAGTAGGTCGCCCCCTTGCGGGAGATGATCTCGTAAGCGCTGTCCCGGACCTGGCGGTAGAGGCGGTCCTTCGTCTCCGTCACCCGCTCCAGGCCCCTGATGCGGCAGAAGTCCTGCAAATCCAGGCCGGAGACGTTGGCCTCGCTCCAGACGGCAAGCTCACTGTCCCCGTGTTCGCCGATGATGAAAGCGTGGACGTTGCGGCTGTCCACCCCCAGCTCCTCCCCCAGCAGCTGCTTGAGCCGCCCGGTGTCCAGCACCGTGCCCGAGCCGATGACCCGCTCCCTGGGGTAGCCGGAGAGCTTCCAGGCCGTGTAGGTGAGCACGTCCACCGGGTTGGAGACGATGAGGAGGATGCCGCCGAAATCCCGGGCCGTGATCTCGGCGAGGATGCTGCGCAAAATGGCGGCGTTCTTGCCGATGAGGTCCAGCCGGGTCTCCCCCGGCTTCTGGTTGGCCCCGGCGGTGATGACCACCAGGGCGCAGTCGGTGATGTCGTCATAGGTCCCGGCGGTGATGGTCATGGGGGCGGCGTAGGGCAGGCCGTCGCTGAGGTCGATGGCCTCCCCCTCGGCCTTGGCCTGGTTGGCGTCCAGCAGGACCAGCTCAGAGAACAGACCCTGCTGCAAAAACCGGAAAGCGATGGACGCCCCCACAAAGCCGCAGCCGATGACGGCCGCTTTTCTGGGATTGGGATTCATAGTAAACGCTCCTTTGTGTATGGATTTGTGATATGTGATATAGGTTGCCTCCCGAGGCGCGGCTTATGCGCGCTTTTACCCCTCCAGTACGCCCTTGAGGGTCTCCAGGAGCTTATCCACGTCGATGGGCTTGGCGATGTGGCCGTTCATGCCGGAGGCCAGAGCCGCCTGCCGGTCCTCCTCAAAGGCGTTGGCGGTCATGGCGAGTATCGGGATATTGGCCAGCTCCCGGTCCTCCAGGCGGCGGATGGTGCGGGTGGCCTCATAGCCGTCCATCAAGGGCATCTGCACGTCCATGAGCACCAGCCGGTAGTACCCCGGGCTGGAAGCGGAGAGCTTTTCCACCGCCTCCCGGCCGTTCTCCGCCGTCTCCACGGCGAAGCCCGCCTCCCCCAGGAGCTCGATGGCGATCTCCCGGTTGAGGGCGTTGTCCTCGGCCAAGAGGATGCGGTCCCCGGCGCTGATGCGCACCGGCTCTGCCGGGAGAACGGGCCCTTCCTCCTGCCGGGGGCTCACGATGCTCCGCAGGCAGGCGCGAAGCTCCGAGAGGAACAGCGGCTTCCCGCAGAAGGCGGTGACCCCCGCCTCCCGGGCCTCCTCCTCGATGTCCGACCAGTCGTAGGCGGAGAGGATGATGATGGGGGCGTGGTCCCCCGCCTCCCGCCGGATACGCCGGGCCACCTCCACGCCGTTCATGTCCGGCATGAGCCAATCGATGAGGTAGACCTGGTACTCGTCCTTCCGGTCCAGGGCCTGACGGGTGCGGAGCACCGCCTCCCGCCCGGAGAGGGTCCACTCCGGGCGCATCCCGATCTCCCCCAGCATCCCGGTGACGCTGTCGCAGATGTTGAAGTCGTCGTCCACCACCAGGGCGTGGCAGCCCTGGAGCTCCCCGATGACCACCGGCTCCCTCCCCTCCTCCTGGAGGCGGAAGCTCAGGCCCACCGTGAACTCCGTCCCCTGCCCGGGCCTGCTCTTTACCGAGATGGTCCCGCCCATGAGGTCGACGATGTTCTTGGCGATGGCCATGCCCAGGCCGGTGCCCTGGATGCCGCTGATGGTGGAGGTGCGCTCCCGCTCAAAGGGCTCGAAGATGCGGGAGAGGAAGTCCTCGCTCATGCCGATGCCCGTGTCCTTCACGGTGAAGACGTAGCTTGCGAAGCCCTCCCGCTCACAGGGCTTCTCCACGATGCGCACGGTAATCTGTCCGCCGGTGCCGGTAAATTTCACGGCGTTGCTCAGGAGGTTCAAAAACACCTGGTCCAGCCGGAGCTTGTCGCAGTAGATGTCCTCGTGGCGCACGTCCACGGCGTCGATGCACAGCGCCAGGCCCTTGGCGGTGATCTCGGAGTGGAGGATATTGCGCAGCTCGCGCCAGATCTCCGGCAGACTGCACGGGTGCTCCTCGATGTGGATCTTGCCGCTCTCGATGCGGCTCATGTCCAGAACATCGTTGATGAGCCCCAGCAGGTGGTTGCCGGAGGACATGATCTTCCCCAAATACTCCCGCACCCGCTCCCTCTGGTCGATGTGCTTGAGGGCCAGGGTGGTGAAGCCGATGATGGCGTTCATGGGGGTGCGGATGTCATGGCTCATGTTGGAGAGGAAGGTGCTCTTGGCGATGTTGGCCCGCTCGGCCTGGGCCAGGGCGGTCTCCAGCTGGGAGCGCTGCTGGAGCTCCCGCTCAATGGTATCCGTGACCACCCGTTTGGCCAGGACCACCTGGGAGCCCCCCGCCTCCCCGGCCACCCGGGTGAAGCTGAACTGGATGTACTCCACCTTCTCCCGGGCGTTGTTGCGGACGGTGACGTTGTAGATCTTCCGGTCCCGGAGCTTCGTCAGCACCGTCTCCACCGCCGTGCCCTCCCGCCAGGCCTCCCGGTCCTCCTCGTGGACGTAGGCGGCGTAGGCGTCCATGGCGTCGCAGTAGCGCTCCCGGCCCAGGAGGGCCCCCGCCACCTCCGGCAGGGTCTCGTCGGCCAAGTGGACGGAGAGGGCGCCGGTGTCGGTGTTCATTAGGCCGATGAAGTTGTAGTCGCTGCTGAGCCCGGCGATGATCTCGTAGGCGTCCTCCACCAGCTTCTTCTGGGACATCTCGTGGCGGATCTCCTCGTCCACGCTCCGGAAGCCCAGCACCGCCCGGTGGGTCTCCGCCCAGGCCCCGGCCCGGGCGGCCTTCATCTGGAAGTACTCGATCACCCCGTTCCGGCACGTGCGGTAGGTGGTGTAGCAGGAGGCCCGCTCCGCAAGCTCTGCGGTCAAGGTCTCAACACTCGCCCCCTGGCGCAGGAGCTCTTTGTCCGGCTCGTAGACAACAGCGTCGATGTAGAGCTCCACGCTGTCCTTCAGGGAGATTTCCCCCACGAAGATATCGCCGAAGCGCTGCTTGATGTCCTCGTTCATCCGGTAGGGCACAGCCATACCGGTGTCCAGGTCCACGAAGTAGACGCTGCCGAAGTCCACGCTGAGGGCCCGGATCATCTCCTCCTGCCGGCGCTTTTCCCGGCGCAGCTCCCGCTCCTCCCGGGCCCGCTGGGCGGTGCAGTCGATGAGGAAGCGCTGGTAGAAGCGGACCCCGTCCTCCTCCAGCAGCTTGACACTGCCCACAACATTGAGGACGGCGCCGTCCTTGTGGAGGACCCGGTAGCTCATACCGGCGCTGTCTCCCACGGCTTGCAGCCCCCGGATGTCGGAGCGCAGGCGGGGCTTGTCCTCGTCCAGGACACTGCCGGCGATGAGGTCAAAATCCCCCTCCAGCTCCTCCTCGTTCTCGTAGCCCAGGATGTCCAGGGCGGCGCGGTTGATGCTGATGAGCTCCCCCTCCGCGCTGTGGCGCATGATGCCGCAGTCGGCGCTGGCGAAGACGGCCTCCAGGGCGTCGCTCTGGCGGCTGAGGCGGAGCTGCTCTGCGGCGCTGACCTTCCTCCCCCGCTCCACGTACAGCACATGGCGCAGCACCCGGCCCAGCTTCTGCACGGCGGTGCGCTCCTCTGCTGTCCACTGGCGGCGGCGGTGGAAGTCGATCATGCCGATGCTGCCATCGTACTCCCCCAGGCGGATGATCGCGTAGTGGAGGAGGCTCTTGTCCGGGGCGGCGGCGCTGCCGTCCAGGCTCTCCTCGCTGAGGCCCTCCGCGTCGTAGGCGGCAGCGCTCTCCCAGTCCTCCCGGAAGGCGTGGGACCTCCCCAGGAGGTTATACCGGGGGCAGGAGGCACTCACATGGGTGAAAAAGAGCCCCTTGCGGTCCACCAGGACCTCCCCTACATAGACGAAGTCCACCTCGAATTTCTCACGGTACGCGTCCAGCAGGCGCTGGATATCTCCCTCCTCCACATGGTCCTGCTCCAGGATCACTTGAAAATAGTGCTGGATGTCTGCATCCACTCTGGTGACGATCCCCATGGGCCGCACCCCTCCTTCTTCCAGTTCCGCTGTCTTATTCCAGATTATACCACAAACCGCCGGAGCGTGCAATCAGTATTTTCCATGGTTGACAGCAATGCGGTAGTGTGTTAAACTAAAAGCAATGACGGAAAGAGGAACACGGTATTGAGGGGAGGCACACCATGAATCGAGAACAAATTGCAGTGTTTGCTGTTATGAATGTCTTCATGCTCCCGGGGCTCCTCTTCGGGGCGGTCCTCTGCCGTGGCAAGGGTGCGGACCTGATCGCCGGGTATAACACCGCGTCCGCCGGGGAGCGCTCCCGGTGGGACGAGAAAGCCCTTTGCCAGGCCGCCGGTGTGCTCGTGCTGGTGCTGATGGCCCTGACGGAACTGGTCCTCCTGGGGTGCGTCTTGGGCGTTACAGTCCTGATGTGGACCGGGATGGGCCTCTTCATCGCGGCCACGGCGGGCGGCATCGCCTACATCAACAAGAGCAAACGGTTTCGCAGAAAATAGCAGAAAGCCTGCCGGATATGCCCGGCAGGCTTTTTTGCAGGGGGGAACCCCTTACGCCCGGCTCCTGGCGGCGTCCCGGAACTCCTCCAGACCAACGGCGCGGAAGCCGTCCGCGGTCAGAAGGTATGTCTCCCGGAAGCCGCAGGAGAGGGCCAATTCCGCCGCCTGGACGAAGCCGTAAGTAAGGGTCGAGGCGCTGTGGCTGTCGCTGGAGATGCAGACGCGGCCTCCGAAGTCCCTCAGCGAGCGCAGGAGAACGTCCGACGGATAGGGCACTGTGCGGCAGTTCCGGGACATGGCCCCGGTGTTGATCTCAAAGACCACGTCCTGCTTCGAGAGGGCCTCCAGGGCCCCCAGGGACGCGTCCCGGTAGCGGGGGTCCGCCTCGTCGAAGAGACAGCCGCCCTCGTTGAACTTGGCCACCAGGTCAAAGTGGCCCACGATCTGACACCGGGTGGAGAGGACCACCGACGCCTCACGCTGGTAGTAGTCCCGGATGAAAGCGAAGTAGTCCCCCGCGTACCGCTCCCGGACAGCCCGGCAGAACTCCGCCTGACTGGCGTCCACAGGCAGGTACACCCCGCTGCGCCACACGCCGTGGACAGAGCCGATGAGGTACTCGTAGGGCTCCGGCGAGGGCAGGGCGTCCAGGTCCCGCTCCAGGCCGAGAAAGAGGTCGATCTGCCCGGCATAGGCCTCCCGCAGGCGCAGGACCTCCTGCTGGTAGGCGGATTCCTCCGCCTCCGTCATGCACCAGCCGCTGGCCACGGCGGCGGGCATCCGGCTGTGCTCGGAGAAGCCCAGGGAGCCGCACCCGGCGGCGATGGCGGCGCGGACCATCTCCTCCGCCGTGTTCTGTCCGTCCCCGAAGACGGTGTGGGTATGGAGGTTTTGGAGTTTTACTGCCATGGAAGCTCCCTCCCATTTCTAATCTTTCTGCTGGTTTTCCGCCATTATAGCCCCCACGGTTTCATTTGTCAACGGCGGGCGGCTCCCTGAAAAGCTCTCTCCAGCGGGCTACGGAAAATTTTTCCCGGCAAAATCCACAAATTTACCAAATCAGTCCGGTAAGAACGGAGAAAATTCGATATTTTCGGTCAAAATCTACATAAGCTGTGGACAAACACTGAGAAATTCATGTATAATGTAGTGAACGGGAGGCGTCCCGCATGGCCTCCCGCTGCCCGCAGCCCGGGCAGGCCACCTGAGAGGAGGAGAGATGTCAATGAACGATCAGCAGAGCAACATCTATAAGCACTCGATGAAGTTGGAACGCCGGACGGCATCACTCTATGTCCAGAATACGGGCTGTCAGCAGTGTCCGCCCAGCTACGGCTGGGGGCCCGGTGTGCGAAACCACTTCCTCCTGCACCATGTGGTGCGGGGCAGGGGGGTGTATATCTGCCGGGACCAGCGCTATGAGCTGAGCGCCGGGGACACCTTCCTGATCTATCCGGACACTACCATCCACTACTTCGCCGACGCCGCGGACCCCTGGGAGTACGTGTGGGCGGGCTTCGGGGGGCTGGATGCGGAGTCCTGCGTGGAGCGCACGGACTTCACCCCGGACGAGCCCGTCTTCTATGGACGGGACAGCGCCCAGATCGCCCAGCTGGTCCAGGCGGTCTACTCCGCCTACGGCACCTCCTCCTGGGAGGAGCTGGAGATGACCGCCCGGCTGTACTCCCTGCTGGCCTTCCTGGTGCGCACGGCCCAGCGGCGGCAGAGCCAGAGCCGGGAGAGCCTCGACTGCGCCCAGCTGGCGGCGGAATACATCATCAACCACTACGAGGAGCCCATCACGGTGGAGGGCCTGGCGGCCTATGCGTCGGTGAGTCACTCCAGCCTCTACCGCCGCTTCGTCAAGCGCTTCCAGATCTCCCCCAAGCGCTTTCTGCTGGAGTACCGCATTGAGCGGGCCTGCGCCCTGCTCTCGGCTACCAACTGCTCGGTCCAGGAGATCTCCAACTCCGTGGGCTTTGACGACCCCTTCTACTTCTCCCGTGCCTTCAAGGAGATCAAGGGCGTCTCCCCCAGGCAGTACGCCAACCAGGCCCGGGGGAAGCAGTCTTGAGCGGCCGCGCCGTTCAAATTGTCAAAGCGCCCAAAACTACCTGCGGGGTTTGTATAAAAAGGACAGTGTGAAATGGGATAAAACATATGAATTTGTGGAATAGTCTATAACATTGACCGATTTATCCATGTTGCCCGCAAGAAATATGCAGTATAATAGCCACAGAGCGGCTGGGAAATTTTTCCGGCCCTCAGCCGTTCCGCCTTCGGCGGCGCGGAACACTATTTTTTATTGGAGGAAAAACAAGGATGAAACTGAAAAAAGTATTGGCACTTGTCCTGGCGCTGGCCATGGTGCTGGCGCTGGCCGCTTGCGGCGGGGACGACAAGAAGCCGGATGGCGATCAGCCCAGCAACGGCTCCCAGACCGGCGAACCCAGCACCCCCAGCGAACCCAGTGAGCCCAGCGGCTCCGGCGCGGATGTGAGCAGTCTGAACGTGGGTGTGTTCTACTACAACTACTCCGACGTGTATATCTCCACCGTCCGTGCCGAGCTGGACAAGCAGCTGGACAGCCTGGGTGTGAAGTACACCGACTATGACGGCAACACCACCCAGTCCACCCAGATGGACCAGGTGAACACCGCCATCACCAACGGCGCGAACCTTCTGATCGTGAACATCGTGGAGAACTCCTCCCCCGATGCCGCCCAGAACGTCATCAACGCCGCCAAGGAGAAGGATATCCCCGTCATCTTCTTCAACCGCGACTTTGACAAGTCCGCCATCAACAGCTACGAGAAGTGCGCCTTCGTGGGCACCGATCCCGCCGAGGCCGGCCACATGCAGGGCAAGATGATCGCCGACTACCTGCTCGCCAACTACGAGGCCACTGACCTCAACGGCGACGGCGCCATCTCCTACGTCATGTTCAAGGGCCAGGAGGGCAACGTGGAGGCCGAGTACCGCACCCAGTTCTCCGTGGAGGACGCCAACACCCAGCTGACCGGCGCGGGCAAGAAGGAGCTGACCTACTACGCCGGTGACAGCGCGGCCACCAAGTACCTGGTGGACCCCAACGGCGCATGGTCCTCCGCCGCGGCTACCAACTATATGGACACCGTTCTGGCTGAGTACTCCGAGGGCAACAACAACATGGTCGAGCTGGTCATCTGCAACAACGACGACATGGCCATGGGCGCCATCTCCTCTCTCCAGACCGCCGGCTACAACAACGGCTCCGGCAAGACCATCCCCGTCTTCGGCGTGGACGCCGTGCAGAACGCCAAGGACGCCATCGCCGCCGGCAGCATGACCGGTACCGTGGCTCAGGACGCCGTGGGTATGGCCTCCTCCATTGTCAAGCTCCTCAATAACTTCGTTGCCGACGGCAACCTCATGAGCAACACCGACGGCATGGTCGTGGACGGCGACTCCGCCAAGATCCGCGTCCCCTACGCCGCCTACCTGGGCTAAGCGCCTGAAAGCACACCGCAAGATCTGACCTGCGGGGCCGCCTGCAAGCCGGGCGGCCCCGCATTCTATCCATAGCAGCGCGCAAAATAAAGTTTTCGCCCGCCTTTTTCAAAAGGCGGCGGGGTGCAGGGGCAGGGCCCCTGCTGGGCTTGGGCGAAGCCCAACACCCAAATCGTCCAGAAAAAAGAAGGGAGGAATGAGAGTATGGAACAGCCGGCATTGCTGGAAATGCGGCACATCAGCAAGGAGTTCCCAGGCGTCAAGGCCCTGGACAACGTATCCTTGACCGTCCGCCCGGGCACCGTCCACGCCCTGATGGGCGAGAACGGCGCAGGCAAGTCCACGCTGATGAAGTGCCTCTTCGGCATCTACCACAAGGACGGCGGGGAGATCGTGCTGGACGGAAAGCCGGTGGACTTCCGTTCATCCAAGGAGGCGCTGGAAAACGGCGTGGCCATGGTCCACCAGGAGCTCAACCAGGCCCTGACCCGCAGCGTGCAGGACAACCTGTGGCTGGGGCGCTATCCCACGGTGGCGGGGGGCCTGATGGTCAGCGAGAAGATCATGAGTCGGCGCACCCAGGAGATTTTCCGGGAGCTGGAGGTCACCGTGGACCCCAAGGCCATCATGTCCACCATGCCCGTCAGCCAGCGGCAGATGGTGGAGATCGCCAAGGCCGTCAGCTACGACAGCAAGATCATCGTCTTTGACGAGCCCACCTCGTCTCTCACGGAGACGGAGGTGGAGCACCTCTTCCGCATCATCAACATGCTCCGGGACCGGGGCTGCGGCATCATCTATATCAGCCACAAGATGGAGGAGATCCTCCGCATCAGCGACGACGTGACCATCATGCGGGACGGTCAGTGGGTGGCCACGCGGCCCGCCGCAGAGCTCACCATGGACGAGATCATCCGCCTCATGGTGGGCCGGGAGCTCACCAGCCGCTTCCCGCCCAAGAGCAACAAGCAGGGCGATGTGATATTGGAGGTCCAGGGCATGAGCGGCCGGTACACCCGGCTGAAGGAGGCCTCCTTCCAGCTGCGCAAGGGGGAGATCCTTGGCATCGCGGGCCTGGACGGCTCGGGCCGCACGGAGGTGCTGGAGAACCTCTTCGGCGTCATGACCCGGGAGGGGGGCTCCATCAAGCTCCACGGCAGGCCCATCGAAAACCGCACCCCCCGGGAGGCCATCAAAAACGGCTTCGCCCTCCTCACGGAGGAGCGCCGGGCCACCGGCATCTTCGGCATCCGGAACATCCGGGAGAACACGGTCATCTCCAACCTGAAGAGCTACCTCATGGGCGGCATCTGTTTGAGTGACAAGAAGATGAAAGAGGACACCGACTGGTCCATCCAGGCCATGCGCATCAAGACGCCCAGCCAGAGCACAGAGATCCGCTCCCTCTCCGGCGGCAACCAGCAGAAGGTCATCATCGGCCGGTGGCTCCTCACCAAGCCGGAGATTCTGCTTCTGGACGAGCCCACCCGGGGCATCGACGTGGGCGCGAAATACGAGATCTACCAGCTTATCATCAACCTGGCCAACGAGGGCAAGGGCATTATCATGGTGTCCTCGGAGATGCCGGAGCTGCTGGGCGTCTGCGACCGCATCCTGGTCATGTCCGGCGGGCGCCTTGCCGGTGAGGTCAACGCTGCTGAGACCAGCCAGGAGGAGATCCTCACCCTGGCGGCGAAATATGTATAAAGGGGGAAATCGCTATGAGTAAGGAATCCAAGGACCTGGCCGCAAAGGCCCAGTGGGACAGCAAACGGGTGCTCAGCCTGGTGGTCAATAACGCGCTGATGATTATCATGATCATCGCCGCCATCGCCATTGCCATCGTCAATCCCAACTTCGTCTCCGCAAGCTCCATCGTCAACATCATCTCCCAGACGGCGGCCTATCTGCCGGCCGCCCTGGGCATCGCCGGGTGCATCGTGCTCACGGGCACCGACCTCTCCGCCGGACGTGCGGTGGGTCTGACGGCCTGTATCTCCGCCTCCCTCCTGCAGGTGGCCGGTTCGGCGAGCAAGATGTGGCCCAACATCGGCACTCTGCCCATCCCGGTGGTCATCCTCATCGCCATGGCCATCGGCGCGGTGATCGGGGCTTTCAACGGCTTCTTCGTGGGCAAGTTCAAGCTCCACCCCTTCATCGTCACCCTGGGCACCCAGCTGATCCTGTATACCATCTTACTGCTGTACGTAAAGATGGGCAACAACGGCGGTATGGCGATTTCCAACCTGGATGAGAGCTACAACAGCTTCGTCAAGGGCTCCATCCTGCCCAAGATCGCCGGGCAGACCATCCCCAACTACGTGATCTTCGCCATCCTTCTGACGGCCCTCATGTGGTTCATCTGGAACAAGACCACCTTCGGCAAGAACATGTTTGCCCTGGGCTCCAACGAGGAGGCGGCCCGGGTCTCCGGCGTCAACGTGCTGATGACCACCATCATGGTCTTCTCCCTGGCTGGGGCCATGTACGGCTTTACCGGCTTCATTGAGGGCGCCCGCATCGGCTCCAACACCGCCAACACCGGCCTCAACTACGAGCTGGACGCCATCGCGGCCTGCGTCATCGGCGGCGTGTCCTTCGTCGGCGGCATCGGCAAGATCAGCGGCATCGTCATCGGCGTGCTGATGCTCCGGCTGATCTTCATCGGCCTGACCATGGCCAACATCAACCAGGACCTCCAGTACCTCATCAAGGGCGGCATCATCCTCTTCGCCTGCGCCCTGGATATGCGCAAGTACCTGGTCAAAAAGTAATAGCCCCTCAAACATCCCCCGGAGCTGCATGGGCGTGCCTGATAAAGAAGTTTTCTTTATTGGGGAGCAACCGCATGATGCGAAAGTGTCATGCGGTTGTCTTTTTGCTATGCCGACTAAATTCCGGGGAAAAATCAATCTCCGCGATGAAATTATAGTGTACGTCAATGCGCTGGACTCGTCGGGGGCATGGACAACGATTTTCTCCACAAACTCCCGCAATTCCTCTGCGGACTGCCTCAGCTCCGCCTGTTCCTTTTCATATTCCCTCTATATCGACAAAATAGTGGCCTGAAATGTCACCGCTTTGTCACATTTGGAAGCCGGGAGCAAATTGCTCCCGGCTTCCATGGATAAAGCTTAATTTTGCCGCAACCGCTCTATGATACTTGTTTTAGCAATTTGCCGGTATAAAAGCGCCGGTATTGCCACGGTCAGGAGGATAAGGAATGGATAAATCACCAGCATGGGCCACATGA
>Ga0137308_101922_pt1 | contig 16765 bp, 14 predicted proteins | sample Inofrocosms_June_FD_97181 | JGI IMG/M metagenome (GOLD analysis project Ga0137308, IMG submission 97181) | Mouse cecal microbial communities from Vienna, Austria - N-Acetylneuraminic and N-Acetylglucosamine D2O microcosms_June | ecosystem: Host-associated > Mammals > Digestive system > Large... | reverse complement strand
CAGTGCTTCCCTAAATGAATGGTGCCCATGCTCACGAACAAATTTCGCGGGCATGGGCGCTTTACTGAAACAGCTTGACTAATTTCGTTCAAACGAATATAATGATAGTGAAATATGGCAGATTTTGAAGCAGTTTGAGGTGTCAAACGTGAACGAATTTATTACGGTTCAGGAAGCCGCCGAAAAATGGGGTATAACGCCACGGCAAGTCCAAATTCTTTGTAAAGAGGGACGAATTGCTGGAGTAGCGCGTATGAGCCGGATTTGGATTATTCCAAGAGACGCAAAGAAACCAACGGGAGATAAAAGGCGCAATACGGGAGGAAAAGATGATGCTACAAAGCACCATGTTTGAACAACAAAAAATAGACTTATCCTCCGCACCGTGGACAATGCACGAATTTTTTGCCGGAAGTGGACTTGTGGCCTATGGTTTAAAGGGGATGTTTGCGCCTGTTTGGGCTAACGATATCAGTGAGCAAAAGGCAACTGTTTATAAAGCTAACTTTGGTGATAACCATTTTGAACTTGATGATATCAAAAATATTCGAGGATATGAGTTACCGTGCGCCCATTTGTCGTGGGCCAGCTTTCCCTGCCAAGATTTGTCATTAGCCGGTTCGTTGGGCGGTATCCATGCGTCGAGAAGCGGACTTGTATGGGAATGGCTGCGTGTTTTAGACGAGATGGAACAACGTCCCAAAATTTTGCTGTTAGAAAACGTAGTTGGGCTTCTTTCCACAAGTAAAGGCAATAATTATCGCATCCTCCACACGGCCCTTGTCGAGCGTGGCTATGATTGCGGAGCAATCGTGTTAAATGCTTCGTATTTTGTACCGCAGTCCAGACCAAGAGTATTTATTCTCGCTGTGGAGCATGGCTGTCAAATTCCAGACGAGTTAGTTGGCGATGGCCCATGCTGGTTACATACTAAAACAGCGATTGAACTGGGGCGTTCTTTACCGCAATGGATATGGTGGAAAACAGGAAAACCGTTGCGGCGCAGCAAAACGTTGAAAGACATTGTGGATGATACAGCTCCCTTTGATAAGGACAACGTACTCCGGCTGGTGCCGGAACGGCATCAAACCAAACTGAATGCTCATAATACTGTTTATGCCACGGGCTATCGCCGGACTCGACACGGCGAACAACAGCTTGAATTGCGTTTTGATGGTATTGCAGGGTGTCTACGGACGCCAGAGGGCGGGAGCAGTAAGCAATATTTAGTAGTCAAAAAGGATGGAATGACCCATGCGCGATTGCTAACTGTCCGCGAGGCCGCTCGGCTTATGGGAGCGCCAGATAGTTTTATTCTGCCTGGTAGCTATAACGATGGATATAAAGCGATGGGCGATGCAGTAGCGATGCCCGTGGCACGGTTTATTGGCGAACGCTTCTTAACAAAAATTGCGGAGGCAGTATACGATGATTAATCCAGAAGAACGCTTGAAAGCATTTCAAGCTGAAAACAATATTTTTACCAAAGGCCCGCTATCGCTGGTCGTGCAGTTTACTCGTTTGGTGCAGGACAAGCAGTTTCCGTTGAATCCTGATGATTTTCAGACCAGCAGCAAGGGGCAAGTAGCTGGGTTAGGCGGCGGAAATCTGAAAAAGATTTTGAAAGAGCATAGCATTACCCAACAACTGTCGGCTGAAGGCGGGCGAACCAGCCGGGGCAGCATGGGATTGATGATTAAATATGTGGATTTTCTCAATGCGTGGAATACAGATGAAGCCGTAGACTTTGCCGTTGTCGAAGCATTTTGGGCGGAACAGGTTAGAGAGTATTTTAGAAATCAGCCGTTCGTTTTGACTGCTGACACATCTAAAACAATCGGCGCTAATTTGGACGAACTGTTTGAGCAGGCAAAAAAGCGGCAAAAGCAGAATCCGGGTACGCAGTATCTTGGAACGGTGTTGCAGCATTTGGTGGCAGCTAAACTCTGCCTTATTATGCCGGAAGGAGCTTTTGAAATTCATGGCGCTTCAGTAGCGGACGGCCCAACGGATCGTAACGGTGATTTTGTCATCAATAGCACGATTATCCACTGTACTACTATGCCAGGGGCGCTCCTGATTGAAAAATGTAAAGCCAATTTGCGGAGCGGGTGTCATCCTGTTATCATCACAATTTTTGAGCGCGTGCATACGGCGCTGAACCTGGCGGAAGATGCTGGCCTTGCTGGGCGCGTAGAGGTGTGGGATATTCAGCAATTCTTATCCGCAAATGTATATGAACACAGCTTATTTGATGAAGCAAAGCGTAACTCTACCTTGTCGGATATTATCAGCCGCTACAACAATATTGTGCTGGAAACTGAAACCGATCCAAGTCTCCGCATTGAGTTCGAGGCAAGGTGATTTGCTGTGGCGGATGTGTTTGATGAAGAAAAACGCTCTGATATCATGCGGCGGGTCAAGTCAAAAAAGAATAAGTCTACAGAACTTCGCTTGATTGAAATATTCAAACAGAATGGTATCACTGGCTGGCGGCGGAATTATCCTGTTAAGGGTCATCCCGATTTTGTGTTTCCAAAGGAAAGGATCGCAGTGTTTGTAGATGGCTGTTTCTGGCATGGGCATGATTGCCGGAACACCCGTCCCGCAGATGACCAAGAGTATTGGCAAAAGAAACGAGAACGGAATATAAAACATGACCAAGAAGTAACAGCTATGTTTGAAGCACGCGGGTGGACAGTATTACGGATTTGGGAGTGCGAACTAAAAAAGAAGAACACTGACATTCTAATGCTTAAAATGGCTACTTTATTAAAAATTTGCTCTTAGGGGAAATAATATAAAATGCTGGGAGAATGAATGTGGACATAAATAAAATAAATACTGTGTGCTGTTGGATGCGGAATTTATCAAATCAACCAAATGTTTTGAATATGCCGGTTTCTACTGCGGATGTAACAAATATCCGCGAAGGGCTTCTTATTATTGCTAAAGATATTGAGCGTGAGCAACCTGTTCTTAGCAATCAGTTGATGACAATCAAAAATAGACTGTTTAGAGAAGTTCCCGCAAGTTGGAATACCATTCATATTTACATAAATCCATTTGCCTTTGGACAAGGAATTGAAGTATTAGATATCTTGTTGGCACAGAATTTCAATAGACAAGACAATTGGTGCCATTTGATTCATCCTCGGATAGCTCAAGTATCAAAGAAACTCTATTTTGATGGTAGTTATGCTAACGCGGCTTGTGATGCGTTTATTGAAATAAATGATAGAGTAAAAAGGCTTTTTCAGGTGGTAAAACCTGGAGAGGATATCCCTGATGGCGATGCGGCAATGAAAAGGGTGTTTTCTACAAAGAACCCTTTGATAGAATTTTGTGATCGTTCCACTGATTCTGGTGCGAATACACAAAAAGGATTTATGGAGATGCTTGCAGGAGCGATGTCAGCCTTGCGTAATCCTAAAGCCCACGCAAATATACAAATAGAACGGGATGACGCTATGCGTTGTCTGATATTCGCAAGTATGTTGATGTATAAAATTGATGAAGCGGTGCTTTATTCAAAGATAATAGAACCGCTAAAGTCGCAGTAACCGCCAAATCTGATAGTGGATTGGGCCACTTCTGTTGATGTAGATATAGGGTAGTTAGAAAATCGGTTGAGGGAGGGGAGCCTTGTGGAAGAACTTAAAATTTATTTTTCAGATTTTTTCGATGTGGATGAGGATATTATTGAATCTTATGGTGCTGTGAATATTTCTCTGATAAATGATATGCCCCTCTTTGTAGATCCATTTCTGTTATTTAATAGCGAGAAACCAGAATATTAACAAATTCATGCTGAGATCATTCGCTATTTATTGTTTTTGCAACAGCAGGCGGGAAACTATGACACGCCGCCTAAAGGAATGCTATCGTCATGGTATTTATTTTCAGAGGTAAAGCAGACATGGTTGGGTTTTAGCTTGGATGGAAATGGAGGACGTGGATTAGGGAAGGACTTCGCCGAAAATTTATTTTTAGGCCTTAAAACAATTTTTAGAGAATTTGGAAAAGAGCAAATAACTAAGAGTTCACATTTAGAGAAGCTGTGCTTGATTAGCCCATTAGTTGGCCGGGATAAAATCAGTGACTTTACAACAAATTTTGCGAAAAAGTACTATTAAACTATACGATGGCATTTGCCAAAGAAAACCTGTCACCATCACAATGCAAAACAGTTTGTGTTCCAAGAGTTGAATTTAATTATGAAACCAAAACTTGGAGAACAAAAGAATACATTTTACCTTATTGTAATAACGACTATGTTTTGCTCACTCCGCGTGACTTGTTGACACAGGATGAAACATTTATAAACAGAGCGGATATGTTAGGCAATCTTCAGAACATTGCCCCTTCGGTCGAAGATGCAACACTTCGATTTGAATTAAATCAATATTTTACCGAAGTTCTTTCAAAAAAGCAAAAAGAATTGTCTAAAACGGAGAAGAATTGGATTGCTACAGAATTGATTCGTTCACATCCCGAATTAATTGACTATTATATTAAATATAAGGAAGATAATGAAGAAAAAGCAACTTCTATTAGTACTCAGGCCGTCCAAGAAGTCAGGATGCTATTTAATACTCAACTTCAAGAACTTACGCAATGTTTGAATGCTCGAACAGCGTTTTATAAAATTAATGCTAATTCCCATGATGAAGCGTATCAGCGAGTTCAGTTTTTAAAAGATGTCATTGAGAACATGGACGGGTATCGTTTGTTTTATCTGAACGGTCATCCTCTTAAGCGTGAAAACGACCTCCAGATTATGTATCGTTTAGTTTGGTATGCAACAGATTTTGATGTAAACCGTGAAGTTAATAATGGTCGCGGTCCAGTTGATTTTAAAATTTCAAAAGGAAGCAAAGATGCGACATTGGTTGAGTTTAAATTGGCATCTAATTCAAAGTTAAAAAAGAATTTAGAAAATCAAGTCGAGGTATACAAAAAAGCTAACGGGACAGAGCGTGCAATAAAAGTCATCCTATTTTTCAGTGACGCAGAATTGGAAAAGGTTACACGAATTCTCAATGAACTTGGTATTGCTGGATGTCCTGATATCGTGCTGATTGATGCCAGAGATAATAAATTATCAGCTTCAAATGTTTAATTATAGCAATCATCAGAATTGCTGGCAAATGTAGGGCGGGACGACCTCGGCCCGCCGTCCTGCCGCAAACGGCGCACCGGGTCGTCGCGCCCTACGGAGCGCCTTTGTCAGCAATTTTGGATCCTGCTATAGCATATTATGTACCAGGCCAACAATAAATAAGATAAAAAACCGTCCTGTTGAATTTGTCATCCAGCAGGGCGGTTAATATATAGTCGACGAACTTGAGGAGAGATAAAAAGGGGGGGAGGAAAAAGGCACTTCCATTTCCCATAAATTTATGCTATACTGATTCAAGTCAATTGCTGCCAGTCCAGCCGGGCGTGATGTCCGCGGGAAGGGTACAAGAGGCTTTTATTCTGTCTACTGACAAAAATCATCAGGAAAAGGAGCGACTGAAACGTGGCAGGAAAGCAGGGGGATTCCCTCGGCGGACGGGGGATAAAGCGGAGCCTGAACAGAAGGATATTGAGAAACACCACCCTCAACATTCTGATTTTGGTGGTCATATGCTGTGTCATTATGGCCCTTTCCCTTCAGTCACTGGCCAACAACATTTTACTGGACAGCCTTCAGCCGATGGCCCGGCAGTCGGCAAAGACGGTGGAGGCCAACATCCACATGCTGGCGGACCGCATGATGACCATTGCCGGCGACCCCCGGATGAGCACGGTGGCCGCCGCCGATCCGGAGGGGGCGGGGGCTCCGCGCCCCGACGCCGTAGCGACCGCGGCGAACCGCATGGCGGTGCTGGAGGAAGCGGCGGAGATCTATGAGTTTCATACGGTTGCTCTTTACGGACTGGACGGCCGGCTGCTCCAGGGGATCGACGGCGCGCCGGAACGCCTGGACGGCGATTTCTTCACCCTTTTGAAGGAGACGGACAATCTGACCACCGACTCCACCACTGTCTACCAGGGCAAGCTGGGGGTCACTATGGGGATGCCAGTGAAGGAGGACGGCGAAACCGCCTTCTACGTAATGGGCATCTACAAATACGACACCCTCAACGACGTAATCAGCAGCATCAACATCGGGCGCAGCGGCATGGCCTTCATGGCCAACCGGGAGGGCATCGTCACCGGCCACCCGGACCAGGGGCTGGTGCTCAGCGGCAGCACGCTGGCCCAGCTCAGCGGCGGCAGCGGGAAGGCTGTGGAGCGGGTGGCCACTGGGGAGACAGGGGCCACGGAGTTCTCCATCGATGGGCGGAAAATGCTGGTGGCCTTCTCCCCCATTCGGGGGACGCAGTGGTCGCTGGTGATCCAGATTCCCAAGTCGGATTACAACCATTTCATCAACTGGGCGATGGCCGTGTCGGTCATGGCCACTCTGGTGGGGCTGGCCGTCTCCATCCTGCTGATCCTGCGCTTTGCCCGGTCCATTTCCCGCCCGGTGAAGCGGGTCACCGACCGGATGGTGGCCCTCTCCGGCGGCGACCTGCATACGGAGGTGCTCCCTGTTGACACCGGCGACGAGCTGGAGGTCATGACTCAGACCCTGGACGCCACCCTGGAAAGCATGAACCGGTACATATCCGACATCCAGCAGGTGCTGACCCACGTGGCCGGCGGCGACCTGCGCACCGACCCCCAGGTGGACTACAAGGGGGACTTTGTGCTCATCCGCGCCAGCCTGTGCACCATCACCCAGTCGATGAACGAAACACTCCTCGGGTTCCGGGCCGCCGCCGACCGGCTCACCGCCATGGCGGAGCAGCTGAGCGGCCAGTCGGCCCAGCTGCACCAGGCTTCACTGGAACAGAACCAGTCCACCGAGGAGCTGGTCAGCGAGGTGGCCCACGTGAAGGAGCGGCTGGCCGACGTGACGGAGAGCAGCGGCCAGACCCGCGCCCAGACGGAGGAGATCACCCGGCGCATCCAGAGCGCCAACGAGCAGATGTCCGCCCTCTCCTCCGCCATGGACGACATCAGCGGCAACGCCCAGCAGATCACAAAAATCGCGAAGGCCATCGAGGATATCGCCTTCCAGACCAACATCCTGTCCCTCAACGCTTCGGTGGAGGCGGCCCGGGCGGGTGCCGCCGGAAAGGGCTTCGCCGTTGTGGCCAACGAGGTGAAGCAGCTGGCCGCCAAGAGCGCGGAAGCCGCCAAGAGCGCCACCAACATGGTCAACAACACCAAGGCCATCATCCAGACCGGCGTGGAGCTGACCGCTGATACCGCCGGCTCCCTCCGGGCGATTTCCGACGTGTCCGACCAGATCAACACCATCTCGGACCAGCTGGCGGCAGCGGTACAGGGCCAGGAGACGGCCCTGGCCGTTATGGAGGAGCGGATCGCCGCCATCTCCGGCATCGCGGACCGCAACCTCCAGAACGCCGGGGAGACGGAGCTGTCCAGCAGCTCGCTGGCCAAGGAGGCCGAGTCCCTCCAGGCCCAGGTGCGTAAATTTATCTTGAAGGAGAAGTGCGGCACATGAAACGGATTTTCGCCATGCTTTTGAGCCTGCTGATGACGGCGGCGCTGCTGACAGCCTGCGGGGGCCAGGCGGGGCTCCAGGACGGGTACTATACCGCCCAGATGTCCCAGTTCAGCCACGGCTGGAAGGAATACATCACCATTCTGGTGAAGGGCGGCAGCATTATCTCGGTGGAGTACAACGCAGAGAACGCCAGCGGCTTTATTAAGAGCTGGGACAACGCCTATATGCAGAACATGCTCCACTCCAACGGCACCTACCCCAACGAGTACACCCGCTATTACGCGGGCCAGCTTCTGGAGGGGCAGGGCGAGGGCGTGATCGACGCGATTTCGGGGGCCACCTCCTCCCACAGTACCTTCCAGATGCTGGCGCAGGCCGTTTTGGAGCAGGCCCGGAAGGGCGACTCCAGCATTGTGACGGTAGAAGCTGCCCACTGAGAAGCTGTACTATAGCAATCAACAAAATGCGTAACACTCAGTAGGGGCGGATATCATCCGCCCGCAAGGTGACACGGCACAGCCCTTCCGGACGGGCGGGTAATACCCGCCCCTACAAAATCATTGTCGGTAATTTAGACGACTGCTATAGTTTTCATTATAAATTTTCATGCTGACGACAAACATTGCACGACTTGCAAAAATCTTTCCAATCTGTATTGACAAACACCAGTTCTATATGTTAAACTAAAAATCCCATTTGATGGGCGAACTGAATACGGCTTTTGAGCCGGTACATAGACAACCACACAAGAACCCCAGCGAGAGGAAAACTCCCGCTGGGGTTGGTGCGTCTGTGTACCGGCTTCTTTTTTGCCCTGACAACAGAATGACCGTCCGAGAGTGATAATTACGCTAAGACCTTCCAACCCAGGGAGCGAGCGAGACAACGCCGTTGAAAGGGGGCGGAACACTCCTGGATAGAACGGCAAACAATATAACGGCAGAATTGCCGTCACCCAGCCAACCGAAACCAACGATGACGGCAGAACTGCCGTCACTGAATCTATTTGTCCCCCAACGCTCCGCAGAAAAGAAGCCGCCAAACGACACCCCGCTACCCTGTCTTGTGGGGTAGCGAGCATAGCTTTTGTGTTGCCGGGGGCACCCCAAAAGCGGGCGGCACCTTTTGCCGAGAGGGGTTCTACCCCTATCACCCCGGCCAGAAAGGAGCGGATCAAATGACCGACAGAAAGAGAACGACAGCCATCCAGGTGCGGGTGACCGAGCGGGAAAAGCGGAAGCTGGAGCGTCAGGCCAAGCGGTGCGGCCTGTCCCTGTCCGGGTATCTCCGGCGGGTGGGCGCTGGGAAACCTGCGGCGGTGTTCCCCAGCCAGCGGTTTCATGCCCTCTATCAGCGGGTGAATTTCCTGCGGGATAACCTCACCACCCAGCCCATAGAGCGGACAGCAGCCCAACTGGATGAGTTGGCGGGGGAAATTCTAAACGCTTATACCAGCGAGGGAACGGACGATGGCGGTAACTAAAATTTGGCCTGTCAAAGACAGTCTGGCCCGTGTAGTGGACTATGCCCAAAACCCGGATAAGACTATTTACTCAGATTTACAACAGGTTCTCCATTACGCCGACAACGAGGAAAAGACCGTTGAGGGCGAGGAACGGACCATGTTTGTCACCGGCGTGAACTGTAACCGGGATACCGCTTTTCAGGAAATGCAGGTGGTCAAGGAGCGGTTTGGCAAGACAGGCGGTAACGTGGCCTACCACGCCTACCAAAGTTTCAAACCCGGTGAGGTCACCCCGGAGCTGTGCCACCAGCTTGGGGTAGAACTGGCAAAGCGGATGTGGGGCGATGAGTACCAAGTGCTTGTCGCCACCCACTTCAACACTGGCACCTATCATAACCACTTTGTTGTTAATTCCGTGGGCCTGTGGGACGGCAGGAAATTCAACTGCGGCAAACGGGCCTACTATCAGTTTCGCCAGTTATCGGACGATTTATGCAGGGAATACCAGCTTTCCACCATCAAAAATCCGAAAAGGAAAACACCCCGGAGCATTTACTTTGCTGAAAAGAATGGGGAACCCACCAAGTACAACCTCATGCGGGAAGCCCTGGACGCCGCCCTCAAGGTCAGCGTGGACGGAAACGACCTGCGAAAAGCCCTCCGGGAGCAAGGCTACGAACTGGACGCCAACCCTGCCCGCAAATACGCCACCCTGCGGCGGATTGGGAGTAAAAAGGCGGTGCGGCTGTACCGACTGGGTGAGGAATACGACCTCCCGGCCCTCCGGGAGCGGATCGAGGAAAACCGCCAGCGGTATGCCTATGACCTGGGCTATCAGCGGTACAAGCCTGTGCCTGTCCAGTGCCCCCAGCCCAAACGTCTGCGGTTAAAAGGCTTTTTCAGCACAGTGAAGAAAGTCGGCGGTTTCCGTGGGCTGTATCTCCACTACTGCTACTGTTTAGGTATTCTCCCCAAAGGTAGCAAACGCCGCCCTCTCTCCCCGGAACTGCGGGAGGAGTGCCGCCGTCTGGACAGTATCAGCCGTCAGGCGCAGTTGATTTGCCGGGAAAAGCTGGACACAGCGGAAGATATAACGGACTTTATCAGCGGAAAACAGGCTGAAATAAAGGAATTGGGGGACGCCCGCCGGAAGTTCTACAACCGTCTGCGCCGCTGTGACGATGGAGTGGAGGTTGCCCAAATCAAGGCTCAACGTGACCGGCTGACGGCGGCGATGGCCGTCTGCCGAAAGGACATTAAAGCTGCTGAAGGTGTACTTTCCCGGAGCGACCGGCTGAAAGAGAATTTGAAGCTGGAGAAGAAAATGCAGGCCCTGCGTATGGGCCGCACTCAGGATAAGTATCAAAGAAGGAGCGTTGCCAGATGGCCACGATAATACTTGAATTGACCGAAAAGGAAGCAAAAATATATGATGAAGCGATGAAAAAGGCTGATGAAACAGCAGTGTTTCTTGCCGGACTGTCCCACGCTGACCGGCTGGACTGGCTGAAAAAGCGCCAATACCCCCGCCCCATCAGCTTTGAGCGGGAGATCGGCGGCACCGTCTACACCGTCAACGCCCATTTCAGCGAGGACGCTGAAACCGCAGACGAGAAAGTAAATCGTATCCTCAGCCGAAATATCGCACTGTAAAGTGTTGAAGTCTTGCGCCGGATGTGGTATGATAGTGATACCCTGCAATTCATATCACATCCGGCTGCGGAAAGGAGCGTATTTTGAAAAAGAAGCAGCCAAATAATCAGAGAATTACAGCATTATATGCCAGATTGTCCCGTGACGATGAAAAAGAGGGTATCTCAGGCAGCATCCAGAATCAAAGGGCCATTTTGGAGAAATTCGCCAGTGATAACTGTCTGCCTAACCCAAGATTTTTCTTTGATGACGGCTACTCAGGTGTTTCGTTCACAAGACCGGCCTTTATGGAAATCATGGAACTGGCTGAACAGGGGCTTGTGGCAAATCTCGTTGTAAAAGACCACTCCCGGCTGGGCCGGAACCGCCTTGTGGTGGGCCAGCTTCTGGAAGAAGATTTTGTACGGTTGAATGTGCGGTACATCGCCATCATGGACAACATCGACACCTCCAATGGGGTCAGCGATATCGTTCCCATGCAGGATTTATTCAACGAATGGCACGCAAAAAATACCAGCGATAAGGTACGCCGTGTCATGCAGAGCCGTGGCAACGCCGGGATACCACTCACTACTAACCCACCTTTTGGGTACAAGAAAGACCCGGAGGACAAAAACAAATGGCTGGTGGATGAGCCAGCGGCAGAGGTACTACGGCGAATTTTCCAAATGTGCATTAGCGGCCTGGGGCCAACCCAGATCGCCAAGCGGCTGAAAGCTGGCAGTGTGCTGACGCCCAGCGAATACCAGCGCAGTGTCGGTGTAAATTGCCCAACCAAACTCCCCGAGTATCCGCACAAATGGTGTTCTCACACAGTAGCGGAAATTCTGGACAGACAGGAGTATGTGGGTGATACAGTGAATTTCCGCACCTACCGCCAGTCATTCAAGCAGAAAAAGCAGTTGGACAGGCCGCAGGAGGAATGGAAAATCTTCACCGACACCCATCCCGCTATCATTGATCGGGAAACCTTTGCCCTTGTCCAAAATCTCCGTCAGCACCGCCGCAGACCTACAAGGACGGGCGCTGTGAGTATGTTCTCCGGGCTTCTCTACTGCTCCGACTGCGGCAGTAAGCTGGGGTACAGCGCCACCAACAACTACAAGCGAGAGCAAGCCTATTTTTTCTGTTCCGGCTACCGTAAAAATACCGACCTGTGTTCCGCTCACTACATTCGGGAGAGGGTTGTGGAACAGCTTGTCCTTGAGGGACTGCAAAGACTCTTATGGTATGTCCAGGTCTATGAAAAGCGGTTTGCCCAGGAGCAAATGGAGCGGTTTGGCCTGCAAGAGAAAAAGGAACTGTCTGCCAGAAGCCGGGAGTTGGACAAAGCTAAACAGCGAGTGTCAGAGATTGACCGTATCATTCAAAAGATCTACGAGGATTTGACCAAGGGACTGCTTACCGAGGAACGTTTTGCCACGCTGACGGTATCGCTGGAAAATGAGCAGAAGCAGTTGAAAGCGGCAATCCCTGAGATGGAGGCCACTCTGGACGCAACCACGGATAAGGCTGCTGACTTGCAGCGGTTCATTGAGCGGGCCAGACAGGTGACCCAGCTGACGGAGTTAACACCTGAGATCGTCCATGAATTCATTGATAAGATCGTGGTATCCAAGCCGGAGAAGATAGATGGCAAGCGGCATCAGCGGGTAGATATCTATTACAACACTATTGGCCTTTGGACAGCGCCGGAACCGGAAACGCTGGAACAGGAATATATGGCCTATTATCAGGCCATGCAGAAGCGTAGGAAAAAGACAGCGTAGCCGAAGCTACGCCGTCCAAATAGGTAACTTGTCGTTTACGGCCCCCGGTTGGGGCAACTTCCTTACGGGAGTTGCCCCAAGGGGGCGGCCCGTTTTTGTGTTCACGCATCCTCTATGATTTGAATATCCATCAGGGTTCCGTACCCCTGGAAATCGGGACGGGTGAAATCCCGGACGGTCTCAATGCGGACCGTGCCTTCCGCGCTGGACAGGATCCGCATGGCTCCCCGGAACCCTCCGCCGGTCAGGCTCTTCCCGTTGGAGGTCAGCACGTCCCGGAAAAAGCACACCGCCTCTCCGTTGTAGTACCACTGGTCCTCTTCGGCGTCATAGGTGACGCCGAAGGGCGCGTAGGCCTCCGCCATCGCGTTCCGTTCCTCCGCCGACAGCTCCTCACCTCCGGCCACGGCGGTGACGGGGGCGGAATGCCGGAGGGCCTCCACGTCCCGGGCAGCAAACGCCTCCCCCGAAAACGCCTCCACCCCCACCAGCGTCCCGCTGGGGTCATAGGAGCCGTCGGCGCAGCGGGCAAGCTCACCCCGGTCCCGGACGGCGTACACGTCCACCACACCGTTTTCGTTGAAGAAGTCCAGCCCGGCCTGGGCGCCGTCCTCGGACAGGGGGTAGTAGTCCTCGAACCACCGCACCAGCTGGCCGTCAAACCGGAGCTCGTCTTTTTCGGCGTCGTAGCGCAGACCGAAGGGCTCGTAGGGTAAAAAGAGCTCCGTCCGAGATGCCTCCCGGTCCTCTCCGCCGTCTTCCGAGAGCGCCACCAGGGACCCGCCCGCCGCCGCGCCGCTGTCCCATGCCTCCGCCGGGGCGGCGCACCCGGCCAGGCACGCCGCCAGCAGCGCGCTCCAGAGAGCCGCTTTGAACCGCCGTGCTGTCCTTCGTCCCGCCGCAGTTTTTTTCATTGCGATCATGCCTCCTGTCCTTCCTGTTCCGTGGGGAACGTCACAACGGCTGTGAACAAATCCGCCACCGTCTCCACCCGGAAGCTTCCGCCGCAGGCCTCCGTAAAGCTCTTGGCGATGCTCAGCCCCAGGCCGCTGCCGCCGTCGGTGCGGCTGGCGTCCCCCCGGACGAACCGGGCGGTGAAGTCCACCCCCTCCGGAAGCTCCGTGCGGGAGGTGCTGCGGACGCTGGCCTCGGCGGTTCCCTCCGCCGTTTTCAATCTGAGATAGACCCGGCTGCCCTCCAGGGCGTAGCGCAGGGCGTTGTCGAGAAGATTCTGGAACACCCGATAGAGCCGTCTGCCGTCGGCGGTAATCATCACCGGCTCCTCGGGAAGCTCCGCCTTGAACGTAAGGGCGCTTGCCTGAATGGGGCCGTCCATGTCCGCCAGGGTCTGGCGCAGGAGCTTGCCCAGGTCCAGCCGTTCCAGATGGACGGGGAGCTGGTCCGCCGCCGCCTTGCTGATGTCAAACACGTCCTCCACCATGGTTTTCAGCCGCTGGGCCTTCTGGTCGATGATCTTTGCGTAGTCCGCCGCCGCCGGGGGCAGGTCCTCCTGCCGGAGGAGCTCCGCGTAGGAGAGGATGGAGGTCAGGGGGGTCTTCAGGTCGTGGGAGACGTTGCTCACCAGCTCCACCTTCATCCGCTCGCTGCGTGTCTGCTCGGCCAGGGCGGCCCGCATCCCGGCCTGGATGTCGTTGAGGGATTCCGCCGTCTGCCGCAGGTCCGCGTCCTCCGGGAGGACCAGGGGCCTCTCCAGGTCCCCGGCCCGGACGGCCTCCACCTGGTCCGCCAGGGCGGCGATATCACGGGCCAGCCCCCGGCTCCACCAGGCGCAGCAAAGGGCCCATACCAGCAGCACCTCCAAAAGGCAGGCCAGGAGAAGCAGGCACCATCCCCAGATGCCGGGGTGGGTCCGCACAAAATTGACCAGGACGGCCATTGGGAACAGGGAGAGGACAAAGCCCGCCAGCAGCACCAGCAGCACCAGGCCGCCGCTCCGGCTCAGCCGCTTCTCAACAGGCCGCTTCAGGTCCCTTGCCCGGAGGGAGCGAAAAAGAGCGCGGAGGAGGGACCTCCGGACCTCCCCGGGATTGTGCTTATGGTCGTTGCGAAGCAGCCGCCACAGCCAAAAGAGGGCGATGAGGGCCGGGACGTTCATGGTAACCAGCCGGAGGACCGCCATGCCCCAGGCGGCGAAGGAATACCCGCCCTCCCAGCCATAGCTGTAAAGAAGCTTATAAACCACGTCCAGATTGCAAAGGCCCGGCAGGAAGGCCCACAGCAGGCACGCCGCTGCCAGCAGGAAGCGGACCTCCGTCCAGACATGGTCCGTCCAAGAGGCGATTTTCCGGTTCACCGGCTCCACGGATTTGCGCAGCTGGGCCCAGAGAACCAGGCACCACATGGCGATAAACAGCAGCAGACCCTGGGTATAGTAGAAGGACTCGCTTTCCTCCACCTGCCGGGCGAGGCTGTAAAAGGCGGAGTAATAGCTGGTGCCGCCGGTTTTGTAGTCGGCGCTGTAGTACGGGATGGGCGTTTCCCGGACGGCCATGACCACCTTGACCCCCTCCAGCTGTTCGCTGACAGGGAAGTTGTCGTAGCCGGGGACAAACCACCGGGAATCGCCGTCGTAGTATCCGTCTCCGTATACGTCCCGGATTTGGCCGTCCTTGAAGATAGAAACCCTGCCGTTCACAAACTGAAGGTAGAAGTTGTACCCCTCCACGGACCGGGCCAGCAGCTTGTCCAGGCCGGCGTCCATATTGCTGTAGACCTTCCCGTTCTTTATTTCTCCGTTCCGGATGTAATAGAGGACGTTCTTGTCCGCCTGATAGGCCGCGTCCGGCTCCTTCTCCAGCTCCTTCTCCGGCTCCGCTGGGGGAACGGACTCCAGCGTTCCCTGCTCCACCCTCGTGGCTTCCGCAGCCTCGCCAAAGCCCCACCAGGTCCGAATGGCCTCCTGCTCCACCACCACCGCGCTGTTGTAGCCGCCGTCCCAGTAATACGCCCCATCGTAGAAGTCCACTGTTCCCCCGGCCCCGATGGTCAAAAACTCCCGGAGATAGTGGGAAACCTCGTCCCGGAAGGCGTCCGTCTCCTGCCAGTCCCACTCCCACCGGGGAGAGGGGTCCCGCTCCCAGGCGATCCGGTTACCCAGCGCTCCCAGGGCGGAGAGGGCCAGCGTCATTCCCAGGAAGAAGGCCAGAAAACCGGCCAGCGCCTTGACCCGCCCGCCGGGGCGGAGGACCCTCACGCCCTTCCCCGCCTCCACGGCCTCCCGGACCTCCTCCGCCACAAATTGCTCCAGGGCCCCGCCGGGGTCCTTATCCGTGCTGTTCCAATTTGTATCCAATGCCCCACACCACCTTAATATAATCTGGCTCCTTGGGATTCAGCTCGATCTTCTCCCGAATGCGGCGGATGTGAACCATCACCGTGTTCTCGCAGGAAAACGCGTCCTCGTTCCACACCCGGCGGTAGATTTCCTCGGCGGGGAAAATCTGCCCGGGGTGGCGGAAGAGCAGGTCCACGATTTTGCTCTCCGTGGGGGTGAGCTTCACCTCGTCCCCGTCGGCCCGGAGAATCCGCCCGGCGGGGTCGTAGCTGAGCCGCCCGTTCACCAGAAGGCCCTGCCGCCCCTCGGCGTTGATGTCGCCAAGAGACGTGTACCGCCGAAGCTGGCTCCGCACCCGGGCGATGAGCTCCTGAGGGTTGTAGGGCTTGGTGACGTAGTCGTCGGCCCCCATGGAAAGGCCCAGGATTTTGTCCGTATCCTCGCTCTTGGCAGAGAGGACGATCACCGGCAGGTTCCGCCTCTCCCGGATGCGGAGCAGGGCGCTGAGGCCGTCCAGCCTAGGCATCATCACGTCGATGAGGATGAGCTTCACGGCGGGGTCCAGGCATTCATCCACGGCCTGAAGGCCGTCGTAGGCCCTGCGGACCGGATAGCCCTCCCGCTCCAGGGTGATGGCGATGGCGTTCACGATTTCCGGGTCGTCGTCCACGACTAAAATACATTCGTTCATATCGGGCTTCCTCCCTTGAGCTGTGTATAGAATAGCAGGCAAATCTTACGAACGGCTTGACAAAATTCTTAAGAATTTCTTACAATTTCTCAAAGTGGTTCATGTTAAAATGTCTTGATTCTCAGTCACTTAGGAAAAAATCGCAAGTTTTCTGTACTGGTTTGTGTTAGCCTTTTCTGTTGTTTCACTCCCCGTAAGGGAAACTAAAGGGAAACCGGGAAACAAAGACTCATCATATTTATCACCAATTATACACCACGCCAAGCAGGAATCAAGAGCCCCGGACGCCAGAAGCGTCCGGGGCCTTTGTCACGCCTTCTTCATT
>Ga0137308_101919_pt1 | contig 16778 bp, 11 predicted proteins | sample Inofrocosms_June_FD_97181 | JGI IMG/M metagenome (GOLD analysis project Ga0137308, IMG submission 97181) | Mouse cecal microbial communities from Vienna, Austria - N-Acetylneuraminic and N-Acetylglucosamine D2O microcosms_June | ecosystem: Host-associated > Mammals > Digestive system > Large... | reverse complement strand
GTAGCTTATAAAGGAAGAACGCATTCCCTGTGAGCCGAGAAAGCCGATGCCATATATGTCCGGAATGGGGTTGCAGATGTATTCATGATCTCAGAACCGCTTGCCGGCAGGCGTAAAACGGTTCCTCCGTCTTGCGCTGACGCAAACATCAAGCACTGATTTCTTCCCGCCATAAATATCACATGTCCGGCAGCAGCCCCTCTAAATAGCGGGACAGCCGTATACAGGAAGCGTCCTCCACGGATGTTACCCTGTCCGGCCGTCCGGGAGCAACCGCGATCTCCAGCTGATTGTAGTATCTTGGGCATTTTTCATTACTTTGGATTTCATTTTTTGCGTAATAAAAATTGCCTTCCCCGTCCCCTGCCGGAAATATGATTCCCACATTTTCACAGTCATACAGTAAGGCATACGCCAGCACCTGAAGGCGGTCCGATCTGGAATATCCCCTGTTTTTCAGATTTTTATATTTTACGTCAAAAACGATATACTGCTCCGTGTCCATATCTTGAAGGATGATGTCCGGCTTCACATTCCCGCCAATGTAATTTGCATAGGCCTTACCGCTTTCTTTCAAGACTTTAGATTTATAATCATAGGGGAGCAGCCTCAGCCCCGTTCCCGCTTCCTGATAGGAATGCACTCCGACGTGCTTCAAATATGCGCGCACATACATTTCAAAAAGCTTATCCATAGAGACGGCATAGGGCACCACATAGCCGGTAAATCCCGACTTTCCGTCAGCCCCCAGCGTAATTTCATTGAGCACCATCTTCGCCGCATTGACAACCGGTTTATAATAGGCATAACAGCCCGTAGTTTTTATCTTCCCGATATCATGGCGGGTAATCTTCGTATCGCTCACATGTGACAGCGCGGTCCGGCAGTAAGATATCATATCCCGGAAGGAGTTTTTATTCCCGCTTGCCGATCCGAAATATTTGTTTAAAAACAGAGCTGCCTTCCGCAGCGCCGCTTTCAGCACTCTGTTCTCCAGAATATCTTCGGAATACTGCAGATACCGACAGTACAGGCGGTCGCTTCTTCCCCGGAGCGTATTATACCGGATGTTTTTTGAGAAAAGTATTTTCCCCTTGGCTTTGCCCGTCATGTTCTCCTCTTGGCTGATCATCCTGCCCATAAGGGGGCGGCGGCAAAGCTCTTTTAACATGGTCAAAAAGACGGCGGCCGTTATAATACTGCTGTTTAATGCTATTTTGTCTTTGACATAAATGGGATCCTCCCTGTCAAAGAAAAGGAACAGCTCATTATTTTTTAAATCCTCAATTTCTTTTTCCTCTTCGCAGATTCTTGTGGTCTGCGGCGCCAGATAACGCTCAAACTCGTCGTCCTCCCGCAGCACATTCAGCATATCCACAACGGAGACGGGGAACCGCGGCTCTATCCTTATGATCACCTCACGCCCGTCATAGGATAACACGCTCCTGCCGTCGGTTCCCCGCAGACGGAAGATCCCCACATAATTCCCGGAATAAATCCTGCCGTTGACTCTCCGGATGCCCAGATTCACAGGCTCCTCATTGGACGCATATTGGACGGCATCGGGATCTACCTTCTCCCGAAGCCTGTCCATCGGGCTGTTATCGTTGACGTAAAAGAGCCATTGATTCTTTGAAGTTTCCTCCCAACCACTGCTTCGAACCATGCCTGTTTCCCTCCTCCGTCACTGAATTCCGGACAGCTTTTCAAAAATGTCCCTCACCCGCGTCTCTTCCGCGTTGGTATTTATTTTGCCGGCAATACATTCCAGCAAACCGTCGAATCCGTCTTCCGAAGCATCGGGAGCCTCAAACTGAAACATGCCGTCCTTATGATATTCCCGCAATATGGGCAGTATCTGATATTTAAATCTGTAATACAGCTGCTCCTCGGAGGATACAAGAAAATAAGTGTGGCCGATCTGCACGTCATCTTTGTAATATTCCCCGTTCAAATTGTCCGGTGCAAATAACTTTTCCACCTGATCAAACAAACCTGCCGCCTTCTCATTAACGTCCAACTGACGGTTCCTTTCTTCTTCCGAAAGCTCTTTCCCCAATCCGTATTCCAGAATCACATCCCTGTCCGGAAGCAGGGAGAAAAACAAGAACCGCCTGCGGATCGCATAGTCAATGCCGCCGATTGATTTATCCGCCGTATTCATAGTCCCGATGATATAGAGACGGTTCGGAAGCATAATCTTATCGGAATTCTCTATCCTATATGGCGTGGCCACCCCACTCCCCCTGTATTCCAGCCCATAAATCAATTCCCCGAAAACAGTGGCCAGATTAGCCCGGTTGATTTCGTCAATCACCAGAAAAAACTTGGTGTTTTCATATTCCGGTCTTGCCGCCGCCTCTGCCATCTTCCCCAGCGTCTTATTCACGGTGTCGTAAGAAACAGCCGACGGGCTGCCCTCCTCCCCTTTTACGGTTGTGACCTCGATTCCTCTGACAAAGTCCTCGTATCCATAGGAAGGATGGAACTGTACGATATCCCAAGCTATGGCCGGCGCCTTATGATTCTCTTCCTCCCATACCGAGAGCGGTTCTCCCGCCCCATACTGTCTGATCTGAAATTCATCCAATTCCCCGTCCGAGAGAACATTGGCAGTATCCGCAGCCCTTCCCATGTATTTTAGGAATTCTCTGGCTGAATAGGTCTTGGATGTACCGGGAGGCCCTTGCAGGATCAATTGATGAATCTCCAGTTCTTCCATTGCTTTTGCATATTCTTTGTACCTTTCCTTTGTGTTCACTTTATAGACTCCTTCTACTTCGATTGTCCGCCCGTTCCATGGGATATCGGTTCCCCTGTCCGCCCAAAACAGTGTCAGCCGGGATATGATTTCCCGAAATTGCCGGTTCCGCTCCAGATTAACATTGGCGTCATCGGATCCGTTCCCTATTCTTCTCACAGACCGAACCAAATTTTCAAATTCTGCCTGCGCATATTCCCTTATTAGCCGTATATTTTCATCCTGAGGGAACTCCGTTAAATACGCCCCGTAATTCTGTTCCAAACATTGATAGTAAGCTCTCAGGATTCTAAACATGATAGAATTAGGGGAAGAGGAAGCCCTCTCATTGATATAGTCATCCCTGTTCAGATCTTCGCTCCATCTGGTATACTCTTTGGGCTGCATCTCCGAAGCCGCCGCATACTCGATACCATTGACAATGATTCTGTCTTCCTTTTTCGCCGAATAAAAATATCTGGGTGGTTTCGCCGTTTTATCCCTTTTCCTTGTAGTGCCGTATATGTAGTTGTCCCGATTGGCTCTCTCCACAAACAGATAGCCGGGAGACTCAAAGGTTATCGCTTCACCGTCTAATTTTGCGCTTTTCCGCACCAGAACGCCCGGATGAAACAGAATCCTGTCCTCAATGTCGGCATCACCCAACAGCCCCTGTGTCAAAATTCTGGCTACAAGATTCACAATGGGACGATGGGTCAGATTCTCCCGATAGAAACTGTCCGGTGTCACGTCTTTTCTATATCCTGAGATGGATCCGGTATCCGCCAGAGACAAATCTTTCGTGTACGCTCCGGTGACCATGCTTTCCAGAATCCCTATACCGGTTTTGGCCGTCCGATCCAATATACCGTCCTTCAGATACTGCTTGAGCATAGGGAGCACCTGATATTTTACGGTCCGCACCGCTCCCTTCTGCCGGAATATTCCATGCCCCGGAATGTATTTTTCCCTGTCCGGAAGAGAGATTTGATTTTTATATCTAAGGTTTTCCAGCACGATTCTTTTCGTTCGGTAAAACATGGCATTGGGTGATATATCGTAGTCGGCATATATTTCGGTCGCCTCATCGCTCATAAAGCGATAGTCACTGTCCAACGTGCGGTGATAAAAATGCCGGAAAAATCCGTAATTCATTTGCTCCACATTGTCAATAACCGTACATTTGGTCGCGATAATATAGAAATTAGGGGGCACGGAAAGCCTGCTGCCCGATGGTGTTGTAATCGAATATTTTCTATTCCCGTGAGGCTCCAGAAGAGACAGCGCATCTCCCATGATACCGGAGATATGCCCTCGGCCGATATCCTCCAGCACCAGAAAATATTTTCCGTTTTCCCCCTCTTCCCGGCTTTTGACCGCTTCCTTTAAAAAGCTCAAGAAAATCTTATCGCAGGTTTCAAACCGGATGCTCTTATCTTGGGTGCTGATTTCCGTTCCGGCTACAAACTCCTCATATGAATAGGAGGGGTGAATCTGTATGCGCCGGACCGTAACCTCGTACTCCTGTCCGCTGCCGCCCAAAGCCCCTTGCGCGTTGTATTTCGACAAGCGGCTTTGCCTGATAATCTCCTCCGCAACATAAGTTTTCCCCACCGCCGTGCCGCCGGAGAGAATGAGATATTTATTCTTATCCAAAATGCCACAAAGTTCATCCACCAATTGTTTTGTCGCTATTGTCATACTGTATCCTTGTAGTGTGCCGTCTGCATCGTTAAATTTCCTAGAGCGTGTTTGAAAATTGCTTTCTGACAGATGTGCGTCACATTACCGCTATGTTTCACGCAGGATAAATTTTCGACCTCACCGGTGAAAATTTATTCTGCGGAGTTTCTCCGGATATCATGCGGACAGCACACTGTTTCTCAGGGAAACGCTGATTAAAACGTTTCCCGCGCCGGATTTGCGCTGCAGAGCAGCATAAACTGCCGCAAATCCGTGCGCATCCGCCGGAGGCTCTAAGGAAACGATGATTTAAACAGCGTTTCCTTAGGTAAAGTCGGGACGCTCCAATATTTCCCATACCGCCGATGCCACGCATTCCGCAAGTTTGGGCGGAACCGCATTCCCGATCATAATATAAGCGTCGGTCTGAGTCCCCAGAAAATCAAAATCATCGTCAAAGGACTGAATTCTCGCGGCCTCTCTGGGCGTAATGCAGCGGCTCTGCTTTGAGTCGTAATGGATAAACCGGTTCCCGTCCCTGTCTAAATGGGAAATAATGGTGGTTCCCGGCTCCCCCTTTCGCAAAACATGGTATCTGTGAATGGGAGATTTCGCCCCTACCCTCTCTTCATAGAGATGGCTCAACGCTTTGCTGTCCGCATATTCCAACCGGTTCGTCTCTATGTCCTCGGCAAGCATTTTATAGATTTCTATATCTCTCAGGCTGTGTTTTCTGGCTCTGTGCCATGTGGTACGGCACTCCGCCTTGGTATAGGAGATCCGCCCCGACGGGGAAGGCTCGTCTATAATAGGATATAGGGCCGGTAAATCACCTATGGCTTCGCCCACGGATTTCTTCCGGGGCGATTTGTACCGCGGAAGAACCTCCGTATAAAATTCACGGAGCAATGCCTGCGGGTCTTTCACCCTGTCCTTTTTCACTCCCAGAATGATGATCCTCTCTCTGTTTTGGGGAACACCGTAATCGCTGGCGTCAATCTTGGCATAGGTTTTTAAATCGTCCACGATCTCATATCCTATACTTTCGAATCCGGCTCTGATCAAGTCTGTTATCGGTGTCCCGTCGGGGATAGCGCTTAACAGCCCCGGCACATTTTCAAAGAGGAATGCCTTGGGTTGATATCTGTCCACAACACTGAGATAATGTTCAAAGAGATAATTGCGGTAATCGTCCTTCATCCCGTTGCCGTCCCTTACCCTGCCCGCTACGGAATATGCCTGACAGGGCGGCCCGCCTATTATAATATCAATTCCTCCGGCCTGAGCAACAAAATAGTCCAGTCCTTTTCCGCTGCCATAGGGGCCGGTTTTATAACGGCTCTTCTTCCCGCCGGGAAGGATTTCGGATTTGGGCGCCGTCCCGGCGTCTTCCCAGCCGGAGAAAAGTTCCTCCTCACGCCGAATGTCAAAGCACATAACCCGCTCTTCTGCATCCTCCATCTTCCATTTTGTTTTCAGCCGCTTGCGCAAAGTATTGACTTGAGGCAGGAGCCATTCAACCGCGGCGATATCCTCGTATTTACCGCTTTTCAAAAAGCCCTCTTCCAACCCGCCGCAGCCGGCAAATAAATCAATCATTCTATATTTCATGTCCGTCACCCGGCCGCTTTAAATAAGACTTAAGCGCTTCCGCCAGCACCTGACCAAGCATGGGCGGAACCGCATTTCCCACTTGTTTGTATTGTTGTGACTGGTTTCCGGAAAACAGGAAGTCGTCCGGAAAACTTTGCAGCCTTGCGCTTTCCCTGACCGTGGGGATCCGGTTGTATTTATAGTGAAAATGGGATCGGTGCCCCGTATTGATGGTCAGGGACGGCTTCTTGCTGTGATAGCGGGTCAACGCCTCATGGTACTTATACAGCCTCCTGTATTCCTCCGGCAGAGAAAGGTAATTTTTCCCCTCCGGCACCAATGCAATCATTTTCTTCGTCTTCTCAATGGGAATGCTCCCCACATGATTATACACCTTGTCCGAATGTTCCCGCATTTTCCTCTGATAATCGGACAGAGGCGGCGTACTGTAATCCTGTACCGCTTCCCCCCGCAGTATTTCGCCTTCTTCCGTCTGGAGGGACGGCAGATCGCCGATGGCCTGTTCACAGGTCACGTAATCCTCGGGACGGCAGGTTGCATCCGGAAACCGGAACTTTACATTAGAATCGCGCAGCCCAACGAAGAACACTCTCTTGCGGATCTGAGGGATGCCAAAATCCGGAGCAAATAACAGCTTCGGCACCAATTCATATCCTATCTTCTCGAAGTCTTTTATAATCCTCTCGGCTCCCGCCCCTTTTCTTGCCTCCAGCATCCCCAGAACATTTTCAATCAGCACGGCCTGCGGTTTCAGCCGCTGTGTCAGTTCTACCATGGCCAAGTACAGGAAATTCCGTTTGTCGTTGATATCCATTGCTCCGGCATAGGAAAATCCCTGACAGGGCGGTCCTCCTATTAATACGTCAAGCTCTATCCCCTTTCCGTCTATGTATTCCACAATTTTATCTATATTTTCATGGTCAAATAAATCCAAATCCATGGCCTCTGCATCCCCATGATTCCTGCGGAATGTCTCGAGAGCAGCCTTGTCATGGTCAACCCCCAGAACCACATGATATCCTGCGTCCAGAAAGCCTTTTGACAGACCTCCGGCGCCGGAAAATAAGTCAACACAAGTAAACGGTTCCATTTCGTATCCTCTTTCCAAACTAACATGCGCCGCCCGCGCGGCGCACCATGAAAGCCCGGAAGCAGGCTGCTTTGTGCTTCGCACTCCTGTGTCCGCCGCCTGAGCTTTCATTACAAATCCATGCGCATCTGTCGGAGGCTACTCCGAAAAAGCATCCATGGAAACCCTCAGTTTATTATCAAAAATCGTTTCCTCTATCACATGGATGCACTCATCCGTTCTTTTCAAAATATCCTCGCCCCAGAACCGTATCACCGTCCATCCCAGAAAAAGGAGCTGTTTGTTCACCTCATCATCGTGCTCCATATTCCGGGAAATCTTCTTCTGCCAGTATTCTCCGTTGTTTGTTTTCTCCAGTCTGGGCTTGAGCACTTCCCAGTCCTTTCCGTGGAAGAACTCGCTGTCGCAGAAAATGGCGATTTTCTCTTTTGTCAGGACAATGTCCGGCTTTCCGGGCAGCCCCTTATAATTTTTCCGGTAACGGTATCCTTTTTGCCACAAAGCCTTCCGGAACTTGATCTCAATGGACGTGTCCTTCGACTTGATATGCTGCATATTCTTGCGGCGCTGCTGTGGTGTCAGATTATCCATGCGCAATTACCTCACATAGGCTGTCTTGTCAATTCCGGCCCGCCGCCTCGGCATTTATCTTCATGGTAAGGCTGATGCGCTTTTTGGGGACGTCCACCGACAGCACCTGCACTTCCACAATATCGCCCACACTGACAGCCTCCAAAGGATGCTTGATAAAGCGGTCTGTAATCTGCGAGATATGTACCAGTCCGTCCTGATGCACACCGATATCCACAAAAGCGCCAAAATCAATTACATTGCGGACGGTTCCCTTTAAGATCATGCCCGGCTTTAAATCTTTCATATCCAGCACGTCACTGCGCAGAATCGGCTTGGGCATATCGTCTCTGGGATCTCTTGCGGGCTTCTCCAGCTCCTTTAAAATATCCGTCAAAGTAATCTCACCGATGCCCAACTCCTCCGCCAGCAGCTTCTTGTCCTTAATGCGCTTCTCCAGACTGGAAACGACTGCCGATGCCCCTTGGGCAGATATGGTATTTGAAGCCTGCACATCCTTTTGAACGGGCTTATCATTTTGGTTCCTGTCGCCCTCCGACACCATACCGCCCATAGCCGCGGCGAGGGCTTTCCCCATAGCCGTGTTGGTATTGCGAACCTGAATGGTCTTCTGCTTTTTCGGAGGCTTTGCCTGCTGCTTTGTCTGAGCAGACTGCTTTTCGGCAGCAGGGGCTTTTTTACCGGATGCTTTCTCCGCTGCCGCTTTCTTCTGCGCCGCCCGCACATCCTCCATGGTCAGTCCCAGCTTATCCAGCAGTTTTCCCGCCGCCTCATAGGACTCGGGATGGACACTGGTGGCATCCAGAGGATTGGAACCGTCCAAAATACGCATAAATCCTGCGCACTGTTCGAATGCCTTAGGACCCAGCTTTGCCACCTTCAGAAGCTGCCTGCGATCCGTAAAACGGCCGTTTGTCTCCCTGTAATCCACAATATTTTTCGCAATGGTTTTATTAATGCCCGAAATATACTCTAGCAGGGAGGCCGATGCCGTATTCAGATCCACACCGACTTTATTCACGCTGTCTTCCACCACGCCGCTTAGAGCCTCGCTGAGCTTCTTCTGGTTCATATCATGCTGATACTGTCCCACTCCGATGGACTTCGGGTCAATTTTCACCAGCTCCGCCAGCGGATCCTGAAGTCTTCTGGCAATGGAGGCGGCGCTTCTCTGCCCTACATCAAAGTTCGGGAATTCCTCCGTGGCAAGCTTGCTGGCAGAGTACACGCTGGCGCCCGCCTCATTGACAATAACATACTGTACGGGACAATCCAGCTCCTTAATCAGATCCACAATAACCTGCTCCGATTCTCTTGAGGCCGTGCCGTTACCCACGGAAATCAAGTCCACATGATACTTCTTAATCAGTTTCTTACATTCCGCCTTAGCCTCTTCCACCTTATTCTGGGGCGCCGTGGGATAAATAACCTTGGTGTCCAGCACTTTTCCGGTAGCGTCTACCACCGCAAGCTTACAGCCCGTCCGGAAAGCGGGATCCCATCCCAGAACCACTTTTCCTGCAATGGGGGGCTGCAGCAGAAGCTGCTCCAGATTCTTTCCGAACACGGCAATGGCTCCGTCCTCCGCCTTCTCCGTCAGGTCATTACGAATTTCCCTTTCAATAGCAGGTGCTATGAGACGGTCATAGCTGTCCTGAATCACCTCTTTCAGTATCGGGGTAGTGAACTCATTTTCGGAAAGGATGGTCTTCTTTGCCAGATACTGTAAAATGCGCTCTACAGGGGCGTTGATCTTCACATTTAAGATCTTTTCCGACTCTCCCCTGTTCAAAGCAAGTACGCGGTGCCCCGCCACCTTTTTCACCGGTTCCTCAAAATTATAATACATTTCATAGACGCTCTCCGTCTTCTCATCCTTGGCAGTCCCGGTAATAATCCCCTCCTCCATGGTGATTTCACGGATATAAATACGGTAATCCGCCTCGTCGGAAATGCTCTCCGCAATAATATCCTTCGCTCCCTGCAGAGCCTCCTCGGCGCTCTTCACCTGCTTGTCCGCTTCCACATCTTCCGAAGAAACATACTTTGCCGCTTCCTCCAGCACCGGGGCTTTGGCATCCTGTGCCAATATGTACTGTGCCAGCCCGTCCAAGCCTTTCTCCTTGGCAACACTGGCTCTTGTCTTCCTCTTGGGACGGTAAGGGCGGTACAAATCTTCCACCACTACCAAAGTCTGGGCTGCCAGAATTTTCTCTCTCAGTTCTTCCGTCAGCTTTCCCTGTTCCTCGATGCTGCCCAATACCTGCTCCTTCTTTTCTTCCAGATTGCGCAGATAGAGCAGCCTCTCATGCAGATCCCGCAGCTGCTCGTCATTCAGGGAGCCTGTCACTTCCTTTCTATATCGTGAAATGAAGGGGATCGTATTTCCCTCATCAATGAGCTTTACGGCAGCTTCCACCTGCCATTTTTCCACCTTCAGTTCCTCTGTGATCTTTAGAATAATATCCATGTGACTAAAACCTTACCTTTCTGCTTTTGCGTATTTTCCGCTGTAACCATTATACTCAAAAAGCTGCTTTGCCGCAATCGGGAACTGTAACGGAATTATATTTAAAAACACCTGTATTCTTTGACAGAACGGATATAAAATGTTAAAGTATATATGAATATATTTATATTCAAGGAGTTAGATCGCATGGACAATTTTCAAAATGACCAAAATAATTGGGACCGCAGCGGACAGCAGCGGGATCGCTGGAACAGCAATGCCTCCAACAGCAGCTATTACAACCAGCCGACCCACCGTCCCTATGGTCAGGGTTTCCTCATTGCCTCTTTGGTGTGCGGCATTGTATCCGTGACGGCATGCTGCACGGGTATTCTTTCACTGCCTCTGGGTTCTCTGGGCATCTTATTTGCCTTGTTGACTTACCGCAAAGGCAAGAAGATGAACGGCACCGCCCTGACGGGAATCGTACTCTCGGTTATGGGAATCATCACCGGGGTTTCCATGCTCATTTACTCCTTCTATATGCTTCCTGAGATGCTCAAAGACCCCGTCTTCCGGCATCAGACCGACATAATGTTCGAGCAGATGTACGGAATGGACTTTGCGGAATTTATGGAAGAATTTTATGGCTACGAAATAGATGTACCGGAATAAAATAAAAGGGACGGTACTGGAACATTTTTTCAGTCCCGAAACGAAGACGCCCGGAAGGATTTTTTGACGCATGCGCGGCGAAAAATTCTTCCATATACGGGGGCGCCGCAGTGCAGGGACGGTACTGGAACATTTTTTCAGTCCCGAAACGAAGACGCCCGGAAGGATTTTTTGACGCGCCCGCGGCGAAAAATTCTTCCATATACGGGGGCGCCGCAGTGCAGGGACGGTACTGGAATAGGAGGACAACTATTATGATGAATGTATCTTCATTGGGCGATTACGGAAACAATTACGGAAGTTACGGTTCAAATGCGGTCGGACGGGGCGGCATGTCAGGGGCTTCGGATTCTCCCTCCGTAGAGAACATAGAGCTTCCCGGAGCCAAAGCCAAAAAGGAAGCGGAACGCAAAGAACGGCTGGGTATCAAAGATCCCAATCAAGAATGCCAGACCTGCAAGAACCGCAAATATAAGGACGGCTCTGACGAGATGGTATCCTTTAAGAGTCCCGCCCATATTTCTCCCGAAAGCGCTGCTTCCGCAGTGCGGTCCCATGAACAGGAACACGTTACTAACGCCTATTCGAAAGCCGCAACCGGAAACGGCAAGGTAGTATCCGCCACCGTCTCCATCCATACGTCCATCTGTCCCGAATGCGGACGGAGCTATGTATCCGGAGGCACCACAGATACCCAGATTAAATATTATGATGAAGAAAATCCTTACCAGAAAGATCTGAAGGCTGCCGACCACGAAAAATACGCAGGCATGAATCTGGATTACGCTGTTTAAGTAAGGATAATATCGGAGCATTTCATGAAGCAATATAAGAAGCCTTATCAATTAAAAAATCTGGCAAAAGATAAATTGCAAGGAAAATACGGAGCAGCCATGCTGGTTCTGTTAATGTACGGTCTGATTACGGGCAGCGTATCCATGTTAGTCAGTTCTATTTCGGGTACCACAACGGCCACCGTTTACGCCATGACAGATTCCATACCTGCCGCCGTTGCTATCACTGTGATATTCGAGTTGATCAATCTGGCTGCTGTAATTGTCTTAGGCATCCTGCGGGCCGGAATGACTTTATTTTACTTGAATGTAGCCTGCGGCCAGCCCCACGCCACGGTAAATTTATTCTATGGCTTTCAAAGGGATTCCGGAAAGGCCTTGATCCTCTCCGGCGCAATGGGTTTATGCAACGCGGTATGTCTGTATCCCTACCAATACTGCCTCAACGCTTATCTGAGAACCCACGACCCGAAAATGATTCTTATCACTTTTGTTGTGATGGCAATAGGCTTTTGCGTATATGTCCCTGTTTCTTTGGGATTATCCCAGATTTTTTACCTGATGCTGGACTATCCCGACCGCACCCCTAAAGAAACACTGGCGCTTTCTTTCCAAGTGATGAAAAACAATAAAGGACGTCTGTTCTATTTACAGCTTACCTTCATTCCAATGATCATTTTAGGGATCTGCAGCCTTGGAATCGGTTTTCTATGGCTGACTCCCTATATGCAGATGACTTACACCTGCTTCTATTTAGACATAATGAAACCTGCGGAAAATTAGCAATCCGCAGGTTTTTTATTGATCCTATTTACTATGCTTTTGTATTGATCCACTTTAAATATCCGTTGATAAAAGGGTCAAGGGCGCCGTCCAGCACCGCATCCGCATTGCCCGTTTCCACATCGGTCCTTAAATCCTTTACAAGCTTATACGGCTGTAACACATAAGAACGAATCTGGTTACCCCAGCCGATTTCCTTGATTTCACCGCGGATATCGGAAAGCTTTTCCACATTTGCCTCCTGCTTCAGCAGATACAGCTTTGCCTTCAACATCTGCATAGCCTTATCCTTGTTCTGGAACTGGCTGCGCTCATTCTGACACTGCACCACCGTGCCTGTGGGAATATGTGTAATACGGATAGCCGAGGAAGTTTTATTGATATGCTGTCCGCCCGCACCGCTGCTTCGGTAGGTGTCAATCCGCAGATCCTTCTCGTCGATCTCCACATCCAGATCTTCCTCAATATCCGGCATAACATCCAACGAGACAAAAGAAGTCTGCCGTTTTCCCTGTGCGTTAAAAGGTGAAATCCTCACCAATCTGTGAACGCCCTTCTCGGATTTCAGATAACCGTAAGCATTTTCGCCGTTCACCTGAAAAGTCACCGACTTGATACCTGCCTCGTCGCCGTCCAGAAAGTCCAGCACTTCCAAGGAAAAACCTTTGCGCTCCGCCCATCTGGTATACATACGGTACAGCATACTGCACCAGTCACAGCTCTCCGTTCCGCCCGCACCGGCATTCAGCTTCAATATGGCATTATTCCTGTCATATTCCTCGGAAAGCAATGTTCCGATGCGAAGCTCCTCGAACTCACTGATAAATGCATCCATCTCTCCTCTGATCTCAGTGACCATTGATTCGTCTTCTTCCTCATTGCCCATTTCGATCAAAGTTAATATATCATCATACTGACCGGAAAGATTATCGCACTGCTCCACCACACTTTTTAAGTTTTTCAGTTCCTTCATTTGCTTGTTGGAGCGGTCAGGGTCATCCCAGAAGCCGGGAGCCTCCATCTCCATTTCCAATTCTTCGATCCGCTTCACCTTGTTAGCGAGGTCAAAGTGAATCCCTCACTTCCGCCAATGGTGTTTCGTATGCCTGAATTTCTGTCTTCATCTGATCTAATTCTACCAATTGCGTCACCTTCTTTCTATAAATTTTGCTATCGCTCTATGCCTTGCGGCCACAGCACTGCTTATATTTCTTCCCGCTGCCGCAGGGACAGGGGGCATTGGGATATACTTTGGCATTGTCACGCTTTACGGGTCCCTTGGGAAGGGAATCGTCTTTGTTGGTTCCCGTTACCTTTGCCACCTGCTCACGCTCGATCTTCTGCTCCACCTTAATGTGGAACAGCAGACGCACCGTCTCCTCTTTGATGTTCTGGGTCATCTCGTCAAACATATCGTAACCGCTCATCTTATATTCCACCAGAGGATCACGCTGTCCGTATGCCTGAAGGCCGATACCCTGACGGAGCTGCTCCATATCGTCGATATGATCCATCCATTTGCGGTCGATGACCTTCAGCAGAATGACACGCTCCAGTTCACGGATTGCCTCCGGCTCGGGGAACTCCGCTTCTTTGCTCTCATAGAGCTTCACAGCCTCTTCCTTCAACTGCTGTTTCAGGCTGTTTTTCTTGGAATTCTGTACTCTCTCTACCGTCACAGGCTGTAAAGGAATGGTGGGGATCAGCAGCGTATTCAGCTCATTGAAATCCCATTCCGACACATCCGCATCGTCATTGATGCTGATATCCACTGCATTCTCGGTGATATCCGTGATCATCTTATAAATGACGTCCCGCATGCTTTCACCGTTTAAGACACGGCGGCGCTCGTCATAGATAATCTCTCTCTGCTCACTCATAACGCGGTCATATTCCAGCAGATTCTTACGGATACCGAAGTTATTATTCTCAATCTTCTTCTGGGCGGATTCAATGGCATTGGTCAGCGCCTTATGCTCAATTTCCTGCCCTTCGGGAATCCCCATGGCATTGAACATGCCGATGAGTCTCTCGGAGCCGAACAATCTCATCAGGTCATCTTGGAGGGAAATATAAAATTTGGACTCTCCGGGATCACCCTGACGGCCGGAACGTCCGCGGAGCTGATTGTCGATACGTCTGGATTCATGCCGTTCCGTACCGATAATCTTCAAACCGCCCGCTGCCCTTGCTTCCTCGTCCAGCTTAATATCCGTACCACGCCCCGCCATATTGGTGGCAATGGTAACCGCCCCATGCATACCTGCGTCCGCTACAATCTCCGCCTCCATCTCGTGGAACTTCGCGTTCAGCACCTTATGCTGAATCCCCCGCTTTGTCAGCATGCGGCTGATTTCCTCGCTGGCTTCAATGGTAATCGTACCTACCAGCACGGGCTGGCCTGTAGCGTGTGCGGCTTCCACCGCTTTCACAATGGCCTCCAGCTTTTCCGCTTTCGTTTTATATACCGCGTCTTGAAGATCCTCACGGACAACGGGACGGTTTGTGGGAATTTCAATGACATCCATTCCGTAAATCTCACGGAACTCATTTTCTTCCGTCAGTGCGGTACCGGTCATACCGCATTTCTTTGCAAACAAATTGAAAAAGTTCTGGAAAGTGATGGTTGCAAGGGTCTTACTCTCCCTCTTCACCTTCACGTGCTCCTTCGCCTCAATGGCCTGATGCAGACCGTCGGAATAACGGCGTCCGGGCATAATACGGCCGGTAAACTCGTCCACAATCAGCACCTGATCGTCCTTTACCACATAATCCTGATCACGGAACATCAGATTATGTGCTCTCAGCGCCAAGATGATATTATGCTGGATTTCCAGATTTTCCGGATCGGCATAGTTGTCAATGTGGAAAAACTGCTCCACTTTTTTAATACCGGCCTCCGTCAGGTTGATTACCTTATCCTTCTCATTGACGATAAAGTCCCCCGTCTCCTCCTGAACCACTCCCATGATGGCGTCCATCTTGGTCATAGCCTGTACGTCCGCACCTCTCTGCATCCTTCTCGCCAGCAAGTCACACATCTCATACAAAGCGGTGGACTTGCCGCTCTGTCCGGAAATAATCAAGGGAGTTCTGGCTTCGTCGATCAGCACGGAATCCACCTCGTCAATAATGCAGAAATGAAGATCCCTTAAAACCAGCTGCTCCTTATAAATAACCATATTATCGCGGAGGTAATCGAATCCCAGCTCGTTGTTCGTCACATAAGTAATATCACAGTTGTATGCTTTCTGACGCTCTTCGCTGGTCATACTGTTCAGCACCACACCCACGGAAAGCCCCAAGAATTCATGCACCTGCCCCATCCACTCGGCATCACGCTTTGCCAGATAATCGTTGACGGTGACCACATGCACACCCTTGCCTTCCAGCGCATTCAGGTACGCGGGAGCCGTGGAAACCAAGGTTTTACCTTCACCGGTCCGCATCTCTGCAATACGGCCTTGGTGCAGGATAATGCCGCCGATAAGCTGCACGGGGTAATGTTCCATGTTCAATACCCGCCTTGCCGCTTCCCGCACGGTGGCAAAGGCCTCCGGAAGCAAATCGTCAAGAGTCGCTCCCTCCGCCAGACGTTTCTTATATTCTTCTGTCTTTCCCCTGAGCTCCTCGTCGGACAGCGCCTGCATGGCAGGACGCAGTTCTTCGATCTTATTGACCAGCGGATTGATCCGTTTCAACTCCCTCTGGCTGTGTGTACCGAATATTTTATCAACAACTTTCACTTAGTATTCCATACCTTTCTACTAAATTCAAAACACTTACTCTTTATTGTAGCATATGAAAGCCACAGTTTCAATAAAAAGCTGAAATCCCTTAGCGATCTTTTATTTCCATCGTAACAGTTCAGACAGGTCACTGAACCACGCTGTTTCTGCGTGATAAACCCGAGACAGACATGCGCGAAATCGCTGTTTTGCGATTTCTGTGCATTCCGGCGTCTCCACCATGCATGAAAGTCTGGGGATTTCCTGTGAAGATGCACACCCCCCGCAAGAACAGCGGGTTTGCGCACGGCGTCTCGCCGAATAAGCAAGGGAGCTTATTCTCTAAATTCAAGATCCATGAATCATGCCCTTTCATCCGAAACAATATGTTCGATTCCCTTGCCGAGGCCGGAAAGCTTTTCTCTGAAAAACAAAGGAAATTCCTTATATTCATTCAGTCTGTCAATTGGCAGCCAGCACATATATTCTTTGCCGCCCGTCAAGCCGGAGCCTGCGGCGCTGCCTAATTCCCTTGTTCCTCTGGGTTTCATCAGGTAATAGAATTCGATGCCGTGGCATTCTTTTCCTTCCAATGAACCCGTCCCGTCAAAGAAACATTCATTCACAAAAA
>Ga0137308_101918_pt1 | contig 16786 bp, 14 predicted proteins | sample Inofrocosms_June_FD_97181 | JGI IMG/M metagenome (GOLD analysis project Ga0137308, IMG submission 97181) | Mouse cecal microbial communities from Vienna, Austria - N-Acetylneuraminic and N-Acetylglucosamine D2O microcosms_June | ecosystem: Host-associated > Mammals > Digestive system > Large... | reverse complement strand
CGCACATCGGTGTTGACAAGGGCAGCGGTTTGGTGCATACCGTAAAGGTCACCGGAGCAAATGTACATGATGTTACAATGACATCGGAGCCATTGTGCGGTGTTGCCTTAAGAATTATCTTAAGAAAAAGATCATAAACAAGCTGTATGGATAAGAGCAAAGTAATTCGTGCTATACTGCGGTCGTGTACAAGTTCGGATATGCTCATATTGTTTATTGCAGCTATAAAGTTCATATCTAATGTTGTAATAATAAACGCAGTTAACAAAGGGACCATAGATGCAAACGCATTTTTTACCATATTTCCGTTAAGCATCTTTACGGCAAATAAAAATAGACCAATCCAATATAGTACGCTTCCTATCCCTTCAAAATCACTATAATAGTTCATTAACGTTAAAAGCAGTGTCTGAGCTCCACTCAATAACAATATATACATTTTGACATTTGTATTTGTTTTCGGCGTAAGAAATTTCAAAAAAATATGCGCACATAAAGCTTTGATATATATTTACAACAACTTCAAATATAATCCATAATACTTTTACATATCAGTTATTCCTCAAATATTCAGTTAATTTTTCATCTACCATACTTTTGTAATTCCTGCTAACCGGTAAATCTAAACCTTGTTTGAAAGCGACAATCCTGTTGTTCCTATCCACATTGAAAACGTACTTTAAATTAACAAGATATTTCTTATGTATTCTAATAAAATCATATCCCGCATAGTTTTTTTCGACATCGCTTATATTGTCACGAATCTGAACGGTTTGAGAATCTTTTAAATGATAAACAACATAGTGCTTATTGCTCTCAATATAAAGGACATCACTTAAGTGAATCGAAATACGCCCTGATTCAACGCTTTCCAAGATAATTTTTTTATCCTGCTTAATTTTTTTGAACAGTTGGGAAACAACGTTGTGCAAACTTTCTTTCATTGCCTCATCCGTGCCCTTAACAATAAAATTCAACGGTTGAAAATAAAAGCTGTTAAACACAAGCTCAGAATGGTTTGACACAAAAATCACATAGGATCTTCTGTTAATTTCCTGTAATTTGTTTGCTAAGTCAAAACCCGTTAGTTCAGGCATGTCTATATCCAAAAATATCACATCGTATGGCTCTGAATTGTGATGAACAAGTAGTAGTTTGCTTGATGAATAGTTGTTTATAATAAAAATATCTTTTTTTTGCAAATTAAACTCATCTCTGACCAAATTGTTCATATGTTCAAGAAATTTAACGTTGTCATCGCATAATGCTATTTTGAGCATTGATGTTCCTCCTCAATATGCTTATGTAATTTTGCTACAGCCAACTGTATGCATAATACAAAATTATTGATTATTCGACAAAAAATGTATAATCTGTACAATTTACCCTATATTAATATTATTTATAGTATAATTCTGCGTAGACATATTTTTAAACGGTAGGCGGTGAAAATAAATTCAACAGAATAAAAAAACAGATGATATCAATGAGACATTTGGGGTTGACCGTAAAAATGCAATATCGCTAATTTTAAAAGATTTAAGAGAAAAAATTATATGGCCTAAAAGGAGCTTGCAAAGATTTTATATGTAACAGACAGCACGATTTCTCACTATGAGCAAGGGATCAATGTTCCAACAACTGAAATGGTGATAAAACTGGCAAAAATATTTGATGTAACTACCCAATTTTTACTTAACAACTGCAATTACAGCGTCAACTATTCAAAAATTTTGAAAAAAAATTAGGGAAAAATATTACGTTTGGGAAAGCGATTTCAATTATGCTTAACGCTTCAAAGGAAGAAAAAGATACTATCGCAGATGTTATAAAAATGGCAGAAAAACTAAAAAAGAATAATTTGTAATTGACATCTATATTTTTGGGATAATAGTTGGTTATACTTTTTAATTTGCTTTGTATTATGAAATTTTTGCTCGGCTTTTTGCCAAGCTTTCTTTATATTTACTATAGCATATTGCGGCAAAAAAGTCAAGTTTTTGGGCATTTTTGCATTTCGTGTCAAATACCTGCGCTTGGTGCCAAAATTCTTGCGTTTATTTCAAAAATATGTATAATAAACTTAAAAGGAACTGACTAAAGCTTTCTTAGTATTAATGATGTTTTTTTAACACTTGTGCGCAGAGTGCTAAAATAATACCATTATATAAATAATAAATTATGAAGGGAATTTTAACAATGAAAAAGTTAATTTTAGCTATGTCAACAGCCCTGATTATCGTATGAATTATGTCTGTAACAACATTTGCCGTATCTTCTGAAGAGTTTAACTTTCACCCTAAACTTACCGGCACAGAAGAAAAGGAAAGTTTACCGCATGAGCATGAATATAGTAATATTGGATTTGTGGCAACACAACTTGCCTCTAATATTAATCAGGATTTATATGTTGCATTAAAGCATAATTCTTTTTTGATGTACAATCAAGTTGGTGAAAGAATAATATGTACGTCAAATAAAGTAAATGGTGGATTCACATGGACCGGTTGCTCAACTGACGGTAAATATAAATGGTCAGCACAAAAATGTGCTGACACATCTTATGATATTTACTGCAATTTTGTGTGCGGCTCTGTATCATCCGGAAACTTTACGATACAGTAATAGATGTTTGAATAAGTTAATGTACTTGAAGATTTATACAAAAACATGTTTTCATAGTAATCGCACACGTTTTTTTGCAAAACTTTCAGTATTCAACTTAAGTGCAAAAAGTATTACACAAAAACTGTGTTCATTCATATAAAAAATTAGAAAATCATCTGTTTTTATTTACATAGTTTGTTCAATTAAACTTTGCCGAAACACATTAATTAAAAAAGTGCAACTGAAAGTTTAGGTTGATTACACAAATAAAATTTGGCAAAGTTTAATTGGATTATTAATATTATGATTAAAAACAGCATTTTATGGAGACAAACATGTTCACATCAGAAAGTTTTTCTTTCGTTGAATCTGTTCCTATTATTATCGCTTTTTATATTGCTGTTACAATTCTTGCAGTAAATATAGTCGGTCGAAAGCGTAAATGGTATGAATTGATCGTTCTTGCGATGGTCTTAAGTGGATTTATTATTTTAATATCGTTTAATATTACCGAAATTATATTAAATCCAAAACATATTTACGGTATTAAATACAGCTTTTTTCTCAGTAGACACAAGGATCCTCTGACATATGGGCTGGTATTGCTTTTTAATGTGTTTTTTTACACCTTGTCTTCATTTTATTCGGTTTTTGTACATGAAACAACGTTGAAAATTTTGATGATAAAAAACACAGTTTTATTTATACCGTTGAATTTTTTGTTTTTTTTGCTTTTTATTTCCAATACAGTACAAAAAACATATTTTGATCCCCTTTATTTTGCGGAAATATATATCGGAACCGGTATAGGATTTATATCAGCAAAAAAAATCAAAACAATTCTTTATAAAAGGGACAGTTATGATAAAGGTTAGTAATATCGTAAAAACATACGGTTTGAAGGCAAATTGCGTTACCGCTCTTAACGATATCTCGTTTGAGGTTAAGAAAGGTGAAATTATTGCCATCACCGGAAAAAGCGGAGCGGGAAAATCCACTCTTCTGAATATTATCGGAGGAGTTGACAAATCTGACAGCGGAACGGTGGAATATAACGATACAAATATCTTAAACTTAACTCAAAAACAATTACTCTTGTTCAGAAATAAACATATAGGCTTTGTGTTTCAAAATTATCGGCTTATTCCCGAGCTTACTGTTAAGGAAAATATCATACTTCCTGCTTTGATAAATTTAAGAAAATATGACAGCGAGCATTTTGAAAATCTTGTAATTTCTTTGGGCATAGACAAGCTTTTGTTTCGGTATCCAAATGAAATTTCCGGCGGTGAACTTCAAAGAGCGGCAATTGCAAGAGCGCTTATAAACAAGCCTACGGTTCTGCTTTGTGATGAACCCACCGGTAACTTGGATTCGGAAACATCGTCAGTGGTCATCGAAATGATAGTAAAAATATCAAAGGAAACAAAACAAACAGTTATAATTGCAACACATGACAGTGATGTAGTGAAATATACAGATCGAATCCTGAATATAAAGGACGGGAAAATATGAAAATTTTGTTATTGCTTGCTTCAAGGCTTATATCAAAGCATGTGGTAAAAGGTATGACTGTAACGTTTCTTTTCGCGGTTGTGTTTTTTGCGCTCTTTCTTATTACATCTACAGCCTGTGCATATATTGATTATATGTCTGTTATGAAAGATTCTTTTAAAGACATAGTAATTTATTATAACAATATTAAAATCGTTTTCGCTATATTGGGGCTTGGAGCCATTATAGTTATTATATCTCTTTGCGGAATATGTCTTCTTTTGGTTCGCAGTTTAAAAAAGAACGGAGAAATATTTCCGTATTACGGTTTTACGCTTAAACACTTTTGGGTTGTACTGTTGTTCATGAACACTGTTTTCTCCTTATTTGGAGCAATTATGGGGCTTGCGGCTGTTCCTTTGGCTAATATATTGATACAAAAAATGGGTTTAACTTTTAATAAAGTGACAATCGTTTTGTACTTAGGTTGTATTGCAATTTCCGCTTTAGCCGTTTCGTTTTTTTCTGCCTTTGCACTTCATCGAGGTGAAATAAAAAAATCTGTTCACGCCTGTTCGGCAAGAGTCGTGCCAATATCAGATGCCGCCCTTCTTATCGGAATAAAGAATTTTATCTTTCATTCTTCTTTTTCAGAAATAGCGACAGTCGCCGTAATAATACTTACATTGGGAGGATTTGTCGCAAATGTGGTAGAATACGCTTCCTTTTTAAACAACTCTGACAGATACGATATTGCCGTTTATGCTTATGACACCTCCTGGCGGGGTGAATTATTAGCATTAACAAATCACACATATAGCTTGAATCAAAACGATTTGAAGATGCTTGAAGCAGACGGCAGACTTTCATTGGTTTCGGCAAGGGAAATGTTTGTTTTGGTAAAGGAGAATGATAAGAACAAACGGCGTATTATCGGAATAGGCGAAAAATATGCAGCCGCAAAATCCGAATTCGGTTTTGAAAATTCGGATTTTTTTACCCAAGATAACATTTCATCTTATTACAGAGATGAGGCTGTATCCAAGCTTAAGGATTTTATTATACACGGAGAATTTGATCCCAAAAAATTCTTTTCAGGGGAAGAAATGATTTATGTTGCTTATCCGGGAGATTTCGATCGCTGCGTGGGAGATAATATTGAATTTTCAGCCTTATGGTATGATGAGAACGGCGAAGCAAACAGAACAGATTTTTCATCCTCCGTGGGCGCAATTGCGGAAATAGACCCGGAGAAAATAACAGGATTTCCTTTAGAATATGGATTTATTACATCAGAAAATTTTATGGACATTATGTTCCCAAATGTCGGGTATAAGCTTTCCTATCTGTACCTTAACGATCCGTTACGCTTCAACGAGATTAATAAGACAATTTCATCAATTAAACAACGTTTGGCGGAAGAAGGCGATGGATATTTCAGAGCGGAAAACTCCATACAAGACAAAGCAATGTCATATGATTTTTCCACCGTGACCAAAATCATAACCGCATCGGTAAACATTATTCTAATGTTTGTTTCTCTATTTTATCTTATATCTTCTATGCTTGTTAAAATTGATGAGCAAAATCATATGTTTTTCGTGCTGAAAATTCTTGGGATGTCAAAAGCAAAAATAATTATATCCATTATGCTGGAAAATTTGCTTAACGCATTCTGGTCTTTAATAGTAGGATTAACAGCCGGAATATGCTGCGTTTTGGTTTCGGAAACGCTTTTGGAAGAGAGAATAAGCACTTTAATACCGTTTAAGCAATTGTTTTCTTTTTCTGTTTTGTTTATTTTAAGCGTTGCTTTAACCACGTTTATTGCATGTATAACACATATCTCAGATAAGAGCACGCATTCATAGGATTTACACATAGGCTTTTGAGCAAATTCCACAATTGTGCTCAAAAACAATGTTCCTTAAGGCGTGGCAGAGATTGGCTTTAATGATTAAAACGGATGCATATTATGGCCGTAATCAATGGTAGAGAGTCCAATTTAACCCAGATAGATCCCAACAGGTATCTTAATAATGTCAAATTGGCAAAAGAAGCTCAAGAATTAGCTCAGCTTCTCAGAGGACTTGACCGACAGGTAAGTGTTGTAACCGAAGGTGAAAAGCACTCAGACGGCAAGTGCAATCGAATGGAGACCTTTTTCAATTATAAACCTGAGCCTTTTACAGGAAGTCCTTTAAAGGATGGAATCAAATATGGTGGGATTGAGATAAAGTATTCACAAAAAGCCTTTTCAAGCGACTACACCGCAAATGATGCCCTTGCTTTAAATTGGGCATCCGCAACAGGAAATGTTGGCTTTTTAATTCATCGGTACGAGTATAATTACGCAACATCGTATAATAAAAACCGCAAAGATAGTCACGAATTTGATTATGGCAATGCTTCATATGGTCTTGAAACTATATACAACGTCGGAAATGATGATATTTTTTCAAATCCATCGATTATTGCAAAAGCGGGTGCAACAGTGAATAAATATCGTTACGTTTATGCAACGATTACAGAAACGTCTAATGGAGAAAATTTCAATGATAAGAGTGAATCATATTCTATGTTAGACAAAGGAGTTCAATATATTGAGGTTAATGCATGGGAATTTGGCAAGTATGGTCGAGGATACGGAATCGCAAAGGTCTACTCAGATAAGACGTCCACAAGTAGTGTGGTTGGAATTCAAAAATTAACTGTAAATTAATCTTTATACTGACACAACAAACGCCACAAGCTGACATCCGTCATCACGGGCAGATGTTCCATAGGACAACTGCCTGTTATGACGGTATTACCTTCGGTTAAATAATTTAACAAAAATCAGTATACTTGAAAGAAAAATACAATGAGAAAAATCAAACTATTATTTAACACGCTATATGTTTTGTTTAAATCAAACACGTTTTTTTCCCTATGGCTTATCATTATACAGACATTGACGACCTTTGCATGCATATTTTTTTATTCTACAGTACCAAGCGCTACAACCGACCTTGCTTCATCGCTTATGTCGGTAAGAACAATATCATTTAATTTCAATTTACCATCAAATGAATATTCTTTTGATGAATTAAAAGCAATTATAGAAAAAAACGGTATTGCTGTTCCTGATAGTTACTCTTTTACCTTTTATTCCGAGGAAGGGAATACAATATCGGGAGCTGCTAATCTTGAAGCTCAGGCTTCTTCCGTAACTGAAGGCAGGGGAATAACTTTTCAAGACGTTGAAAATAAACATCGTGTAGTTGTTGCCGGAACTACTCACGTTGATAATTTCAGTGAAGAAATAACAAAAACCGAGTTAAAAATCGGAGATAAAGTTTATATTGACGGTACGGAATTTGAGATAATAGGTTTTAAAAAAACCTTTTCAAATTATTTTGAAATACCGTATACTACTGGCTTTGATAATTTTTTTCTATCGACGATAAGCGTAACGCTTCCTGATGGGCTTGCTGATGGGCAGATAGCAGCGATTCAGGAATATGTTTCCGGCGCGGTCAACGGAGCATCTGTTAAGCAAGGCTTAAAAATAAGCGATATAACTTTTTCTTATCTTAGTGAAATAATCATAACAAGCATATTTGTAATAATAATTGCATTTATGAATTTGTGCTTTATTTACAAATTTATTGCAAAACGAATGAGTGATTATTTTTCAATTTTGCGAATTGTGGGAGAAAGTTCTAAAGCAACAGCACTGCACATTTATCTTGTCTACATGGCAATCCTTGCAGTATCCTTCGTTTTGGGAACAGCGGCTCTGATGATAGTAAAAAACTTTTCGGGACTTTCTGTATTTGAGAATACTCAATTAAACCTTTCAAGTATATTATTTACCCTTGCGGCATTTGCTGTTGCGCTTTCCCTTCTTCTTATCCCATCAATAAAATCAGTAATAAAACCGATAAAGGAGGAACTGTTGTTGTGAAAACCCTTATTCTCCTTTTAAAACGTATATTTGAAAATCCGTTTATGTTTGTTATGATAATATTTCAGATTGCTGTAGTAACAGTAGCGCTGGTTGGAGTATACAACGCTTATACGCTTTCCCATGCCTGTATTGATTCTGTAAGCGGTGGCAATAGAATGATTTATCGTTCAAGGTCTTCTGATTTTGATAGTGAGGATCCTGTTGAATATCGGAAGGAAACAGATGAATTAATGTCGGATTGTAAAGATTATCTCGGAACCTCCTTCATAGCAAACGGGTACACATTTCTTGGAGAAAATGCGACATTAGAAATGCAAAGGCTATATTTGTTGGGAGAAGATATTCCCGAGGAGCTGATTGCGAAAACAAAATATGAGGACTATGCAACGACATATTATTATGACCCTCTTACACTCAATTCTGTACAGTATCCGTTAATTAGCGGCAGCTGGGAAAATATGCTGCAAAAAACAGACGAAATGCTGCCATGTGTTCTTGGAGGTTGGAATGCTAAGAATTATAAGGTCGGAGACAAATTAAATTATTATGTTTTTTCCCAAGATGGAAATAGCATTCATGAGCTTAATTATACTGTTGTCGGAATAATGCCTGAACCGCTATTCTTGTTAGGTGCAAGCAAAGGACAAACTGATAAATACAAGTCGATGCTTTTATCGGAAATATATGATACAGGCATTAACGAACCCCTTGTTATTGTCTCGAACAGCGACCTTGCTTCGGAATATGACGTTGAGATGTTCTTTATAAGACCTAACTACCTTGTGTATTTTAACGAAAATACCGAGGACAGGCTTATGGAGGATTATGCTGTAATGCTTGGAGATGCATACGCTTGCACCGACAAACAAATGATAGCCTCAGAGGAAAGAGAAATCACAAGAAATATTGATGTTATCTATCCATTCGTTATAATATTTTTTGTTATTTCATTAAGCACAGTGGTGTCAATATCTGTAATCACCTTATTAGACAGTATGAAAGTGTATACCATATATTTTTTACTTGGCTGTACCAGAAGAAAAATTCTTGTTATAAGTATTTTTTATTCCATAGTTTATATTGCAATGTCCGGTATTATGTCAATAGTAATTATAAAAATAGTTTATCAGCTTTTACATGGAAATTTCAAGCATTATTTCACGTTCTCTCCAAAAATTGCACTTCCTGTGCTGGCTGCTTTTATGGTTACGGCTATAATAAGCATAATTCTTCAATATGTTCTGCAAAAAAAGAAAACTATAAAAGAATTAGTATTGAAAACACCGAATTGAGGTTATACAATAATGATCAAACTAAGAAATATTTCAAAAATATACAACGAAGGTAAATCAAATGAAAACAGAGTCCTGAATGATATTTCGTTGACAGTTGAAGAAGGAGAATTCGTGGCTGTAATGGGGCGTTCAGGTGTTGGAAAGTCTACGCTTTTACATATAATTTCACTGTTGGACAAGCCAACTTCAGGCGATTTTATACTTGATGAAAAAAATACTGCAAGTATGAATGATACGCAGTGTTCAAAATGCAGAAATGAAAACATCGGGATATTGCTGCAGGATTTCCGGCTGATAGAGAATGAAACAGTTATGGAAAACGTAATGGCTCCTTTGTATTTCAGTAAAACTCCTTTTAGAAAAATGAAAAACAAAGCGAAAGAAGCCTTGTTTAAAGTAGGGATATCTCACTTATCGAAACAAGCAGCTTATACGCTTTCCGGCGGTGAAAAACAGCGTGTGGGTTTAGCCAGAGCAATTGTAAATTCACCAAATTGCTTGCTTGCAGATGAGCCTACAGGTTCACTGGACGCCAAAACCGCAGGTGAAATAATGCAGCTTTTCCACGACCTCAACGGTGACGGTATGACGATAATAGTTGTTACTCATGATATGGACGTGGCTAATAAATGTAGCAGGATAGTAAAAATTGAAAATGGCATGTTGATTGAATAATAAACGGTTATGAAAAATAAACCGTGTAAATGCATTTTCCCTAAAATCAAGCAAATACTAAAACCACAGTCAAAAAGGGCAACGCTGAGGAGCGACCCAACGCAGACTATGAGATGTTACGGAGAAAACAGCGGCAGAAAAGCCGCTGTTTTCTCTTTCACCGGGTATCTCCAAAGCGGGTAAACCTCAGGGGTTTGGGGACAGAGTCCCCAACATCAGGCTGCAAATCTATCCTCAAAGTATATGGAGAACTGTGCATAAGCCAAGCCCCAATCCCTTACAGGCATTGTCCACTTTTTCGATATTTCGGTCACACTCATATAAATTATCTTACGGATAGAATCATCAGTAGGAAAAATTGCCTTTGACTTGGTAAATTTTCTCACCATTCTATGTTAGCTTTCAATAGCATTGGTTGTATATATTATCCTTCTGATTTCCGCAGGATATTCAAAAAAAGCTGTCAGCTCCGCCCAATTTTTATCCCACGATTTCAATATATCGGGATATTTCCTGTCCCATTTTTCACGGAATTCCTCCTTTGCATATTCCGCATCATCAAGGTATAGGATAATCAAAGATTAGTGCTTAGGGTACAATCTTTAATCAAGTCTACAACTTGATTAAAGATTGGTATTACACGCACTTTTTTCCGCTTTTTTAAAATTCAAGTCCGAAATCTCATTTCGCATCTCCCCTCAACATCGAACTCAGAAAAATACATTTCCTCCAGGGGAATCCATTTTTCTCTAAACTCGTCCGCATTTTTCACTCCGTTTCTTTTTACGATCCGCTCAATCTGCTCCTCCTTATCAACGGAAAGAAAAATACGCAGATCGTAATATTGCCAAAGCTGCGGGTGACAGCTGTATGACCCTTCGCAAACGCAAATATCTCCTATTTCGGCAGTAACAGCCGCACAAAGGCTCATGCACTTACAGTCAAAAGCCCGATAGCTTACCTTTTGCGCCCCGTGGTTCAAAGGCTCCAGCACCTCTTCCTTAAAGCGTTCGTAATCGATATTTCCCCCCGCAGTAAGCAGTCGTTCCCTTGTTCGCTGCTCCGGTCTGAGAAAAAAATCGTCCATATGAAAAACGCAGCACCCAAGCTCCTTTTGCAAAGCGGAGGCAAGCGTAGTTTTACCTGATGCGCATCTTCCCTCCACAGCGATAAGCAGAGGCTTTGCTTTAAGTCTCTTTATCCCTTTAATCGCATTTATCACAGCCGCCGCGATATCTTCCAAAACCGTTTTTTTCACTGCCGCCGCTCCTTCGCCGCCGTCTTAAACGGTACCAATCCCGTTTTGTTAAGAGTGATCATTACCGCGGGTACAAATATAAGCTGAAGTACTATTCCGGGAATGGCGTTAAGAAACGCGCCCGCCAGAAACATATGAAAAGTAAAGCTCTTGCCGCCGAATCCCAATAAAATCATCTGTGCAATACCCCATACAACTCTTCCGCATATCATTGCGATAAGCAGCGAACGGTAAAGAGAAAGTACGCAGCGCCATTTTGAACGGCTGTAAAGAAGCCCTGCTATAAGTCCGTAGGTCATAAGTTCCAATGCCATTGTACAGGCATTGGGATATATGGGCGGCGCACTGAATAAAAGGGAGCGAAAAAGGGGCAGAATAAATCCTACTGCCGCCCCGTACTGCCACCCGCAGATAAGACCGCACAGAAATACGGGTATGTGCATGGGCAGCAGCATATTGCCTATGGCGGGGATTTGGCCGGTAAAAAAGGGGAGGACTAATCCCACGGCTAAAAATACCGCGGAAATGGTAAGATTTTTTATGGACTTTTTCAATTGGTTTTCCCTCCTTTTTTAAAAATCCGATGGCTTCAGTCTAACATTATCAGTTTGTATTCCCTGCTTCCCAACCCTATTTTTGCCGCGTGCTCCAGAGTATGAAGCCCGTTTTTGGATTCTATCCTTTCAATAAGAGACTTTCCGTCGGGAGCGGAATATACCAGATCGATGCACGCTTGATCAAGCGCAAGGGGATCGGTGGAAGCCAGAACGCCTATATCCTTCATATCGGGTTCTGCGGGGTGTCCGTCGCAGTCGCAGTCTACAGAAAGCCTGTTCATAACGTTGACGTAAACGATTCGGTCTCCGAGATAATCGGCTACGGATTTCCCCGCCTCCGCCATGGCTTCAAGAAAAGCGTCCTGCTCGCCGCTCCAGAAATCTGTAAAGCTTGTTCCGCCACTGTGAATCCACGCTTTGCCCTTGCTTGAACCGAGACCTATGGAAATATTCTTTATGGCTCCTCCGAAGCCCGCCATTACATGCCCCTTGAAGTGGGAAAGAATAAGGTAGGAATCATAGTCGGGAAAGTGCGTTCCCACATAGTTTTCCTTAAGTCTTATTCCACAGTTTACGGGAAGCGCCATGGAGCCGTCCTCGTCCTGTATCTGAAAATCCGCTATTTCGGTAAATCCGTGCTCTTTTGCCACGCGATAGTGATCCTCCGTTCTTATTCTTTCTCCCTCATAGGCGGTGTTACACTCTACAACAGTGCCGTGAACAAGCTGTACCAAATCCTTGATAAGAGCGGGGCGGAGGTAGTTGCTGGCCGGAGGTTCACCGGTGGACAATTTAACGGCTGTCTTACCGGAGCATTTTCTTTCCAATGCGTTATAAACCGCCGTTAATCCTTCCGGGGTAATGTTTTTTGTCATATAGACGGTTGCCTTGCTGCTTTTTGATTCCATAACCGTATTCCACCTTTCTTTGAAGAGGATTTTCCCTTATTTACATAAAATATAACATATTAGTTTTTTCATGTCAAGTGAAAACAAAGTGAAAAGGGATATAAAGAAAAACAATTGATTTATAACCGCTGCCGGATGTAATTCGTCTCTTATACTAAGTTTTGCTCAAGAATAATATGGATGACCAAAGATTAGTGCTTGGGGTGTAATCTTTAATCAGTTGTAGATTTGATTAAAGATTGGTATTAATCGGCAGGGATTTATGAGACTTTGCAGACAAAATCCGCCAGATAATCCGCACACCGCTCATGTGTGGACAGGTTTTCGTTTTAACTTGTTTCAAACAAAAGTGATTTTTTTTGTTTGCATTGGAAAAATTTTATTTTTTTCATCAAAACTCTTTTATTTTTTTTATTTTTATGTTATTATATTATTGGTTGTCCAAAAATCCGTAAACAAGTCTAAAAAAACAGTGTGACGAGTTTTTTTGTCAAGGGTACAGCCGTAAAATTTTGTCGGTAAACAATACAATCCACAAAAAAAGGAGGACTTGTCCATACCATGTCCGATACATATAAAAACGCGCAGAACGGAGATATTCAGGCATTTGCGGAAATTTATTCCAAAATATATATTAAACTCTACTACCTCGCCTATCACTCTCTTGCCAACCGCGACGAGGCTGTAAACGCCGTTAAAATTGCGTCGGCCGAGGCCTTTTCCGCGATACGTGACTGCTCATCCGAAGAGGAATTTAACGGCCTGCTTCTCAAAAAACTTTGCGAGCAAATTATCAGATATTACAGAGAGTACAGAAAAAGACTTCCGGAATACGAAACAAATCCCACATATATAAAATCCGTAATGCGGAAGCTTACCGACGCAGAAAGATTTACAGCTTCGGTATGGGCAATTTTCGGATTCAACCCTAAGGAAATATCGATGTTTTCGGGTTTATCCGAGAAGGTGGTGGAAGCTAAGCTTAAATCTGCCGTTCTTAAGCTTGAAAAGCAGTTTCAAACAATATAATACTATGCCTTGTTTGAAAAATCGAAAACGCCGTCTTTTCGCCCCAAAACGGTCGTCTTTCGCGTCAAAAAGCCTCGTCAAACGACGGTTTGACTGCTTCCTTGAAGCTAACCATTTTGGGTCAAATATCCGTCATTTCCTCTATTTTCAAACAAGCCCTAATCTTTTAAAACTGTGGGATTGGTATAATACTAATTCTCAATCGACAACAAAATTTGTTATACTTTGATCGGGAATTAGTATAAAACGGTTATTTGTGTAATTTATCAGGAGAATTTATGGATATAAGAAACATTTTAAACAGATATTTTGATAAAACGCCTGTTCCCGATGAATTGGATCCGCGGAACGTCTCCAAATTTGTAGTGCCCAATCTTGCCGAAAAAAAGGAGACTCAGACAGAGGAAAGCTATGAGTCCGACGCTTACAGCTCAACGGATAATTACACCGTAACGCAGACCTCTCAAACCACCCCGTCCGAAGAAACGCTTTCGGGTAAAAAAGAGGACTTTCCGCCAAATATTATCGGGCCTTCGGCATTTATAAAAATAGTAAGATATCACAGGTTAACCGGTAAAGAGTTCTTAAGTCTTTTGGGCAATTCCAAAATAAGCAACAAAGCTTATCAAGAAATAGAAAACAATCCGAATCTTACGGTAAAACGGCTGATAGAACTTCTTGCGGAATCTCCGCTCACTTCCGCCGATTATGAAAAGCTTATTATTGCGGTGCAAAGAATGTCCCAGCTTAAAGCGGAGGCAAAGGCGAAAATAAAGTCGGAACCAAAACGCACAGAAATCCTATCGGAAAACTTAACTCATAACGCACCTTATGAAAATTCGGAAAAAACAGCGCACCCAAAATCGGAGCCGGAAACCATGGCGGTTATTTCTTCTCAACGGGCGCAAAAGGGTTATACTCCGGCCTCGACTCAGTACTTATCGGACGATAATGACGATAATGACAAATATGAAGAGAACGCTGAAGCGGACGAAGAGGACGATGACAGGATTCCTTCAGCCAAATCCGGAATACAGATAAATTTCGGCGACTATAATGATGATGACGATGAGGAAGATGACGAAGAGGAAAGCCGATGCAAAAACTGTTCCAACAAAGGTAAGATTGTCGTTGCCGCAATCGGAGCGGTAATTCTGACCGGAATAAGCTTTGGCTTAAGGCACTGGCTCACCGGTTCGTGGCTTCCTACGGAAAACATTGTCAAAGAAGAGACTAAACTTGACGAAGCCGAAATTTACGCATTGCTCAGTCCTTTGCCGTCTCCTCAGCCCGCCTTTACGGCCGACGATACTTATGCCGCTGGAGGAATAAGAGAAGAAAGCATAATCAAAGATCCTGTCTGCGGCAGCAAACGGCTGCTTTATACGGAGAACAACAAACTGTATATTTACGAACAGATAGGAGGACAGGTTGTTCGTTTGGAAGCGAGGGACTATAATGAAAACACGCTGTTAGGCATAATCGAAACGGGAAATAAACTGGCAGCGGTTAGCAGCGGAGTTTCCGAGCCTTATTCCTACACCTGTACCGTAACCTCGGAAGACGAAGAAGAAACTGTTATAACGGGTACCGTCCGCAGGAAGGAAACCTATCTTGAAATAACCGACGCGTCCTCTCCCGAAAAAATTGCGGAGGAAAACAAGCTCACTCTTTCGGGAACGCTTATAGCAGCTTATTTGCATGGCGAACGCCTTATTGTAGTAACGTATGAAGAAATGGAACAGGACAGTGTCGGAGAGGACAAAGCGACCTTTATGCCATATATTTCAAGGGTGGGTGAAAAAACCTTCTGCTCTCCGGAAAAGGTGTTTATTTCCTCTCCGTCCCACAGAAGCTTTGTAACGATTTTTTCCATTGATATCGAGGATATAGGCGTGTATGACATGGCTGCTTCGGCCGGAGGAACCAAACAGCTTCTATACAAAAACGATGACCTGCTGTTAATTGGACAGGGGAGCACGCTTATCCGATACGAGCTTTCGGAAGGAGTTACACAAAAAGATTTTTGCGAAATTTCGGGAAATATAAGCGATTTTTCCGCTATAAGCGTTAATGACGGCGAAATAAGGGTAACCACCTTCGAGGAAGACGCGGCCACGCTTACGGTACTGGACGGTGAATTCAACCTGTTAGGTCAAATAAAGAATATAGGCATGGGAGAAAATCTGGCGGGAACCTGCTTTTACGGAAAAGAAACCTATATAGTTACCGAAAACGGCGCCTGTTACGGCATAGACGGCGAAAACGGCGTTATGTCCAAAAGCAGCGCCAAAATCACCAATGAAGCGATTTATAAATTTAACGACAGCATAGGCGTAAAAGTATCCGCTGCCGACGACGGAAGCAAAAGAACGGGGATTATAGTTTCGACGGTAAAGCTCGACGGAAATCTTACACCGCTTTATTCACTTGAAATCAGTTCAAAAACAACGGCGGTAAACGCTCTCGACGAATATCTTTCAAGCCCTGCCGAACAAAATATCAATGTAATAGGAAGCAACGCGGAAAACGGCGCTCTGGTAATACCCGTGGAGTATTTTGACGGAGTATCCGAGGTGGAGCTGTTTGTTATCTGCACCGTAAACGACGACGGAACTCTCTCCGTAAACGGAAAAATCATAGAATACGACAGACGATCGGATCACATTTTCGCTCAGGTAGACGGCGACACGATCATAGCGGTAACAAAGGGAAAAATAATTACTGCCGGAGCGCAGGACGGAAATGTAATGGGATATTTTATTACAGGAAAATGATTTTCTTTTAAAGCGCAGTTTAAACAAGCTGCCGGAATTGCTACGCAATTCCGAGGTTTTGTGAGGAAAATTTCCCACCGGATCAAGAGATGCCCCCGCCCTAAGGGCGGGGGCATAGGGCAGCGGTTATAGTTAATTTAAGAGGCTGTAATACTATGGGCTATCTGAAAAGTCGCAATTTGCACAATTTCTACTAACTGCGGGCGCTTTCTGCGTCAAAAATGCTCAAAATAC
>Ga0137308_101915_pt1 | contig 16804 bp, 13 predicted proteins | sample Inofrocosms_June_FD_97181 | JGI IMG/M metagenome (GOLD analysis project Ga0137308, IMG submission 97181) | Mouse cecal microbial communities from Vienna, Austria - N-Acetylneuraminic and N-Acetylglucosamine D2O microcosms_June | ecosystem: Host-associated > Mammals > Digestive system > Large... | reverse complement strand
CCTATTTGTGTTTGTGATCATTTTTGGGACTGCATGAATGAGGAATGGGTTTTTGCTGTTAAGTGTGACGATGGTCAAAGCCGGTATCACATCGACTATTTATTTTTGGATAATAATTTTGAGCTACTTAATGCACTTACTGAAGATAAAGGTGTAAATCCCCAGTTTTTGACAGCACAGGATAATACGGCTTGGGTGAGCCTTAGTTCAACCAGCACAGAGCGTGAGGGTGAAATTGTTCTTCCATTGCAAAATCGTTTTCGCATTACTAAAGAGATAGTACGCAAAGATCTTGGAATGGATGCGATATTCTGCCTAAATAATCAATGTTGCTCCTATCAAATTGATTTATTCAACCATAAAAAATATGATAAATTGTTTGTTTATCAGTTTGATAAAAACGGATTATATAAAACAAGAAAACAGTATATTCTTGAAAATATATGGAATGGATATCCGACAGTTACCAGAGATAAATGTTTTGTTACTTGCGGAAAATGGAGCAACTCTCTTTGTACGATACATGTTTCGGAAATCGACGAGAACGGTAATATTCTTTCTGATTGGAAAAGTGAAGCAATTGCAGATATGAACAGTGTCTTTTTACTGTCATATTCAGATACAAAAATGGAATTTATTACTTTCCATGAAAATCATGTGGACTATCTTGTTTACAGTTTTGAAGGAATTTTATTGTCACGAAAAATAATATATCAAGTTGAAACTAATATTAATTTAATTGAAAAAACGCAAATCATGGGCGGAGTAAAAGCTGTTCACTGTGTGGTTTCGGGTGATGTTCAACATTTTGCAAAAAATGTTATGTTAGTGTTAGGAAATAATACTGTTGATGTTTATGAAGCAGAAGAAGGATATTTCCCTTCATTACTTGATGACAGTCATTTATTATTTGCTCCAATAAGCAGAATAGAGAATATTGCTTGTAGTTTCAAAATTGTGATAATCTGATACAACTTCCTGTTTTTTTTGATTTTGTACTATTGTTTAGATATTTTGAAAGTGCATAACCAATAAAGAAAAAATGCTTATAAATCATGTTATAAAAGATTTCTAAGCATTTTTTGTTTTGTCAAATATCCAGATTATTTTCAGCATCTATAAATATCTGCATTTCGCTATTTAGATAGAGTCTTGCGTATTCGAGTGGATTGTCTATCGCCAGCGCATTTAGCACATGGTCTGTCTATGGTGTAGTTTTCAATCCTGTTTCAGCCTTATTACAGTCAATTCGTAATATGTAGCCATCAAAGATAGTAATATCAATGCCATTATGGTACATATTGTAACTTGCAGAAATAAAATTCATATCATCAACTCCTAGCATTCTAAAATTTAAGCATATCTTTCAGAGCGATTACCTTTTCATTATTTATTATTTGATATTATAGTTTTCCCTTTCCCTCATTTTTGCCCTTATCAGCACTTGTAATCATGAGGGAAACGATATAAAATGATGTAATGAATAAAATAAAGTTGACTTGCTTAAATTTAGAGTTTTCAAGGGTTGACGGCATTTTTTATGATAGTTTATAACAATTATTAAATATCCTCAAATGAAAGGATTAACAATTTTGAAAAAAGTACAAAGCAGCTTCTAAACATCAAAAAGAGTGGGGAAATGATTTAATTTCACAATTATCGTTTAAAGGAAATGAAACCATATTGGATCTGGGATGCGGCGACGGAATTTTGACAGAACAATTATCTCTATAGTGTACCAAACGGAAAAGTGCTGGGTATAGATGCCTCATACAGCATGATTGAAACAGCAAAAATGATAGACAAAAACAATCTCACTTTTGCCCATATGGATATGAATGAAATGGATTTTGAAAATGAATTTAACCTTATTTTTTCCAATGCCGCTTTACATTGGGTGAAAGACCACAATCATCTTTTAAAAAACACCCACAGAGCGTTAAAAACCTGTGGAAGAATACTATGGGATTTTGGAGGGCAGGGTAATTGCCGCCATTTCATTGATGTGATTCAAAAGAAAATATCAGAAGATGTCTATTGGGAATATTTTAAAGATTTTGAATGGCCGTGGTTCATGCCCTCCAAATCCCAATATGCAGAATTGATCGCAGCAGTTGGATTTTCTTCCTGTACAATAGAAGAAATCAATCGAGACAGATACTTTTCCAATGCCGCTGAAATGATTCAATGGATTGATCAGCCCAGCATTGTGCCATTTATCCAATATATACCCCGTAAATTAAGAGAAACTTTCCGCCGGGAAGTAATCTGGGAAATGTTAAACGAAACGCGGCAGTCTAACGGTACTTATTTTGAAACATTTCGCAGAATTAAAGTATATGCTGAAAAATAGTATAAAAACCTTTTCAACCTCCATTATTTATGTTACTATCAAATTCATGAACCACATATAGAAACTTAAATGCAAATCTCAAATAATAAGGAACTGTAGGAAAATATCCTGCGAGGAACATATTTCATGAAAATCATAATCTCCCCAGCAAAGAAAATGAACACAGACACAGATACTTTCCCCCCGAGGGGACTTCCCCCATTGCTGGATGACACTACCATCCTGATGGAATGGCTCCGCTGCCTCACTTTGGATGAGGCACAGAGTTTATGGCAATGCAATGAAAAAATCGCACAGCTCAATTACCAAAGACTTCAGGAAATGGACCTGCGCAGGAATTTGACACCGGCACTGATCTCCTATGAGGGAATCCAGTATCAATATATGGCTCCGGAAGTTTTTACACGGAAAGAATGGAATTACGTTCAGGAACATCTGCGGATACTCTCAGGATTCTACGGTGTGCTGAAACCCCTGGCCGGAGTAGTTCCATACCGATTGGAAATGCAGGCAAAAGTAAAGGTAAACGGAACAAAGAATCTTTATGAATTCTGGGACAGCAAATTATATGAGGAAATACATATTCCGGGACAAGTGATTTTAAACCTGGCTTCTAAAGAATATTCCAAATGTATAGAAAAATATCTGCATCCAAAAGACACTTTTATTACCTGCATATTCGGTGAATGGAAAAATAACAAAGTCATACAAAAAGGAACCATGGCCAAAATGGCCCGTGGCGAGATGGTACGGTTTATGGCCGCAGAAGGGATTGTAGATGTGGAAGATATCAGAGAATTTGAGGGGCTGGGGTATCATTTCGAAGAAGCATTGTCTGATTCTGAAAATTATATTTTTTTGTGTTAATAAGGAGAATCAGAAACTGAATACATCACAGACGAATACTATAGAACCCTAGACGGAGACCCCAAATGCCAAAAATACTTGTAGTAGAAGATGACAGAAAACTAAACCAGACCATATGCTACGCACTGGAAAAATCCGGGTACACCCCATGTCCCGCTCATTCCATAAAAATGGCAAAAGCCGCCTGTTTACAGGACACTCCCCACCTGATTCTCCTGGATGTAAATCTCCCGGACGGGGAGGGATTTCTCTTCTGCCAGTGGATCAAATCACAGTCATCAGCCCCTGTATTGTTCCTTACAGCCAGGGACCTGGAGGAGGACGCCCTGACAGGGTATGAACTGGGCGCGGAGGACTATGTGACTAAGCCCTTTTCCATAAAAATTCTTCTGAAAAAAATTGATGTCATATTAAAGCGGAACCAGCCAGACAGCACATCTTCCTTTAACGACGGTTTTCTGTCCGCAGATTTTGAAAAGGCGAAAATCACCGTATCCGGACAGGAATGTCCGCTGACCCCCACGGAATTCCGCCTTTTAAAGCAATTCACCGCCAACCGGGGACAGCTGCTGACCTACGAAGTCCTTCTGGAACGCCTTTGGGACAGCAACGGACAGTTTGTGGACAAACACACTCTTGCCGTCAATGTAAACCGGCTGCGAAAAAAAATTGAAACGAATGACCATAAATACATTTCAAATATATACGGGATGGGATACCAATGGCTTGGTTAATTATATTGACTGTATGTACCTCTTTGTCCACAGCAGTCCTCATCTTTAAGGTCCGGCATCTGAAACAAGAGGTGTATCAATTCGCAGACCAGCTGGAAGAATCGCTGGACCATATTCTCTCTGGGAAAGAACCTGAGACCATCTGTGCAAATACCGACACTCTCTGGGGGAAAATCAGCGAAAAACTATGGCGGGCCAGCCACGTCTGGCAGAGGAAAGACCAGGAAATCATCACTGAAAAAAAGGAACTGGAACAATTAATCTCCCACATTTCCCACCAGACAAAAACCCCTGTCTCCAATCTGAAAATCTGCATCGAAATCCTCCACGGACATCCTTCACCAGAAAAAACAGACGAATTTCTGAATATCATGGAAACCGAGGCTGAAAAGCTGGAATTTCTCATTCAGAATATGGTGAAAATGTCAAGACTTGAGACAGGCATGATCAAAATCCGTTCCAATGAATCCAATCTGCAAAAGACAATCGGAAAGGCCGTGTCAGGGATTGTTCCCAAAGCAGAGAAAAAACAAATCCGCCTCCATGTCACATGTAATCCGCAAATCCAGGTCCTGCACGACGGAAAATGGACGGCGGAAGCCATTTTCAATATCCTCGACAACGGGGTGAAATATACAGCAAAGGGAGGTTCCGTCTGGGTCACTGTCACCGAACAAGAGATTTTCACACAGATTGCCATCCGTGACACCGGGAAAGGAATCGCGCCTTTGCGCCACGCGGAAATATTTACCAGATTCTACCGGGAACCGGAAGTACATGACCAGGAGGGCATCGGAATCGGTCTGTATCTGGCCAGGGAAATCATAGAACTCCAAAAGGGGTACATCCAGGTTCACTCAGAAGAAGGAAAGGGTGCAGAATTTCGAATCTGCCTTTTAAGGAGCTAAATTATCACAATTTTGTGATAATTCCGGATTGAGAATAGTTTGTGATTTTTTTGAGATATATTATCCATATCTTAGGATCTTGAAAACACAAGGAGGCAGATAAATGAACTCATGGATTGTCAAAACAAAAAATCTGAAAAAATACTATCAGCTGGGAGGCCACACTGTGAAAGCGCTGGACGGCGTAGACTTTCTGGTACGTGAACGGGAATTCGTCTCTGTAATCGGAACCTCCGGTTCTGGAAAATCCACGCTCCTTCATATGCTGGGCGGACTGGACACACCCACCAGCGGCGGGGTTTACATAGACGGAAAATCCCTTGGGCAGATGGATAAGGAACAGCTGGCCATATTCCGCCGCAGGAAAGTAGGCTTTGTCTTTCAAAACTATAATCTGGTGCAGGACCTGAATGTATACGAAAATGCAGTACTGCCTGTGGAACTGGATGGCCGCCGGGTGGACCGGGAATTTGCAGAAGAAATCCTGAAACTGCTTAAACTCCAGGATAAAAAAGACGCCCTGCCCAATACCCTGTCAGGGGGACAGCAGCAAAGGGCCGCCATCGCCCGGGCAGTCATATCCAAACCAGCCATACTTCTGGCCGACGAGCCCACGGGAAATCTGGACACAGCCTCCAGCCACGACGTAATCGGCCTGCTGAAACTGGCGGCAAAGCAATTTCAGCAGACCATTGTTTTAATCACCCATGACAATGACATTGCCCAGATGGCTGACCGGATTGTGCAGATTGAGGACGGCCGGATTGTGAAAGGCGGTGATCTTCATGCTGAAAAATAACAATGAAGCCGCAATCACCAAAATGGCAAGAAATTCCTTCCGAAGCAGCAGACGCAGAAACCTGACAGTCCTGCTGGCAATTATATGCTCCTCTTTTTTGCTTTTCACCATATTTACCGTGGGAATTACTTATTTTAACATGCAGCGGGTGCAGAACATCCGTATGCACGGGGCCGACTTTGACGCCTATCTGTACGGGGTCACAGAAGAACAACAGCGGGTGTGCCGGGAAGACCCGGATATCTTAAAAACAGGGATTGAGGCAATTGCCGGCTATGTGATAGAGACAGAGAAAGATAATACTCCCAACGCTTCACTGTTCTGGATGGATGAAACTGGCTGGAATGAAATGTGCGCCCCCGGCAGAGAATGGATGGAGGGAACCTATCCCCAAAAGGCCGATGAAGTCATGATAAAGAGAGAATCCAGGAAGGCCTGCGGTCTGGAAGGTCTGCAGACAGGAGATACCGTTACCATGACATACGCCACAAAAAAGGGGGAGTTTACCAAAAAATTTAAGATATCCGGCATGTGGGACGGATACGCAGACAACGATATCATCTATGTATCAGAAGCCTTTTACAGACAGTCCGGACAGGAACTTTCCAGCACCGCCTCGGGCCGGTGTATGATTGACCTGAAGCCCAGATTCATGTCTCAGGCCAGACAGGACGCCCTCACAAAGAGCATGAACCTGGGGAAGAAGCAGAACCTGTTTTTCACCACCCAGTATCAGACCTCCCTCTATATTTTTCTGGGAATCCTGGGACTGACGGGGGTCATATGCCTGTGCGCATACCTTCTGATATACAATATCATGTATCTCTCCGTATCCGGAAATATCCGGTATTACGGACTGCTGCAGACCGTGGGCATGACAGGAAAACAAGTCTACCGTCTGGTACAGCGCCAGATGACTTTCCTGGCGGCGGCAGGAATAGCGGCAGGACTTTTCCTTGGTTCGCTGGTATCCTTTTTCCTGATACCCTCCATTGTGAAATCTCTGGGCATCTATCTGGGAAAATCAGACAAAATACTGATAACCTTCCACCCTGGGGTTATCCTGCTGGCCGTCTTCCTCACCGGATTGACTGTTTTCCTGGCAGGAAGAAAACCCGCCAAAATGGCAGTCATGGTATCGCCAGTGGAAGCACTGGGCCATCGCCCGCCCTCTTCCCGGAAACAAAGCCGGAAGCTGAAAAAGGGAAATATCCTCTGGCGCCTGGCTGCAGACCAGCTTCTGAAAGATAAGAAAAAAACAGGAATCGTAATGATTTCCCTGGCATTGGGTCTTTCCCTGTTCCTCTGCCTGGTCACCATGCTGGAAAGCCAGGCCGCCAGAACTATCGTATCCAATTACATGGATATGGACATGGTAATCAAAAACGATACCCTGAAAAAAGAGGACAGCAAAGACAGAAAACAGCTTTTGGACCAATCCTTTCTGGCTAAAATCCAGGGAAATGAATCCATAAAAGAAATGCATTCCCTGCTGTGTACAGAGATTACCGTCCCGTGGGAACCGGATTTTTCAGACATCTGGATGAGGGAATTTTACGACATGTGGATGGAATCCTCCTATGAGGATGATAAAAAAGAGTATCAGGAACATCCGGAGAACTTCGGGTCATTTCTGGTGGGCATCGACCGCATTGAATTTTCCTATCTAAATGCCAGCCTGGAACATCCAGTGGATGAAACATCATTTTTAAAGGGAAAAACCTGCATTCTATATCGGAACGGCCTGGACTTCACCCTCAAAGACCTGCAGGGAAAAAAGATTACCTGTGCCGCTTATGCAGACAGTTCCAACACGCGGACCTTTACAATTGCAGGGCTTACCGATGAATCTTATTACACTGGTGCCTTAATCGGATTACCACCCACAGTCATTGTCAGCGAACATGCTTTACATGAATTTACAGAAAGCCCACTGGTTTACAAAACCAGCATCCGCTACCAGAAAGAATACGATGAAGAAACAGAATCACAGCTGACCGCTATGATTGAGCAGAACCCGTATGCTGATGATTTCTCGTACGAATCTAAAATAAAAGAGAAGGAATCCATAGAAAAAGCACAGGGACATATGATGGAAATCGGCCTGGGAATGGTTTTCATTCTGGCTTTTATCGGCATACTGAACTATGTCAATACCATTGTAGGCAATATACGAAGCAGAGAGGTGGAGATCTCTGTCATGGAAAGCATCGGAATGACAGGAACCCAGGTGAAAAAGATGCTGATTACAGAAGGTCTGTTATTTGCAGGAGGTTCCCTGTTCCTCACTGCATCCGCAGGAACCGCCGTCACATATTTCCTTTACCAGTCCATGAACTACCGGGATATCCCCTTTAAGATTCCCCTGCTGCCTATGCTGGGAGCCACTGCTGCGATTCTCCTGGTCTGTACTGTGATACCGGTGGTTTCCTATGGGAAACTTGAGAAAAGAGGGACGGTTGTGGAGAGAATCCGGGGATTTGAATGATTTTTGTGACAGCCGCAGGGTGATTGCAGTCTGTGGCTGTTATTTAACAACTTAAAATTTCATTGCGCCATACATAATTTTATGCTGCACCGGCATACAAGAACACCTAATTTCACGGAGGTATCCTATGACAAAAAAAGAACTAACTCAGATGTGCACCTCCCCCATACAGCCATCTGAAATCCAGACACTTCAAAATTTTCTAACGCGTTTAAAAAGCCAAAATGCCACTGATATCCCCAGTCTGTTCAAAAAATTTCTTCTCACCGAATGTATCGTTTTTCCATTCTTCGCCATTTTGACACGCAGACCCTCTTTTGAATTGTTTCTCTCCATACTTCCTTTTACACTGATGATTCTGGCTGGATATATCATTGCTCTGATTGCCGTAATCAGCTCCAATACCAGGACAACCCGCCGCATGGCCCGGGCACTTGCACAGCCTGAGAACATCCGCTGTACTCCGGATTCTTATCTCTATGCGGGAGAAAAAACGAAGCGTACAGGGAACGAACTTTCGTCCCACTCCATACACTCCGCTTTGTTTCAGAAATCTTCCTCATCTTCCGGGAGCTTCCTTTGTGTCAGCCTTCGGTATGAAGGTCTGTTTTTCGACACATTAAAGCAGGGAGCCCCCTATAAAATTTATGCTGTTGATGAGTACATATGTTTTGTATCACAGATTATTTTTTGATTTTCCAGCCTTTTTGATACCCTGTAGATTTTTTTGATAAAAGCTTTTGATAGGTTTTCAGTTTGGAAGCAGGGACACGTATCTCTGCTTTCGCTGATATGCCTTTCCATGCATTTTTCCCTATCTTAGTAAGTTTCTTTGATTTTAGCGTTATCTTCTGCAGTTTCCTGCAGCCGGAAAATGCTTTTGGCTTTATCTGTTTCAGCCCTTTCTTACATGTTATGCTCTTGAGTGCTTTACAGTTGGCAAATGCCTGATCTCCTATCACTGTTACATTTGCTCCCACTGTCACATTGGTTAATTTACTGCATCCGGAACATGCCTTTGACTGTACCGCAGTTACTTTATAAGTTACCTTAGATATTTTTATTGTTTCAGGAATCACAAGTTTCTTTCTTGTCTTCTTGTCCTTGCATCCAGTGAAAGCCACTGTCCTGTTTTTGCCGCTGGCAGCGGTTACTTTATAGTTCAACTGATTGACCGTAACTTTGGAACCTTTTTTCACTTTATTATCAGCTACTTTTATCTGAACAGTTTTAGTCTTGCCGCCATACTTTATAGTAATGGTATATGTACCGGCTTTTTTCATATTTACTTTCGAAATATCAATAACTGCATCTTCTTTTACATTGTTCTTTGTCCCGTCTGTATATTCGGCTTCCACCAGCAGACCGCTGAGGTCAAGTTTTTCCCCTACAGTATAAGATTTCTTCTTCAGGGAAGCTGACAGAGCTTTCAAGCTGCGCCCCGTATTGTCTTCCTGGGCTTTCAAAACCACATAATCTGTGTCGTCAGCAGGGTCCTGGTCACTTTCCGGAACAGAAAGAGTTACATAATATAATGCATCCTCTTCATATGGCACTTCAAAGGAAACTTCTGCTGTATTAAGGCTTTCAACCTGGCCCATAGACACTGTTTCCAAAACTTCACTGTCTGGTGTTCCCTTATGTAAAGATGCGCTCACTTGTTCTGCCTTGGTGAATCCCAGATTTTTTACATCCCCTGTTATGGATATGGTGTCATCAGAAATATAAGACCATTTTAAGTTTTCTAATCCCATATTCTCGTATTCAAGACTGATGGATGTCTCTGACGCCGGTACGGTGTAATCTCTGTTCTCCAGGGGAGCACATTTCAGATATAGCTGCCTGCCAATATATTCTTCCTTTATCTCACAGGTAAATTTTATATCTTCTGTACATCCGGAAAGAATAGGTGCTGACACATCCACTTCCTGTACCACATCAGCCCCGTCCATAACTTTTACAGCAACGCCGCTTATGGGTTCTATGTGGTTGTTGGTCACAGACAGTGTAACCGGCAGTGCCCCATCCGGCATAATCTCTTTCTTCTGATAGCAGTTATCCTGTACACTGATTTCGCAGCTTCCATCATACTGCATTAACGCCAGATCTGTCTGTCCATACATATCATTATAAGAGGATTGGTTTCCTTCTTTCAGTTCCCCGGTGACTTTTGTCCGATTGCAGAGCATCTCTAGGGTGTTTTTGTTGGTACGTATGGCCGAAAATGCAGGAATATCCACATTATCTTCCGGGTCAGTCAGCACAGCCGGTGCCCCCCAGGCATTCTCTGTACTCTGATAAAATGCACCCTTAATGCTGCTTTTTAGTCCGTCCTTTTCTGAGAATAATACCACCTTATTATCACCTTGTCCTGCAACAGAATAGGTTTGGAATAAAAGTTCCTGTCCTTGCGCCAGAACCGGCTGTTCAGAAATATTTACCGGACTGCTGTAGAATACATTTCCGCCCCGCACCCAGTAAAGGGTATGGTCTGCAAACTGCACAAATGTATCACACACATCATTACTTGTTACCTGCACAGTATTGATACTGGTGCTGTCTGCTGCGGCCTGCTGATTAACTCCCTCTGTATCTGAACTGATGACAGCCAGTTCTTCATCTGGAGTGCTGACTACTGCTTCCCCATTTTCTGTATCATCACCGCTGACGGCTGCATTTTCATAATTGAGGTTATTGCTGATGGCTGCAGTCTGTCCACTGCTTACATACACCTCCTGATCGCCTGCTGTTTCCAGATTGTTATCCTGATCCATTGAGTAAGCTAGATAGGTCTGCCCCTGATCATCCACATCTCCGTCCAGAGAAGTAACTGCTTTGAGTCCGCCTGCAAATTCAAAGGGCTGGCTCCATACATTTCCCTCTAACAGTCTGCTGGTGTAAATGGCGTTAGTCCCTTCCGTCAAAAACCAATCTGTGCCCGTATTCTCCACCCAGGCTGCAGTCACATTGTCTCCGTTTCCAAAGACCACCGGAAGAGCCGTCAGCACATCTGCATTGGTGTTTAATACCGCTGCATCCTGGAAAACGCCAGTACTGTCAAATACTGCTGCCTTTATCTTTACATCCTTTAATTGTGCCATGGTATCTCCTGCGTTGATTTTGTTGGACGCATTCTGCCATACCACACAGGCAGTTCTCCCTGATGCGTATACGTCAAAGGACAAATCCGCGGTGATCCCCGGGTCCACAACAGCCGCCGGGGTCCACTGTGCCCCATTGTAATAAGAATAATTCACTTTCACTGAGTTGAGGTCATTGGTGGATGCATCCAGCCATAATGCCAGTCTGGTTCCGTCCTCAAATTCTACCATTTTGGGGGAAGTCTGTGTAAATGCATTTTCTTTAAAGTTCAAAACTGTGTGGGCATAATTGCCGGATGTATTCTGCTGCGGCCCTGCGCCTGCCTGAGGAGAATCAGCCGGTTCCAGTATATAATCCAGATTTGACTGAGTATATGCCGATGGATCATAGAAATCTTCCGGCAATCCCGCTCCTGTCAGACCCTCCTTAGTGCTGCCCGCCTGGTCAGATGCCTGTCCATTATCTGTTGTCCACTCCGCTTTCGCCCAATCCGGTTCCCATACTTTTTCGTAAATCTTAAACGCTGTCACTTTAAAATAAAAGTTGACGCTTGTGGTCATGGAAAAGTAACTCTTCCTATCCGAATAAAATTGGGCCTTCGGAGAAAGGGCCATCTTCCCTCCGCCTCCAATCGTGGCAATGCTGCTGTGGCCCAGACCGCCTCCCACGCTTCCCTCCAATTTTGCAGAGAGACTGCCGCCTGGGGTATATTTCTGGTCTTTTCCGCTATAATACATATCAAAAGCAGCTTCAATCTCCCCGGAAATAGATGCCTCCCAGTATACTGGAACCGTAACAACAACCACATGCAGCGGGAAATTTCCACCCCAGTCTGCTCCTGCTGATACAAGCATGACAATTCCACTTTCCGTAATCTGCATTTCTCCGTCTTTGTCAATATAGGCTTCCATATACCCGGTGATGGTAAAATCAGCGTTCACACCGAATGTTCCCTTTTTCTGCGTCAGGGCTTTCCCCCAGTTATTCCTGACATTTTTAACCCTGTCCTTTAGCTTATCTATGGATTCTTTCCCGCTTTCCTTCAGCTTCTTGATATTTTTAATTTCTTTAACGAAGTTAGTAATCTCTTTCTCTTCCTCAATTTCACCTGTCACTTTATCCTCTGTGGTGCTTTCAGAAGCTTTTGCCACATCGAAACCGATGGCTGCTTTCACTTTCCGTTTGTTGACTGCCACCGATACCGGCAGCACCCCATCTTCCAAATCAAGGCCCAGCTTGCTGCCGCCGATTAACGGAATGTCACTGGGCAGAGTCAGCTGAATCTTATCCCCCAGTGAGAACTCCACTCCGTCAAATAAATCTCCTGGCTGCAGCTTCAATTTCTGCTTGGTCACATGACCGGCATTGTCTTCTGCCACAATATAGATATCGCCTGTCACATCAAAGCCTGCTTGAAACAAAACCAAAGACAGAGTGTTCTCTGTAAAATCCACAGAAACTGCCTCCTGTGCCAGCTTCAGACTTTTTCTGGTGTCTTTTCCATCCCATAGGCAAAGGTTACTTTCTCCAGTTTGTTACAGCCCCCGAAAGCCCCGGAATACCCAACTGCTGTCAGGCTTGACGGAATGCGTATTTCTGTCAGTTCAGAACAGTTCTGGAACGCATTGCTTCCCAGCTCCTGCAAGCCTTCATTGAGAACAATCCCTGCCAAAGCGCTGCATCCACTAAAGGCCCTGTCACCTATTTCAACCAGACTTTGAGGGAAATTTACCGTTTCCAGAGCGCTGTAAGAACGAAAGGCTTCGTATCCAATCTCTATCACTGCACATCCTTCTATTTCTCCTGGTATGGTAAGAGAAGTTATGGACTTGTCCCCATTATATCCCGTTATAACTGCCGTCTGGTCTGAATCATTTTTAGTATATGTAAAAACATTTTCTGTCTCGATTTCTACCGCCTGCGGCTGTGTCTCCAGGCTCTCAGCTGGCTCTGCCGCCTCTGCTTTGTTTCCTTCAGCTTCATTTACTTCCTGTACAGTTTCTTCCCTAATGATATCACCCTGTGTAATATCTCCTACTGATTCCAGATTCTCTTCCACCCGCCCCAAAAGCTCCGGAACCGGAGATGAATTCTGGCTTTCCACGTTCAGCTCTTCAGGAATACTTTCATTTTTTTCCTCTTGCCACGTAATCTGTGACGCCATCACAATACTGTTTGATGTAATGAGCATCATAGCCGTCATTATCAGGCTGATCACCTTGGCTGTCTTATTTTTCTTCCCTCTTTTCATCAGTAATTCTCTTTCCCTCCTTTTTATAAGCAATATCCTCTTGGAAATACTATCTGTTATAACCAATTCCTTTCAATTTCCCCAAAAAGCACCTATCCTTTACAGTCGATATTGTCATACAGCTTATAGTCTGGCAATAAAAGGACATATTCTCTCTTTTACCTTATATATAAATTTTTTATTTTTGAGAATATTTAAAGACTTTTTCTGTGAAAAATAATATTGAATAGATAGATTTGATTATAATCTTATACATATATTACCAATAATACTAAAAATGTAAAGTAATTCTTATTCTTATTGCTATTTTTCCCTTAATCCTTATATTTTCTTTTTGATATGGAATTCACTGAATGTATGAATGAATTTTCAAACACGCTTTAATTATGCCTTATCATATGAAAAGAAAATATCGTATTAAAAAACAGCCGCTGCAGGAGCCTGTCACTCCAACAACGGCTGTTCATGGGCTTTGCAAATATCCCAAAAAATGGCATCCTATGACGTATGTGTTATATGGCAGATGTCCAGTACCATCACTTTTCCACTCCCAGTGAACTGTAATTCCTATAATACCTCTCCCTCAGCCGATGATGATACCCAATCATAAAAATAATCGGAACCACTACTCCACCACACATAGGAACGATACACCAGACTGTATCTCCAACAACTGCCCCTGCTCCGTAAGAGAGAAGAATAATTCCTCCATAAACCACCCACATCGCTCCATGTTTTTTGTTCCATGCTTTCACATCGGTTAAATCCGCCTCACTGGGAGGCTTCTCTCCCGAATAAAATCCAACTGGCTTTTTACTCGTCAGCTGCACCATACCAATGCAAAACATAACAGCCGCCGCACAAACATAAATAATAAAAGAAATAAGAAATCCAGCCATCATAATCCCTTTCCTTTCAAATAAACTCTAAGCACCCGCTATTTCCGTCAGTGCCGCGTTGGCTTCATCGACCATGCCGCCTGCCGCCGCAGGGTCTGTCCCAGCGAATCGAGGGTATCGCCTCATTCAGCCGCCTATCAATATCTAATCCAGCAGTCTCCCAATCTCTGGAAACGGCTCCAAACTCCTCTTTAGTATTCCCCGCAGATATGCCACCAATATCCCATAGTTGGTAATAGGGATTCCCTGGTCTACCGCACACTGCACCCGATACTTCATCTCACGGGCATTTAACATACACCCTCCGCAGTGGACAATCATCCGGTAAGGAGACAAATCATCAGGAAATTCCGTCCCTGCCGTAAAATCAAAAGAAAGCTCACATCCCGTATATTCCCGTATCCATCTGGGAATTTTCACAGTTCCGATATCATCACATTGGCGGTGATGGGTACATCCCTCCCCAATCAGAACTTTATCGCCGTCTCTGAGAGAATCCAGAGCTGTCACACCCCGCACCGCCTCTGCCAGGTCACCCTTATACCTGGCAAACAAAATGGAGAAGGAAGTCAGCATAATCTCTTTGGGCGTATCCGCGTCCACCCTGTCAAACACCTGACTGTCGGTAATCACCAAACGGGGCGGCTGTCCCAGTTTCTCCAGCGCCTCTTTCAAACCATTTTCCTTTACCACAATGGCAGAGCCGTCTCCGTCCAGAATATCCCGGATGGTCTGCTGCTGGGGAAGAATCAGTCTGCCTTTGGGGGCAGCTTTATCAATAGGAACCACCAGAACCAGGAAATCCCCCGGCTTCATCAGATCTCTCACAATATATTTATCCGGTTCCTCCTGCTTTCCCAGCCGGGCAATCTTCTCTTTCAGCTCCCAGATATTCGTTTCCTGTTCAGCGCTGACCCAGATTTCATCTTCTTTGCAGGCAGGCTCCTGTCCCATCAAATCCAGCTTATTGTACACCACCATATAAGGAATGGATTTATCCTGAAAACGCTGAATCAGCATCTCATCCTCCGGCTGCCTGCCAACAGTGCCGTCTACCACCAGCAGAGCCACATCCGTCTTATTCAGCACCTGATAGCTTTTCTTCACCCTGAGCTTCCCCAATTCTCCCTCGTCATCAATCCCCGGCGTGTCAATCACCATCACCGGGCCCAGTGGCAGAAGCTCCATCGTCTTATAGACCGGGTCTGTAGTAGTTCCCTTCACCTGAGACACAATGGCCAGATTCTGGCCTGTCACTGCATTAATCACGCTGGATTTCCCTGCATTTCGTTTTCCAAAAAAACTGATATGTACCCGCTCCGAAGCAGGTGTCTGATTCATTCCCATAAGCTGTTCCTTTCTTGTGAACCGTATAAAAAAATGACATAGGTTATTTACGTACAGTTCCTTATCTGCGCACAGTGATCTGACAGACCTCCATGGCTTCCAACGCCCTCTCGTGGCTTTCAGGAGCCACCCCTGCACAGCATGTGCTGTCCACTATAATCTCCACTTCCGGCAAAAATGCTTTCAACAGCATAGCATTGGAAATCACGCAGATATCGGTGCACAGCCCTGCCAGTTCAATAGAAGTAATCCGATCCTCCCGATTCCACTGCACCATCTTCTGCCCCAGATCCACGCTGGCAAAAGTCACTTTATCCACAGGCGCATCCTCACAAAATGGTTTCAGCTGGTCATGGATTTCCCATCCCCGGCTTTGGCGGATGCAGTGCTCCACCGGAAGCCTGCGTCCCTCCTGCGTCTGAAGATAATCTTTCTCGTGGGTATCCCGGGTAAATACAACCTTTCCCTCAAACCCACGGACCTTTTCCACCACCCGGGGCAGGACAGCCTGCGCCTCCTTTGTCCCCAGAGCGCCATCGATAAAATCATTCTGCATATCCACTACTACTAAAACTTTCATTCCAAAAAAGTCTCCTCTCAGACAATCTCCAATCCAGGTCATTCATTCCGCTTATCCGGCCAATATTCATATACCTTATCTTTTTCCTAAATTATTGCCAATATACATATTTATAATGCAATTATTCTCTATATTTAGATCGACATACCTATGCTGTTTATTAAGAATATACTGATATTTTCATTTTATTTTTCGTACTAACTTCAATATATACGATTAATTCATATCTTTATCATAATAGCAAGCAATTTTGTATATTAAAAACATATTCTGAAGCATAGTTGTATATTTTTTCAGATATGTTATAATTCTACTTAAATAAAGGAGTTATCTTCATGAGTGATAGAAAGATACAATGGCATCCAGGCTTCGCAGCCGCTATGCATCTGGAACTGAATAAATACAAGGATAACCTGATTTTTGAAAAGGAATACAATCTAAACACAAAACCTTTAGAAATCGACCTGCTGATCATC
>Ga0137308_101914_pt1 | contig 16810 bp, 9 predicted proteins | sample Inofrocosms_June_FD_97181 | JGI IMG/M metagenome (GOLD analysis project Ga0137308, IMG submission 97181) | Mouse cecal microbial communities from Vienna, Austria - N-Acetylneuraminic and N-Acetylglucosamine D2O microcosms_June | ecosystem: Host-associated > Mammals > Digestive system > Large... | reverse complement strand
AAATTCTTCTTTTCCCACCAGGTTAATTGATGTTGTCTTTCCCATAAGAACCCTTTCCTAACTTCCCTTCTTCAAATCCCGCATCCACTCCTATCCATAATAATATTGTATCACTTTTCAATAGTATTTCAACAAAATATGCAATTTTCCTTTAAATTTTATAGTTTTTTATTAATTTTGCACAATTTCATTCCGTCTTAATCTACGGATGATGTCTCCTGCGATGATGTCCGCCTGTACCCATTCCACCGTCATCCGATGAGTTGTTTTGTGTTCCCTGGTGTTCCCCTCCACCTGTGCTCTTTGGTTGTGCGTTATGGGAATCTCCGCCGTCTGTGTTTTGCTGCTGTGCGTTATGGGAATCTCCGCCGTCCTTGTTTTGCTGCTGTCCATTATGGCGCCCTTCTCCATGTCCATGCTCATTGAGCAATCCATGTATCTGAGACATGCTCATATGTTTGCACTCATCCAACGTCACCCCACTGTCATACTGAGACAGCTGTAAGTAGGCGTTGTACTTCCCCACCGACATCCCATTATCATGCGCCGAAGATGCGGTTTCAATATCGGCGCTGACACTGTGACAATTTTTTCCAACACGCTTTGAATAATCTGCAACTGTCGTCTCAATCGTTTTTTCCTTGCTATCCTTTGCAGCTACTGTTAATACAAGTTCCTCTTCTTTCGTTAGATAGGGCGCCATTGTCTCACTCTCTACAACAGAATCAATAGCCTCCGTATATTTCTTGCCCTTCAGAGATAACCCTTGTAATATTTCTTCCCCTTCCGGATTATACGCCTCGGCAGTAACTACCCGTTCAAAGCAATTCAAACCAAGCTCTATGGAGGGATTGATGTCAATGCTCACATAAGACACCGGCATCTGAGACCACTGATATCCTCCGATTCCCACTACCAACAGAAGCATCGCACATACTGCGGCAAATGTCCGGTAAGCCGCCCGAGTTCTAAAGACGCTCTGTCTTTCCCGTTTTGTGGCCAGAAAGTCTTTTGTTGCTTCTTTTAAGGCAGGGTCTGCTTTTACATGGCTAAATGCATCCTGTATCTTATTGTCCACTCCAATCACCTCCCAGCTTTTCTTTTAACATTTGCCTTCCCCTGGAAAGCAGGGAATACACGGAATTTTCCTTTTTGCCTAGAATTTTTCCAATTTCAAATGCCGTATACCCCTCATAATAATGCAGATATACGGCATCCTTATATTTTACCGGGAGCGAGAGCACCGCCTCTAAAACCTCCCGGTAATCTTCTGTAATTTGTTCCTCCAGCTCGCCCAGAGATTCCAGGGAGACTGTATTCTTGCGAAAAAAACTTTTCAAGTAATCCTTGCAGGCATTGATTGCAACACGAAGAAGCCATGCCTTCTCATGCTCGCCGTTCTCAAAAGGCTGGTCATATGTCATATACTTCAAAAAAACATTTTGAAACACATCTTCGGTATCTGCTTGGTTTTTCAGATGATAAAAGCAAATGCGCTGTACCATATCCGCGTATTCTTCTACTGCATGGTTTACTTCTGCCTCACTGCGCATTTACATATCACTCCCTCCTATTTCATCAGTGATGGCCTCCTCCGTGATGGCCGCCCCCATGATGCCTGCCATTCCCCCAACCTTGGGATGCGCTATTTCCGCTGCCGCCAGAATTTCCTTGACTTCCAGTCCAGTTTGGACAATTCGACGGATGGTTGCCGTCCGTATGTCCGCAACTTCCATCCCAGTTCGGGCAGTCTGACGGGTGGTTGCCGTTCGTATGCCCGCAATTTCCGTCCCAGTTCGGGCAGTCTGTCGGGTGGTTGCCGTCCGTGTGTCCACAATTTCCATCCCAGTAGGGACAGTCTGACGGATGGTTGCCATCCGTATGTAGGCAAACATACGCCCCATCTGCATTAACAGCAGCGGTATTCGCTGCATTTGTGCTGTCTGCTTCATTCTGGGTATCTGCTACCTTCGTTTTCGGCACATCTTTCACTGTCTCCTCCTTCGTCTCCTTAGAGACTGTGGGAATTACACTCTCCTGCACGCCTCTGTTATTCTGGCGGACAAAATTCTCAGACGGAATCACAATCGTTCCAAACGTTAATGACAACGCGCCAATCATTCCATACATCGCTGCTCTTCTCATGCTCTGTCTCCTCCTTAAAATCTTCTCTCTTTTTCCTGTTTCAATTATAATACGATCGGCAGGAGGAAATCCTTGCAAAATTTTTTACTTTTTATTTTTCTTTTGATTTTTTTCTTCCTCAAAGTATTTCTGCCAATTAATATGCACTTTTGCCATAAATTCTTCCGTAGTCTTCAAATACACAGATACCCTCTGCTTGTCTTGGTACACTCCTGTTCTAGCCTGAAACAAGGTATATTCCCGTTTTAAAAATTCTGCTGCCGATCTATAATTTTCCCACTTTGATTTTGCATTGGTGATTGCCAACGCAGATGCAGCCAAAGAAGTGATAGTCGACAAGATTATAATGGCTATACTATTTTCCGTGCAGGAAGCCAATACCACATTGATCAGAGGGCAAAGCATCCCTGTAAATGAAAAAATATAATATAGGCGTTTATTCCAAACAGCTTTTCTTATATACCATTCCATGGTATATTTCGTTCTGATTTCACATATCTCTTCCGGCGTCTTATCCTCTGCGAATAAAACCTTTACATTTTTCCACTCTTTCATTTGTCCCTTCTCTTTCCTTTACAAGACAGCAGCGTAATATCGCGAAAGCCCACTTATGCATATATGCTTTCATACTTATCATCCGGCATTTTTGTAACGTCATAATCATAACTGCTGAATTCCTCCCGCCTTTGATAACACAATACCTGCTTCATCTGCTGATATCCAATGGCCAGATTAAAGAGTGGAATCTGGCATTTATTACTTAAATATTCCAGCCATTCGTCCACATCCAGAGGATGTTTTGGGCATTCTTTGAGATATTGCAGAAATTCATCCTTAAACACTTCCATGGGCATCAAAAGAAATACCGCGATCGCATCAGCCGCAATTTCCTCCAGACTTTGCGGAATCAAGGGTATTTCAAAAGTATTCTTAAACATATCCTTAGACTGGTTGAGCAGATAACGCCCTATTCCATTGGCGATTGCATAACGGCGCGTCTTATAACTCACATCGCTGTCGACTACGATCTGCACGCCTCTGTCTTTCGTAGCTGTAGTAACTCCCAGCTTCCTGCTGAAACCGTTACCCCCGACAAGATTCAATTTTTCAATCACTATATCTATATCAAGTTTGTCTGCTATCAGATCAATGTCAACGGGCAAAGCCGCCTTTCTTCCCAGCTTTTTGTAACTTTCATTTACCAGCTCTTCCGCCCGTATCGCCGTCTCATAATAAACCTCTGTAATTTCCTCTACTCTCTCGTTAATTCCTAATGACTCAAATTGTCCCATTTCCATCATCTCTACAATCTCTCCATTTTATCTTCTTTCTTTCGCATCCATCCCAAAAGTTTCACATTCTGTTCCTCCGTGCCGCTTTCCCTCCGATGAATTACCGCATTTATCAATTCGTCCCACATCCGGTCGTAACATTCCATTACGCTGTACCGTTCACTGCGTGTCTTTGCTGAAACCCAGGAGACCAGATTTTTTTCCTCAGGTGCACTTTTTAGTAGATAGCTCTTCATCTCCTGCGTTTTTAGTTTCATCTGCAGACGCTCCACCAATCCCCAGAGCCGTTCCCATTGAACACAATGTGCTTTCAATTCTTTCATGTACCTCTGTAACTCATTTCCTTTTTCTCCTGACAATTCCCCTCCGCCTAAAAGCGCCTCAGAATTATCCAGTATACAAATCCCTATCAACCCTTTCAATGTATTGATTTCCCCTTCATCCAAAGGTTTGCCCTCAATCTTTTCCTTAATTTTTTCTTGCTCCAACAGATTTATAGGAATCTTCTCCCACAAACCATATTCTTTCCCATTTTCCCTCTTTTTCCCCAATTCCTTCCTGAGCATAGTACCCAATGCCAGGATATATCCACTGTTCAGTGAATCCCAAAAGGATCTCTCCGGCGTCCTCACCTTCTCCTTCCTGCAATATTCTACATATTTATTTATAAAATGATCCTCACAAGTATTTTTTACCTGGACATAATCTATGACAATACACGAATACAGCAGTTCCCCAATCTCTTTTAGGGTCTCTTTCTTCTCTATCAAATAAGCCATCAGTTCCCTCTGCCCGCTTCCTTCCAACTGTCCGTCAAACCATTCCTCTTCCGGCATTTCTGCAAACTGAATCAGCTTCTGGACAGAATTCCCTGAGCAGGGAAAAATCATAAACGCATCGCTCTCTTGTATGTATTGTTCTTTAATATTGCAAATATCCTCCTGTATCATAGGAATTTGCAGCAGTTCGTAACCCATCCACACATTTCCCGCAAAACGCTGCGCATTTTCTTCCTGTTTCCGTTTCTGCATCCGCTGCAAAAGTTTATATTTGGCATGAATATTATAATACACGCTCCCCAGAGGCTGCCCGGAAAGAATATGTATTTTTAAATTACCGCTGAAATCCGTAAAGCAGGCGCTGATTGATACGGACTGCAGCAATGCTAATACAAAATTACTTTGCTGAATAGGCTGGGATTCTAAGATCCCGGAAATATTTTCCAACATAAAATCCGCCCAGTCTTCTAAATTATCGGTCCAATCCCGCTTTACGCTCCAGTCTTTGATTTCACTTTCCAGCAGCTCGATCAATGCCGGCGAACGCATTTTCATATCTTTCGGATTCTTCAGCCAAATTAAGTTATTAATCCACTTATCCCCTTTGTCCCTCCGCTGGGAAACTACGGCAAACTTATTTTCTTTATTATAAAAATCAGCGATTGTTATTTCCCTTCTGCCCAAAACTTTAAATATTTGTTGCCCCCGGTCGGCATAGACTTCAATTACACTCAGGTTGCTATGGATATCCAAAACATATTTTCTTCTCCTGCTGACTGCCTCTGACACGCTGAAAATTGCTTTACTCCACTGGCCATTTTCATATTCCTCGCGTTGAGAAAAATACACCCGGTCTCTTCTCGCAAACTCCCGCATATAGAAATTGTAATATAAACTGATTCCAACCAGTTGTTTCTGCCAATTCTTCGCATTTGTACTGCCCTTATTCACCAAAGCCGTATTCAAACTCTTTACAATATTCTCCCTGATTTTTTCGGAAAAAGTTAAACGGTTATATTTCTGTTTTTCTGACGAAATTCTTTCTGATCCCTCTAAAATATGATTCTTCATAGATATAAATTTCTGGCTGGCCAGCGTCTTTAAAACATCAAACAGACTTTTGTATATTCTTGGTATCAACACATTATTGATATAAGCCAGCCCTTCCTGTGTAAAACCATTTCTACTCAGCTGAATAAGCTTCCTCCCCCTTCTTCCTCCCTGTATATTAATGTATTCCAAAAGATTTCCACTTTTATTGATATTATGTACTGCAATCAAAATTCCCTTATAATAAAGTTTACAGAGCGACTGAATCGACTGGAAATTATCTTTTGCCACAAAGTCTACGCCAATACAGACGCTTACGGCCAAATCTTCCAACCACAAATACATCTTCATTTGTGTCAAATCAATTCTGCACACGCCGCTTTCAATTTGAAAACTTCTAATATTGCAGTCTGTATCATCATTCTCAGCGTCCTGATAAATCCAACACATATGTTTTTTCAGATTATCTTCTGTAAAGCCTTTTTTCTCCAAATTGCTGAACACGATCTTTGTCAGTTTCGATTTTAAGAGCTGTTTCTGCTCCTTTCCCAAGTCAAACTTAACCGACACATAGACCGGAAAAAGCAAATCCTCAAGCTGGCTGTCAATGTCAAGCAAAATCTGTATCGTAAGCGCAATGATATCACGTTTAATCTGGCTGCTCTCATATTCCCGGTCAAAGGGATCATGACCCGTCCATGCATCCATGCAGTCTGTCCGGGCTTTTTTCTTATTATGGCTGATAAACACCTCAAATTCTGTGCCAAACGCCATGGGATCTTCCAGCGGGTCCTTGGGTTCCACATTGATATAGCCGTTTTTCCCATTTGCGCCGTTAAGAAATTCAATCTTATAACGCTCGCCGTTCCGCACATACGTCTCACAAAAGAAATTATCACTCACCAAAAAAACGGACTGCAAACCGATTCCAAATTCTCCGGTAGGCCTAAGCCAATCCGGGATTTGACGGAGCAGCTTTTTCCTGCTCTTATAACTCGTTCCCACATCTGAAATGTTGCGAAGCGTCTCCCTATTGATCCCGGTTCCATAATCTTTAATAGAAAAACGTATGCCATATCTTCCTTTTTCATTTTCCATCTCTGGAATTTCGTCTAAAGAAATTTCTTCATAATCGTCGCTTGCATTCAGTCTTCCACAGGAAATAGTAATTTCAATAGGATATTCCACAGGGTTGATGATTTTTGAGATGTTTGCAATCCCCGGTTTCCCCAAACTCTTTTGACTGTCCTCAAAGCGAAATTTGGAGCTTGTTCTGTAGTCCTCATAACATTGCAGCTTGGTGGAGTCAATTGCATTTTGCAGCAGTTCACGAACAAACGGAAAAAATCCCGAGTAAATATTCTCTCCCTGCAAAAAAGAAAAAGCTTTCTGTTGCGAAATCTGGAAACGGCTCAACGCCAAATCCCAAGGTATCTCCTTACCCTTCAACAGCAGCTTTGAGAGCTTAAAAGACGGCAGAGCGCCGCCAAATCCCCTGGGCGCTATCCTGGACCAATAATAACTGGCTGATTTCAACAGCACCTCGATTGCATCGCACTCATTTCTCACCAGCCGCATCGTCTCACGGGTCTCACAATCTGCTTCGATTTCAATTTCCTCCGGAGTGATTTTCAGCGTCCGAATCGCCAAATGTTTATTGTAATGCGCCTCTGATTGCATAGGAAAAAAGCCTGCAAAAGCATGGGCAAACGGATGAAACCTGTCATTGTCAATATCCAGTGCATCTCCAAGCTGCAATAATACCGCCACAAATCTCGGATGCAGCATATCATTGTCATATCCATTTTCTTCCCACGGCAATTCCAGAATGTGTCTGAATTCCCAATCCGTATGTAGCGCGGCACAGTCGGCAATCCTGAGAAATATGCGCATCGGCACCCCTGACATTGCGAATTCCGAGCTTAACTTATCCTGTCCAAGAATCCAATCCTTAACGTTACTTGCGGCCTTCTCACCATGATATCTCCTCTGATATTCCGCCAAAAGCTGCACGACCGCATAGTAGGTATCAAGTTTTATTATGTATAAATTCTTCTTTTCATCATGATACTCAACACCGTCAAAATCTATCTCTTCCTCCGATTCCTGACGATAAATATTCTTCTTCATCAATAAGGCTGCATTCCTTAAATCTTTGTCGGCCCCACTCGCCAAATCATCAACCATTTCAACAAATTCATCGCTCCGTATAATTTTCTCGCGGTCTTCTGCCAGAATCGCCATCCCGATATCATGGATATATACGGTATGCAAAATAGCAAAACAATCTGTCGCAGATAACGATGCTATCCTTTTTTCTCCCAATATGCGTTCAATGTTATGTACCACCGCGTCTGCATGCGATGAATCGTGCCTGCTGTATGACGGGAAAGACGCCAATGTAAGTTCCAAAAGCCTGATTAACCATTTCTTGTTTTGATGCCAGGCATGCCAAAGCGTCGCCGCTCTATCATTATAGTCGGGATGTCTCTCATAAAACTGCAATTGGCGTTCAATCGTCAGCCGGCTATGCCCATATTCCCAATCTTCCCTGTAATAGATTCTTCTGTTATCTTCCATCATTATCATAAGCCCCTTCATTATTTAAACCTTATCCTCTACACAAGTTAAGTGTAAAAAAATCAGGCCATACTCCCATTGGATTCTCATTTAATGTATACTCAATTCATCTCGTAAAATTACAACATAAAGGCCTCTCTTTTTTATCACTTGTATTGTAAAACGTTTGGGTTATCATTGTCAATCATAAACCATCGCTATACGCAAAAATTGCTTACAATTCAACCATCAAGAACCATTCATTTTTATTAAATAAAAGCGACGAACGTTATTTCGTTCCCCGCTTTTATCTTTCCGATACGTTATCTTTTCATTAATTTTCTCAAATTTACGCATGCAAATTCGTATACCCCATCAAGCTCTCATCGACTTCCCTTGCAACTTCTCTTCCTTCGCGGATTGCCCATACAACTAACGACTGTCCTCTGTGCATATCTCCAGCGGTAAATACATTTTTCACATTCGTCTCATACCTCTCTGTTTTTGTGCTTACATTCGTGCGCTCATTCAGGGAAACGCCAAACGCATCTGCGATATATTTCTCCGTACCCAAAAATCCTGCTGCAATCAGAACCAGGTCTGCTTCCATCTTTTTCTCACTGCCCGCTACTTCCACCATTGCCATGCGTCCGGTCTTTTCATCTTTTTTGCTCTCTAATTTAACCGTGACAAGACCGCTGAGATTGCCATTCTTGTCTTTGAGAAATTCCTTTACCGTAGTCTGGTAAACTCGCGGATCATGCCCAAACATAGCAATTGCCTCCTGCTGGCCGTAGTCTGTCTTGCAAACCTTGGGCCACTCCGGCCACGGGTTGTTTTCCGCGCGATCATCCGGCGCTTTCGGCATCATTTCAAGCTGAGTCACAGATACCGCGCCGTGGCGGATGGATGTACCTACGCAATCGTTTCCAGTATCGCCGCCGCCGATAATCACTACGCGCTTGCCTTTTGCCGAGATATACTTCTTGTCCTTCAGCTCGGAATCAAGCAGGCTTCTTGTCGTCGCCGCCAAAAAGTCAACCGCAAAATAAATGCCTTTTGCATCTCTGCCGGGCGCTTTGATATCCCTGGGATTTTTGGCGCCGCAGGCAAGGATAACTCTGTCATAATCCTTTAAGAGTTTGGCTGCTTTGACGTCCATACCCACATTAACGCCTGTGAGAAATGATACGCCCTCTTCTTCCATGATTTTTACTTTGCGCTCGATGATATGCTTCTCCAATTTCATATTGGGAATTCCGTACATCAAAAGCCCGCCCACACGGTCATCGCGCTCATACACAGTCACCTGGTGTCCGCGTTTGTTGAGCTGGTCCGCCGCCGCCAACCCCGCCGGGCCGGAACCGATAACCGCCACCTTCTTGCCGGTGCGCACTTTCGGCGGCTGCGCTTTTGCAAACCCCTGCTCATATGCATTTTCAATGATTCCAAATTCATTTTCCTTCACAGAAACGGCATCCCCATAATTGCCGCAAGTACATGCCGCCTCACAGAGCGCCGGACACACGCGGGCGGTAAACTCCGGGAAATTATTGGTCTTTTTGAGGCGGCTGTACGCCTGCTCCCAATTCCCTGTATAAACCAGATCATTCCACTCCGGCACCAGGTTGTGCAAAGGGCAGCCGGACGTCATACCCATAATCTCCATACCTGATTGGCAGAAGGGAACTCCGCAAGCCATACAGCGCGCGCCCTGTTTCTGCTGTTCTTCTTTCGACAGAGGCGTGTGAAACTCGTTAAAATTCTGGATGCGTTCTTTCGGCGCAACCGCCTCTGCCGTCTGTCTATTGTAATCGATAAATCCTGTTGGTTTTCCCATGACAAATTCCTCCCTAGATATTTACTTAATCAGCTATTGAACGTTGGCTATTGCATCAGGGCTCCTCCCGGCTCCGCCGGGTCCCTCCTCATGCCATAACCTTCATTGGCCGTTCAACGAGGCATCAGGGCTCCTCCCGGCTCCGCCGGGTCCCTCCTCATGCCATAAAAAGCCTCAATCTGCGCCTGTTCGGAACTCAAGCCCTTTTCTTCCATCTGCACAATTGCCATCATCATGCGGTTGTAATCGTAGGGTACAATTTTTTTGAATTTCGGCAGATAACGGCTAAAGTCCTCAAGAATTTCCTTACCTTTCTGCGAATTTGTCAGCGCAACATGTTCTTTTATCATGTCTTTCAGCTCCATTACATCATATTTAGAAGTAATTTCCTGGGAAAATACCATTTCCTTATTAATTCTGGTATATAAATCATTATCCTCATCCAGCACATATGCAATACCGCCGCTCATACCCGCCGCAAAGTTTTTCCCAGTCTTTCCAAGAACGACTACCCTGCCGCCCGTCATATATTCGCAGCCGTGATCGCCGACGCCTTCCACCACTGCGTTGGCTCCTGAGTTGCGCACGCAGAAACGTTCTCCGGCAACACCGTTGATAAATGCCTTTCCGCTTGTCGCTCCATAGAGCGCAACATTTCCGATGATAATGTTCTCATCCTGCCTGTACCTGACGCCGGCCGGAGGATAAACCACCAGCTTGCCGCCGGACAAACCTTTACCGAAATAATCGTTGCTGTCTCCTACGAGCTCAAGCGTCAAGCCCTTGGGGATAAACGCCCCAAAGCTCTGGCCGCCGGCGCCGCTGCATTTAATAAGGAACGTATCTTCTGCAAGACTGTTCGCATAACGCCTGGTAATCTCTGAACCGAAAATTGTGCCAAACGAACGGTCCGTATTTGTCACTTCCACATCAAGGCTGCGCCTCTGCTCGCTCTCCAAAGCTGTTTTCAACTGTTTTAAAAGGATTTTTTCATCCTTGGTCTTTTCTAATTCAAAATCATAAACTTGTTTGGGATCGAAGATAACCTTTGCCTTAGGCCCTGCAAAGGGATTGTCAAGGATTCCCGATAAGTCTAATTCCTTCTCCCTCTCGCTTAAATCTTCCCGTACTTTCAACAGGTCGCTGCGGCCTACCAGCTCATCCACGGTACGGACGCCCAACTTGGCCATATATTCCCGCAGCTCTTCGGCGATAAAACGCATGAAATTAATCACATATTCCGGTTTGCCCGCAAAGCGTTTGCGCAGCTTGGGGTTCTGGGTAGCAATGCCTGCCGGACAGGTATCAAGATTACAAACGCGCATCATCACACAGCCCATCGTTACCAGCGGCGCAGTAGCAAAGCCGAATTCCTCCGCTCCCAGCATGGCGGCAACCGCCACGTCGCGCCCGGTCATCAATTTTCCATCGGTCTCAATGCGCACCTTATTGCGCAAACCATTGAGAATTAAGGTCTGATGCGTCTCGGAAAGCCCCAGCTCCCAGGGAAGCCCGGCATTGTGGATGGAACTTGCAGGCGCGGCTCCGGTTCCTCCGTCATAGCCGGAAATCAACACTACCTGTGCGCCAGCCTTTGCCACGCCCGCGGCAACCGTTCCCACACCTGCCTCCGACACCAGTTTGACCGTAATTCTTGCCTGTTTATTTGAATTCTTTAAATCATATATCAATTGCTCCAAGTCTTCGATAGAATAAATATCATGGTGCGGCGGCGGTGAAATCAGGGAAACGCCCGGCGTCGAAAGCCTTGTCTTAGCAATCCAGGGATAAACTTTTTGTCCCGGCAGATGTCCGCCTTCCCCCGGCTTTGCGCCCTGCGCCATCTTAATCTGAATTTCCTTGGCGCTCACCAGATATTGGCTGGTAACGCCAAACCGCCCAGACGCCACCTGCTTGATTGCGGAACAGCGGTTGACGCCGTCCCTGCCGGTCACGAGACGTTCCGGGCTCTCGCCGCCCTCGCCGCTGTTGGATTTCCCATGCAGACGATTCATGGCAATCGCCAAAGTCTCGTGCGCCTCCTGCGAAATGGAACCATAAGACATAGCCCCCGTCTTAAAACGCGTCACAATTGCATCCACGCTCTCCACTTCCTCAATCGGCACGCCCTTTTTGGGGAACTTAAACGTCATCATCCCTCGAATATTGGCGTCCCTTTCCTGTTTATCCGCAGCCGCCGTGTACTGTTTGAATAACTGATAATCGCCGCGTTTCGTAGATTCCTGCAACAAATGGATCGTCAGCGGATTATAAAGATGGCTGTCCGCACCGCTGCGCATCTTATGACGTCCGCGGCTCTCAAGCGTTAAATCTGTCTCCAACCCCAGCGGATCATATGCGCTGGAGTGAAGCGCATCTACATCCCGCTCAATGTCTTTCAAGGTAATTCCACCAATACGACTGACCGTATCCGTAAAATAATTGTTAATTACATTGGCGCTGATACCGATTGCCTCAAAAATTTTTGCCCCTTGATAAGACTGGATTGTGGAAATACCCATCTTTGCGGCAATCTTGACAATGCCATGGAGAATGGCGTTGTTGTAGTCAGCCACCGCCGCATAATAATCTTTATCCAGCATATGCTCGTCAATCAACTGCTTCACCGTATCCTGCGCCAGATAAGGGTTGATGGCACAGGCGCCGTAACCGAGCAAAGTTGCAAAATGATGCACTTCCCTGGGCTCGCCAGATTCGAGAATCATCGCCAGCGCCGTCCGCTTCTTCGTCTTAATCAAATACTGCTGTAAAGATGACACCGCCAGCAGTGAGGGAATCGGCACATGGTTCTCATCCACGCTCCTGTCAGAGAGGATTAAGATATTGGCGCCATCGCGGTATGCACGGTCCGCCTCCACAAACAGACGGTCAATCGCCTTTTCCAAACTGGTATTTTTATAGTAGGTAATGGGAATTTCCACCACATGGAATCCCTCTACTTTCATGGATTTGATTTTCATTAAATCCGTATTGGTGAGAATCGGATTATCCACCTTCAATACCTGGCAATTTAAGGGCTTCTCTTCCAAAAGGTTGCCGTCTTCCCCAATATATACGGTAGTGCTGGTTACGACCTCCTCGCGGATAGAGTCAATTGGCGGATTCGTCACCTGGGCAAATTTCTGTTTGAAATAATTAAACAACGGCTGGTGGTCGCCCGCCAATGCAGCCAGCGGCGTATCAATGCCCATAGCTGAAGTCGCCTCCCCGCCATTCTTTGCCATGGGGAGAATCGCCTCCTTTAAGGATTCATAGGTGTAACCGAACGTCTTTTGCAGCCTCTGGCGTTCTTCCTTCGTATATTCCGGCACACGCTGGTTGGGAATCTTTAAATCTGCGAGTTTAATCAAGTTACGGTCAAGCCACTCGCCGTACGGCTGCCTGCCGGCATATTTCTCCTTCAATTCATCATCGTCGATAACCCTGCCCTGCACCGTATCTACCAGAAGCATTTTACCGGGACGCAGACGTTCTTTTACAATAATCTTCGTAGGTTCAATCTCCAACACGCCAACCTCAGAAGAAAGAATCAGGTAATCGTCATCCGTAATATAATAGCGTGAAGGGCGCAGGCCGTTACGGTCAAGGACCGCTCCTAAAATATCGCCATCACTAAACAGAATAGACGCCGGGCCGTCCCAAGGCTCCATCATGGTTGCGTAGTATTGATAGAAATCCTTCTTTTTCTGGCTCATCAACCCATTGTTTGCCCAGGGTTCCGGGATGGTAATCATCACGGCCAGCGGAAGGTCCATACCGCTCATCACCAGAAATTCCAAGGTATTATCAAGCCTTGCCGAGTCAGAACCTTCCGCATTTACAACTGGAAGCACTTTTTGCAGCTCCCCGCGCAGATGTTCAGACTCCATCGTCTCCTCACGCGCCAGCATCTTATCCGCATTTCCGCGAATCGTGTTAATCTCCCCGTTATGTACGATAAAGCGGTTCGGATGCGCCCGCTCCCAGCTTGGGTTCGTATTGGTAGAAAATCTGGAATGCACCGTGGCAATCGCCGACTCGTAATCCTTATCCTGCAAATCCGCAAAGAACTGCCGAAGCTGCTCCACCAAAAACATCCCTTTATACACAATCGTCCTGCTAGACAGGGAAACAACATAAGTATCATCATTAGACTGTTCAAACACGCGGCGCGCCACATATAATTTACGGTCAAAATCAAGCCCTTTCTTCACATGATCCGGGCGCTTTACAAATCCCTGCATAATATAAGGCATACAGTCAACGGCCTTCTGCCCCAGCTTGTCAGGCGCAATCGGCACCTGCCGCCAGCCCAGAAATTCCATGCCTTCCTTCTTCACAATGACCTCGAACATCTTCTTGGCTTGATTGCGTTTTAGTTCATCCTGAGAGAAAAAGAACATACCAATTCCATAATCTCTCTCTTCTCCCAAAGCAATTCCCGCCTGCTGCGCTGCCTTTTTGAAAAATTTATGGGAAATCTGCAAAAGAATACCTACGCCGTCTCCGGTCTTCCCCTCTGCATCCTTTCCTGCTCTGTGCTTCAAGTTCTCTACAATCTTCAATGCATTCTCTACCGTCCCATGCGTCTTGACGCCTTTGATGTTCACTACCGCGCCAATTCCACAGTTATCATGTTCAAACCGGGGATCATACATCCCCATTGCCGTCCGTTTTGTCTCCTGCATCTTCTCATCCTCCCTGCTCTATTCTGACAGTGAAATCCTCGAATCATAGATATCGTAATTCCCACCGCTATTGCTTTGCCATGGTAAAGTGTTGCTTTAAAAATACTATACACCTTTTTTTCTCGCTTGTAAACTGTTTTTTTCTTCTAATTTTCTGATTATTTGACTATATTCTTTATTTTTATAATTTATCAGAATATTCAACTTATTTTTCTAGTTTTTCCTCTCATACACAGACAATTTCATCTTATCTCTTTAAAATTTTTATTTGTTTTTTTGTTTATATTTGCTTTGTCCTGGGATTTTTTGTGAATTATGCTAAAATTCATAAGACATTAATTCAAGAGATACTTTTCATAATCTTCCTGGTAAAGAGCCCTTATATAATCTAATTCATTGAAGAAACTGCCACACCCATATATTCTTCATACAAAAAGCTGGCATTGCTCTGCAACGCCAGCTTTTTGTATGAATCTACTCCCTATAATTTATGTTAATATGACAGATCCATAAATCTATATCCTAAAATTTATACTAGTACAACATTCCTAATGTTACTAACAACGCCGAAACTCTTATCCCTATGCCCCGAACTGCATTAATCTTATCATTTGTCCGCCTTAAATAACTTATTATTCCATTTAAGAACATTTTAGGTTCTGAAAGTAACAAATCTTCTGACATTTCTCGTAAACGACAGAACAACCAATATAGCATATCATTGCTCACCTGTTCATCGGCTCTGCGTCTTATGCGTCTGGCTCTGTGATGACTGTTACTCGTAACTTTTTTGCTTCAATTAATGTTTCCTGCCTGCATTTCGGGCAGTAGAGAGGATAATTTATCAGAACAGTATCCTCCCTGATTTTATTGCAAGTTTTGTTGCCGCAGACAGGACACAACACCCATTCTGTCTGTTTCATAATCAAACCTTTCTGAAACTCCATCTGCTAAATCAACGCATCATTCCGCAATGTTTCATTCAAGTCACACTGCAAAAGACGCTTTCCGCCAATATAATAAGCCAGCGCAACAAACAATACTATCGCAGCCGCAAATATCAAAACAGGCAGAATCGGGGCTTCCGACCAGAATACCATCGGGTCTAAATAACTTGCGGTTACAGCAAATTGCACAAACAATAGGGTAAGCGGCAATGTAATCAAAAGCGGTTTCCCTGCAATCACAAACGCTTCAATACAGAACATTTTCCTCATTTCCTGCGGTGTCAATCCAATGGACATATACCCCGCAAATTCCCGCTTCCTTTGACGGAGAAACCCTAACGTATTTGAAAAGACATTCGCAATTCCAATAATGGCAAGCAATACACAAAAAGCTCCCAAAATCATTACCATGCCTTGGATTAAACTGTCATTAGACAATCTTTCCTGTATTCGGTTTTCACTTTCAATTTCATACTGCTCCGATACAAGCCGCACGATTTCCTGTTCCAGAGCGTTTAAATCCGCAAGATTTGCAGTTTTGTTTGAAAGAATACGGATATAACTGTCGGATTCAGCTTCACATACCTTCCCCAAGGTTTTATTCCACATGGTAAGTGGGATGAAATGTACAAGGGCATAATCATCATATTCTTCCCTCAGCGCAGGAACAGTCTGTGTATAAGATAAAACGGGGATTTCTACGGTTTTATCATTTTTATAAAGTATTGTTTTCTGGTTATCCTCCCTTACAAATGGAACATATTCTTTATAGCGGAAATTGCTGTTTATACTGTCCCAAATCTGATTTAATACGATTGTGCCGTCAAGACTTGGCGTAATCCCAATTTGTGAACAGAAGTTTAAAAAGCTCCTGTCATCCAAAACAACAATCGGTGCAGATACCTGAAACTGCCCGTTTTCATTCGGCGTTCCCGAAACTGATTCAAACCCGCCAAGTGATGACAGTTCATCGCTCTGTAATCCCTCTGGCAAAAATGTCATTGCTTCCGCCTTTTGATATACCGTGGCATCTTTTATCCCCGAAATATCCTGCAATTCATCTGCTAAGCCAAAATCTGTTAATTCCGTGTCCTTTAAAGTTATCATGATATCCCACACATCCTGATACCGTTCAAAATAAGTATATCTGGTGCTGATATCTGCAAGGGTAGTAAAGCAAATCATGATGGAAAAACCCAGAAAAGACAGCAATAATGATAATGTGGATATCCGTAAGTGTTTCTTTCGGGCTTTTAATGCGTTTCCTGCAAGTTCTCCTTTCATGCCAAAAATACAAGATAAAAACCGAGAATGTTTCTTTTTCTTTAACAATAGACCGCTTGTATTTCTGATTGCTTCAAGCGGCGTCATCCTGCTCAGTTTTCTTGCGGGAATCCACGCAGAAAAAATTACGGTTAAGACCGAAACGAAAACCGTAACCGCAAATATGGACGGATGATACTGGAAAACAGATTCGTGACGTCCAGATACATCTGAAGCAAAAAAATTG
>Ga0137308_101912_pt1 | contig 16846 bp, 19 predicted proteins | sample Inofrocosms_June_FD_97181 | JGI IMG/M metagenome (GOLD analysis project Ga0137308, IMG submission 97181) | Mouse cecal microbial communities from Vienna, Austria - N-Acetylneuraminic and N-Acetylglucosamine D2O microcosms_June | ecosystem: Host-associated > Mammals > Digestive system > Large... | reverse complement strand
AAAAATACATATACAATAAAAGATTACGGAGGTAAATATGAATAAACCAACAAGAAGAAGTATTACAGAACTACAGCAAAAGAATTTTGTCGATTTTTTGTATGAAACATATGAGCGCGAGAAAAACAGCGCAGGAGATTGTTATGCAACTCCATTGGAATATATAACAGATGAAAAAACCTATTTATCATCTAACACAGAAAAAGAATTTGTTGAAGAATATGGATTTGCACCTATAGGATTTTTAGAAGCATTACGAGTACAGATGGCTAAAACAAGTGGGTTTGGTATCTGCATTAACAATAATGATTTGAAAAAAGCGTTAGCTGGCATGATGATTGACTATAAAATTGATTATGAAGAATTACAAAAGTTTTATGAGCTTCTGGTAGAATATCAATTTATCATTTTTATAAGCGACAGCAATGGAAATCAGTATGCAACTACGCCGCAGCAGGTCTTTAATTGGGAGTATAGAATGTGGAGCCGATTGTCAAATAATAAATCTCAAAAGAAAAGCAGGAGTGAATCTAAGAAAACAGAAAAGCAGGAGAAGGACAAGGAAGTGGAAGTTGAAACAGTAATCGAAGATGTTCCAACAGAGCCTGCAATAGCAATTAATAAAGTAGCAGCAGAAACTCCGATTATACCAGAACTGGAAGAAACTTTTGAAACTTTTGAAAAAGGCTTTGGAGCAGATAATAAAGATTTTTTTTAAAAACAATGCCGCCGGAATATCCGGCGGCAGGAAGGAGGAAATAGAATGAATAAAGAAGTAAGAAAGATATTAATGCGAGGTGGAAAAGTAACGGAGAATGAATTGTTTTTCCTTTCAAAACATCTTCCGTATGAATTTATCGAAAGAATTGAACATGGGTATGGATGTACAGTGTTTTGGGGATTTACAAGATTTTATTTGAAAGAAGCTCAGGGATATTGTGATATTTATGACGAGAACAATTATATTGGAAGTGCTATATCGAACATGCGCATTATAAATGGGATTCGCAAAAAACAAAAAATGATGTTTATGGAATTTCACGATTTATTACTTCAAAAGAAATTTTGGAGTTATACAGATTTGTTGGAATACTCATTGAATATAGACTATGATGAGAAATTGATTGACCCTCGCCATGATCCAGAATTTTTTGAAATCTTTAACAGAGGCTTTATGCTATCAAAGCATGATTATGATGTATTTGCAAAATACATAAAATATCCTGATTATTCAGGTGGACCAGATGGTACTGAAGGAGTTATTCCATTAGGAGAGCATGAGGAATGTAGAATAAAAATTATATATGACATTATCCGCGACAAACTGCCCTTTAAGGTTTATTACAGAAAAATACTATATGAAGGGGATTTTTCCTATAAAGTTGATGGCGTAAGCAGAAAAGGCTTTATTTAATCTATAATTGAAGAAAAAGCTGCCGTTTTACCGGCAGCTTTTTGAATATATCGCAAAACAACTGCAAATAGTCATCTTAGATTAGCGGCAGTCTGTAAAAGTCTGCGCCATACTTATTTGACAGCACTTGTTGTTCCTGCTCGCTACATGTAAGCTGTAAATGATAGAACACAAGGCTTGAAAAAGTCTGCTGTAATGTTCTATGCTCATAGGACATAATTTTGGCGACTTCTTCCATCCTGCTGTTATCTGTTTTTGCTATCCTTTTTTGAATAAAAGGCACTGTGACAAGCGATTTTGCAAGGGTGGATGAATGTTCATTCCTCGCATCAACTCTGTATGTGCTATCTGATATAAGCTTAATCCAGCAATGGTCTAAATCCCTCATATCTGATGAATTTTTTTGTTCGATTGCAATAGGTTGCGGTTGGAACAAGAAATTATTTACCTTATCTGAAAAATATTTTGCAATTTCTGTTACGTCTGTATTCTGTAAATCCATCATTTTCCTCAATCCCTTTCTTCTAAAATGTACTATTTATGAACAGGGGCATTATCAATGACTGATAACGCCCCAAAAACAACTCTATGGATTTTTATAGTTACGAAGGTCTGTTTATGCGCCTTGTTCGATTAGCGATTCTGATTCATTGTCCACAGGAAAATCCAAAGTCTGGATATTTTCTTCCTGTCCAGAAATTTCTTCCGTTTCGCTATTGTCCTCATTTTCGTTTGAAACAGGGACTGTATCTGGCTGTTCGCCGGATTCATTCTGGATTTCTTCTGGTATTTCTGCTTCCAATCCAAAACTGCTCTCTGATTTTGAAGGCGTATCTAATTTGAAATGTTTGGAAAAATGGTTCTCCATAATAGAGAGCCTTCCCAGAACTTTCTCTTTTTTGACAGAACCAGAAGAACAGTATTGGCTGTACTCCTTGTTGCTCACAAAGAAATATAAAAACCAATCATGAAAATCTGATTCGCAGATGCCTTCCTTCATAGCAAGGTCAGCCATAAGGATTGCCATTGGGATATTGATTTTCCTTAACATCTTCTCTTTTACGTCGAAAACATTATCTAAATACTCAATAATCCTTACAAGCAACTCCTTCTGTTCTTCTGAATAATTTCCTTTGATAATGGCAGAATACTTCATCACTTCATCTGCGCTGATAGACGCATATTCATATCCTTGGTATTTATGATCCAGAAGCATCATGCTCTGCAAAAGAGTACACATATCATCAGATTTTCTAAGCTGCAATTTGGAAAAATTACACTTCTCTGAAAAGAAGCTGCCAGTCAGAATACTGTCAATAAACTTTGCATTTTCCACTCCCATCAGTGGTTTGGATTTCTGCGGTTTGGTAAGGGGCGTGCTGTTATTCAATCGGAAGAAAATTTCTTCAATCATATCATCTGTGCAATCTTCAAAGGCAAACATCTGGAATTTAAAACGTAACAGCTCCTGCTGTACATCCACGTCCAATTCTCCAAAAGTTTTGCCAGCAAGTGAAAAGTTTTCTCCCTCAATTTCAGCATCTGGCGTTTCCTCATTCAAAGCATATTCGCCATTGATAAAGCTGAATATAGTTGTCATTCTTTGCTTGCCATCTAATACGCTGTATTTATAAAGCGTTTTCCCCTTATCATCAGCTTCCTCCGCATCTGATTTCTGAACGTAGATTGCCGGGACTGGGAAATTGGCTAAAATACTATGTATCAGCAGGCTCTGCTGTAAATTGCTCCATTGTGCAGACTGCCTTTGGATAGGATGGTCAAAGCTAAGTGTTTCTTTTGCATCATACATGTGTTTCAAGTTCTTCACTGTCCAGTTTAAAGTTGTTTTAATCATATTTTTTCTCCTTTTCTCTTTTAGGGTATCATTGTTATTTTGCTTTTATATACACTTATCCTGTCTACTCTGATTAATACATATTGTTGTATTTGTTAATTTGGCGGATAAGGTAAGCAGTCATTCTTGCGTATTTTTTGATAAGTGAGCTTTTTGATCCGCCTTTAATCAGTTCCTGATAGCGGGCATTTTCTCTTTTTATCCTGTCGAGTATTTCTGCAAATTCAGCAGCTTTATCTCCATCTTTATTCTCTAAAATATTCAGATAGTCATTGATTAGCAATACTTGTGAATCTGCAAGTCCATATGCAGGCATTGTTTCAAAATACTCCTGATTGCTTTTTTCATAGTTGTATTCATCCAGTTTCATTGCAATCTGAAGCTGGCAAAGTCCTTTTTTATCTATTTCTAACATTTTTATTCTCCTATCGTTTTCTAAAATTTCTTTACGTTTATTTCCAAAGATAATTACTCACTACGACATTATTTCTGGAATGTTGTAAGTTATAGCTCACTGCCTGAAGGATACCTTTGTCATAGGAATGACCTATCATATCTTTTTTACAGTGATATATTTCTCCAGTCGCAACATCACCACGAGATTCAAAATATGCGTATAGATCTTTTGCATAATCTGCCCTCAAATCATGGATTGCGCCTTTTGGAAGTTCTGCTTTCAAAAACAATCTATCTTCTCCGCTGATAGCATGTGTTTCAGCAGTTTTTAAATATTCTTTCAAATCATCTTTGTATTTGGGATTCACTAAGCACCAACGTTCTATGCCGCCTTTGCCACGTTTATACACTTCCAGATTGCCGTCATTAGTTTCTCTGAAATCTTCCTTGCGAAGCCTTAAAACTTCCATGCGGCGGCAACCTGTAGACTTTAGGATAAGTTTTGCCGTATCCCATTTTTCTTCTGGATGGCGGTAATCACTGGAATTGATCCCCCTGCATCGTTTGATATTCGCCCTGCTGCGGACAGGATAATTGTAATTAAAATCCCTTTTTCCACAGTTATAGGCAGAAGCAAGGGCAGACCCATACAGACCTAAAGTCCAAGCGGAAACGCCTTTTTCTTCTTTAGATTGCAGGAACTCCGCTACATACTGCCTGCAGTCAGCAAAGTTTTTTACTTCCCTGTGATTTGCAAGGGTTTCGGTGATAAATTGTTTGCATACTTTTACATAAGAATTGTATGTGGCAGAGCTGTAGATACCTCTTACAGCAGTGCTTTCACCGGATTGTCTTGCAGCTTTCTTTGCATCAAATTTGGATTCGCCAAATTTTTTCTGCTTATTTAATTGTTTTATGGCTTGGTGCATAAGGTTAGATTTCTTACCCATGTCTGCATCTCCTTTCGGAAATAAATGCTTCTGGGTAAGGGTTATGAAACAGCAAATTGCTTGGACACCCAATCAAATATCAGGTTAGAAATTTTAGAAATGATATCCAGAGTAGATTTTAATTCTTTCAAATCTTTACTTCCCCATGATGCGATATAGCCAAAACTATATTCATCCGAAGAAAGTTTTTCTATATTTGTTTCATTTGCAAGCATTTCAATCACGCAATAAGCACAACTTTCCGCAATCACTTCTTTTGTGTCGCGATCCAGTTCTTTTGTATGCTCTTTATAAAGCGTTTCTTGATAGTAATGGCTGTATTCATGCGCTATTGTTTTCAATTTGTGAAGCGCTTTCAAGTCTGCTTTTAAAAAGATTTCTTTTTTTACCAGATTGTAATAGCCATTCGCATCATTCTCTTTGAGGTCATAATCATAATGGATTGGAACCTCTGATGTTGCAAACAAAGAATTGATTAACCTGTTCAGTTCTGGCGTTTCAAATTCTAATTTCTGTGTAAGCGACGGCAGTTCATCACCAGTTGTCTGCGAATAATCGAAAACGTATCCTATTTTAAAATAAAGTTTTCGCTTTTCAACTTTTCGCGTATATTTACTTCCGTCAGGTCTGGTACATTCTTCTTCCTCCCAAAACTTTTTTGGCGTGGGGACAAGAATCTGGATTCCTTTAGAACCTTTTTTCACGATTCTGTTGAATTTTTCTGTCCAGTCCTTATAGGATGCTACAAAACTGGCTTGGGGGCATTGCGCCAAAATGAGAATGGTATTGTTAAAACTATAGTTGTGGAACTTGCTGAAAGTTTCAAGATACCTGATGTAATTCTCCGATGTGAATACCTCTTTTACGCCATCTTCGAGATTCTGAAGAATCTCTGCCATTTGCTGCTTCCGCTCTTCAAGCGTTTTTTGTGAGTATTGTTTACCCATATACATTTACCTCCTGTTTTTTGTTCCCCTTAGATTGTTCAAATCTAAAAGCATGGTCAGGGTTTCTGCTTTTTCTGTCTGCCACCATGAGGACAAACAAGCATGTGCAAAATTGATAAAGTTACTTTATGTGGACACATTCCAGAACAGGAACATGGAACACAACGATTCAGAAACACATGGTTTCTTTTTCTGCGTATTGGTTTGTTGCATAGAAAAAACCTCTACAACTTTATAATTTTAGAGGATATAAAACAGCGGATGCTGTTTCCAGTATGAAATTGACAATTCAATAGGGAATGGATTGCCGGAACTGATAATCCTGCCTTAACTGAAAATCCCTCTGGCTGTTGTTTCGACCATTACGAACTGGTACAGGGATATAGACATTAAACTTAAGATTCCATGCTAAATGGAAAACGATTTACTTATATTCATATTTTATATCAAAAAAATTGTGCAGTCAATTTTGCGAAAATGCGCACTTGTTTTTGTCATGCCGGGAGGCATGGCATCTATGCGTTTGTATTGCTGCGAGTGGTTGTCGTTGGTTACCTTACAGGAGTTCATGCTTATCAGCACTCACTCCTGTAAGATAACCAACTCTTTTCCTGCGCCCTCTACTGTTCTTATTAAAATAAGATTGTTGCACATTGTTTCGCCAGAATTAATTCTATTTACTCCAATGACTATTTACTTCTTCCAGACATTTAAAATTAATTGTACAGAATTTCCATGATTTTATAAATACCAATGACCATCATATGACATATAGACAGGGCATGGGATATGTACAAAAAAGTAAGCAAATAACTCTCTTTAAGGGCAAATATCAACTGTTTGATGGTGGCTACACCCCCAATCCCCTGTATACTCACTAAATGGGAATACCTAAAATGCAGGTATTCCCATTTAGCGAGTTTAAAGGGTGCTTATCCGACAGAATATCAGCAGAAAAAGTTTTTGAAAAAAATTTAAAAAATTAAAACCTCCAGTGCAATTCCTGCGTCTAGGTGGCAAGAAGCAAGAAAAAAGTCTGTAAAGCAAGATAGCAGTGGAGGTATTATCATGGGGAAAACAAATAGAGGAAGAAATATAATCTTAGCAGCGGTTACTTCTATATTATGTGGTTCTGCGGCACTGACAGCATATGCAAGTAATGTAAATGGAGAAACTGGTATTTTTGTAAAGCAGGAAACGGAACAGGAAAAACCTGTGCTTCCAGTGGCTGAAGAAAAAATGATGTTCGGAAGGAAGTATACATTAACCGCAAAGACCTCTGGCGGAGCTGGTATCTACACGAACGCAGAGAATGACAGGGCAAGAGATTATGTGGTTGATGCCCTCAATGATGCAGGAATTGATAACAGGATGAATGATCTGGATAAGATTCAGGCTATCAATGACTATTTATGTGAAAAATTGGAATATGCTGATTATGCAACAAAAGAAGGGTTTTCCTACAAAGAGGATTGGCTCCCTTTTACAGATTATTGCTTGATGGCTGACAGTGCAGTTTGTGCAGGATACGCAGAAGCATTTCAATCAATGTGCATTGCCTGTGGCATTGAGTGCTATTATGTGACAGGATATACCTATCAGGGCGATGATACGGAGGGTGTTTATCATGCTTGGAATCGTGTTGTTACTGGTGAAAGGTCTTATTATATAGATACATGTTGGAATGATAGTTCCGACGACGCATATTTCTTATCGGCAAATGGTTGGGATGACCACGAAATAGACAAGGAGCATGAAACATATAGAATTTCAGGACAAGCGTTCCCGATGCCGGAATATATTACAGAATAGTGGATAACATCAACAAAAGCTACTGGATATGTGCGTCCAGTAGCTTTTTGTCAGTCTTTCTTAGCAGGCACAAATTCAAGTAAATCTTCAATCTTGCAATCTAACACAGTACAGATTCTTGCAAGTACAGCAGTATCAAGCCTTGTAATGTCATTATTACAGTATTGATTAATCTGTGTTCTCTGCATTTCGGCTCTATGTGAGAGCTTATTTTTGCTAATACCCTCTTTTTTGAGCAATTCATCCAGTTTGATTTTGATATACCCATAATCTTTATCTTCCATTTAAGATACCTCTTACCTCTTGATTTGTCGAAAAATACTATAATTTGTTAATAAAAAGTGTTTGACATATATAGCATAAGAAATATAATATAGTTATATAAGTTCTAAAAAGTCTTGTCAGACTTCTTGCACATATGAAAGGAGAAGAGATTATGAATGAGTTAATGGAAAAGTTGATAGACATGGGTATGGGGCGGCTTATGGACGAGAGCAGGGATGAGATGGCAATGGTAGATGAAATCTATAAGTCAGATCGTGAAGCCGAGGATGAATTGGAGAAACGATATGAAAGCCTTGAATTAACCAGAGAACAGAGAATCATTATCAACGATTATATAGCAAGTACATCAACGGTTAATCATCGTTACGCAGATATTGCATATATGTCAGGTATTAAAAACACTATTCATATGCTTGTTTCTTTGGGATTGATAAAGGGTATTGAAGCCGAAACATAATTTGGGGAAATGCTGTAAAAGATTTAGAAATCACAGCATATAGAAGATAGCCGCCGATTGTGAATACCGGTGGCTATTGCATGTTTTTATTCTCTTAATGCTTTTTTTGTTACTTCCAGAACCCTAAATAGCAGATTTAATTCCTTAGTGGTACAGTCGGAAAGCAGAGCTTCAAAGTCTTTTCGTATGTAAAGGTCTTTTACAGGCGGCAGGCTATCACAAATCAAGGCATCAATGCCAACATTAAGAGCTGTGGCAATTTTTATCAGCAAGGAAAGGGAACAACTGTTTGCATTTGTTTCGATGCGTGAGATAGATGAAGGCACAACGTCCACTGCTTCGGCAAGCTGTTCCTGTGTAAAATGCGCAGCCATACGATATTTTCGTATCCTTTGTCCTAACTTATTGTAATCAAGCTCCATTTTGCAGCCTCCTTTCTGAATTTTAGCAATATTCATACTGTTATTTTACGTTAAGATGTGGTACTATTTTAATGGCATATATGGAATAACATTCCATATACGAATATTTGAAAATATTTTTAAAAATTAAAACCTTATCGCCTGATTTTACGTCTAGGGGGCATAAAGGAGGTGATAAGGATGAGTAATGAAGCAATCCGAGAGTTATTCCGTATCTTTGTGGAAGAAGGAGAACTTGATGAAGAACAGGCTGAACGGATATTACAAAGGATATTAGATATTTTGTTCGGCGACAGAGCAGAATCTGAAGAAGCTGACGAATAACAGGCAGAGTTTAGGACATTTCAGAAGAAAAGAGGTTACATATGAAATGCTATAAGTGCAAAAGAGAAGTGCCAGATAATAGTAAATTCTGCCCGAAATGTAATTCACCGCAGGAATTTACCAGAGAATTGATTGACCGGGCAATGGACAATGACCAGAGGGCAATTACACAGCTTTACGACATGACGAAGGATAATGTGTACTACACAATTAAGACAATGATTTCCGACGAGGACATGGCGCAGGATCTGACACAGGATACATTCCTGAAAGCTCTAAAGCACTTAGAACAGCTTAATGAGCCAGCGGCTTTTAGAGGATGGATTAAAAAAATTGCAAGGAATATGACCATTGACATTTTACGGAAAAGAAAAGTCATATCTTTTTCGCAGATGGTGTCGGCAGATTCAGATGAAATGATTGAGTTTGAAGATGACAGAGTGGAGAATCTTCCAGAGGTGGTGATAGATAGGAAAGAAACTACTCGTCTGATTGGAGAAATTCTAGGTATATTATCACCAGAACAGAGAGTAGTTACAGAACTGTTCTATTATGAAAATCTCTCTGTCAAAGAAATAGCCGAAGAACTGGGCGTGAGTGAAAACACTGTAAAGAGCAGGCTGAAATACGCAAGGAACAAAATAGAGGTAGGGGTTAAGGAACTGGAAAAGAAAGGTACAAAACTCTACAGTCTGGCACCAATTCCATTCTTGCTGCTGCTTCTCAGAAGTCAGAACGCTTATGCGGCAGAACTTCCAGATGCGGATATGCTATTACAGTCTATGCAGTCTGGAAACGCTTTTACAGGTGCAGAGGACGGCTTTTCGGGGCAGTCTGCGGATAGTGGCAATGTAGGCGGAGGAACAGCCAAAACAGCCACAGAAGCGGCTAAAACAGGCGCAGGAGTAGTCTCTAAAGGCATAGCAACTAAGGTTATGGCAGGCATAGTGGCTACCACCCTTATAGGGGGCGTGATTGCCGGAATTGCAAATGAAAAAAATACAGAAGAAAGACCTCAAGAAGTGCGGATGGAAGAACAGCAAGAAACACCGCCTGTAGAAGAACAAACAGAAATGCAAACAGAAAGAGACAACGATATGGAAGAAGAAACAGATAATGAAACAGAAAAAAATATCCAAACTCTTTCTGAATTAAGTGCAGAGAATAGGAGGATAGTGGAAGATGCACTAAATGATAAATTTCAAGAAGCAATAGATAATCGAATTGACTTCATAGATGAAGAAGCAATAGAGTATTCGATTACATCAGAAGAAGCATCTTTTGATAATTTTACAATTAATAGCGATATGGCAAGAGTATCAAGATACAGTGGTGATCTGTATGTTCCATTTTCTGTAGACATTAATGATTGGAAAAACTATTGGGACAATACAGATTTTAATGAGGAAATGTATACAAAAAGTTATCAGAATGTAACAGGTTATTTTTTGGTACATGGTCTTGAAGTAATGAGTAATGGAGTGTTATCAGAATATAGCATTGATATTAGTTCACTCTATCAAGATGAAAAGGAAATGAAGAAGTTATTTTTGGAAGAATAAAAATTATAATATCCAAAATTCATTCTTTAAACTTTACATCTGGATGATGAAAAATAGAAAACATAAGGAGACAAAAGGAATGAAAAAAGTTTTAGCAATAGTTTTAGTAGGTATTATTGGAATAAGTGTTTTTACTGGCTGCGGGAAGTCAGAAGAAGAAAAGGCAATGGATGAGATTGCTGATCATCTAAGAGATGAAGCGGCGGCAGATGGCGTTGACATTGACAAGATGGTTGAGGAAGAAGCAGAGAAATATAATGCGGAACTGGAAGCAGGAAACAAGGCAATCGCTAATGAAAATGAGTTTAAAGAAAGCTTAAAAAATAATGAAATGGTGCCTTTAAAAGAGCAGGATGAAATTTATAGAAATGCTACAGATTCAGCTACAGCAAAAAAGGCGGCAGAAGAATTTAATAAAGCGTATGATAAATACTTAGAAGCTGCGATTGGAGAATATCTCGTTGATGAATATGCTGCTTCAGAGCAGCTTCGTCAAAATGATATTCGTGTAACAAAAATAACAGATAAAGAGCTTCAAACAAGAGTAAATTATCTTGAAAACTGTTATGGAAAAAGCTATAACAAGATACAATTCTTTGATGATGATAATGAAAACATTTGTATTCTAATGTACAATGAAACAGATGACCAGATAGTAAGCGATGTAACACTTGTTTATAATGAGGGAAAAAGCATCGTACCAGAACTTTCTAGCATAGGAAAGCCTGTTCAGTGTGTTGAATTTGTTGTTAATAGTAATAGCCTGATTATTACAGATTATATCTGGGCGTATGAATTTACACCAGAAAATACATCAGGGACATCCATAGGAAATGCCGATGGTTCGCCAGTTTATCCAGAAGGAGACTACAGCTATCGCACAGAACTTTGGGAAAACACAATCGAAGAATACAATTCTAAGATGGAATAAAATTGCACACAAAGCAAAAGATTTGCAGGAGAAAAATTATGAAATCAGGGTTTACATTAAAAGATTATTGGGCATTGATTAAAATGTCTATGAGAAGCGCCTATTGGAGAATTGACAGCAGGAATTGGGGAAAACAATTAGATGGAGTATTATTCTGGATTGTGTGGATTTTTCCTCTTGGGGTGGTTTTAGCATTGCTTAATATTTTAAATACCGCCACAACATTTTTCGCATTAGGTGTGGCTGGTGTTATAGGTGAATTGTTTAAAAGTATTTTTCTGTTAGTTTTTTGTGTGCCTGTTACTTTTAATATAAAGCGGATGAAATACAGTATTCATTTCAAGGATTCTACTTGGTGGAAAAATACTGGAATCAGACCTTCTGAAATGTTGTCTGATAAAGGAGTTTACGGCGAATACATAGCGACAATATATGCCGAAGAACATCTCAAAACAAATCAAGTCTACGGAAAGATACTGAATAATGTATTTGTGCCTGTTCCCGGAGGGAGTTTTAATGAGATTGATATGATTTCTATTTCAGAAATTGGAATACAGGTAATCGAGGCAAAAGGCAGACAGGGAAAACTTTCTGGAAATTGGATGGATGAAACATTAAGCCAGAATGGTAATGAAATGCAAAATCCTCTGATTCAGAACTTGAATCACTGCAATTATCTGGTTGAATATTTGTATCAGAAACTGCCCTTACCTGCCTGCGAGTTTAAACTTTCTACGGATTTGTTTGCGTTTATAAAAAATGTAGTTTTATTTTCAGTGTATGGCATACAAGATAATATAAATCGCTCCTTTGAGCCGAACATGGACTTTTATGTTGGAATGAGCGATAAATATGCAAATCAAAGATTTAAGAATAGAACGCTATCAAAAGAACAGGTTGATATGATTTATGAAACTTTACTTCCTGTTGCTTCCTATTCGCCAGAAGAACGGCGGCAGATGATTCAGCAAAGAGAGCTTGAAAGGCAGCAAAAAGAAAGGCTTAGAGAACAGCAGATGCGAACACATACATATAAGCCAAATACAGTATATTATGTGGTGGATATGAATTTCATTGATATTGATGGAAAGTGGTATCGGGGAAATGTAGTATGTAAAGAGAGAAACTGCGGAATGGATGAAAATAATGAACCTGTTTTCTACAGAACTTTTCTTGATTCGTCAGATGGATGGTATTATGCAAAACCTAATATGACATTCAATAAAAGGCTTACAGAATCAGATTACAATGAGGCAACAATTATTGATATTTACAATCAAAAATATAATTCGCCATTTCTGGAAAAGTAATTATTAGAACAGTCGAGCAATGAAAGCCATAGGACAGGTCAATAAACTGATCTATCCTATGGCTTTTGTCTGCTACATATTATTCCGGCAATATGTAAATTGGAAAAGTATCAATAAGAGTGTCCATTTTCATCAGGAAGAATAGATTCTTCCAATGAAGCGTCGTGGTATTGGAATGTTGCTTTTCCAGTAGCACTTCTTCCATGTTCTGCTTTAATTTTCAATCGTTCAAAGGTTATTTCTGATATTGGTGCGAATTTCAGGCGTTCACAGGCATCTTTCAGCGAAACCCCATTTTCCCTCATAGATATGATGTCAGGAAAAAATGCGGGGACAGCTCCATGACGCTTTGGCTTTTGCAGAATCTTGTGTAGTTGTTCCTGTTCGTATTCATCTGATACATACTCTGGCAAAGATTCATAAAGATCGCAGAGTTGGTTGAATGCAACTTTTGTTATTTTTCCAATGAGTTTATTCTTATATACGACTTTTTCAGAAATAAAATAATTTTCATAAAGCCAGTATAATTCTTTAAAAGTATCTGTTACCACTAAAGGCTTTTTTTTCCTGCCCTGACGCGAGGGTATGTCAGCATCTTTTAAGGCATCAAGAAAAGGAGTTGTGTCTGAAAGCGTTTTGCAGTATTGCCAGTTATAATCAACTGTACTTAAGTCACTGTTATCAAGAAATAAAATTCCTATATCCTTTTGGCATAGCATTAGATAGTTGCGCTTGAACTCCTTTGCATTTGTTCCCAAGTCAAAGACAGAGGGCATTACGATACAGCCAATCGGATTTTTCCTAGAAATAGTATTATTCTCAAATGTATCTACTATTTCCAATAATTCCTTCCTTTTTCGATAGCTTCCAGTAATCACATCTATCAGTATGTTGTCCGGATGCATCATTTGGTTGGCGAGTTCATATGCTTTCGTTTCTTTTAGGCTTTTTTCAAAGCTGCTTTTATCTTTTCGGCGTATGGTTGTCGTTACAACACATGCATAGCCAATGATACGTTCGTTTAAAAGTTTTTCTATCAATCATATCACCTCATTTCTGCTCTGTATCTTAATTTTACGATATAAAATGGTAAAAATCAATAGATAGGCTAAAAAAAGTGAAAAAATGTATTGACAAAGGCTAAAAATAGTGCTATTATTATAAACAGAAAGAGATAGGCTAAAAAATATAGCAAAAACATAAGGACAGGAGGTAGGAAATTTGATTGTAGCATATAGATTGCAGACTCCTTTGCGGTGCAAATAAGCACAAATAAAATAAAGGAGGTCAAAACATGAAATTGAATAACAAATTGACGGAGTATAACACCAGTAACCAGACAAAGATTTTCGTACCATGCGGAGAGGAAAAAGAATATCAGGAGGCTTATAAGAACTTCATTGCCATTCTGTCTGACATCATTGCAAAGCACAGCGAGGAATTTGCTGTGGATAGAAAGAAGGTGGCGTAAATGAGTAACAGGAATAGAAGGAAACATAAGCAGACAAGAGAAGAGTTCTCTATGGCAAAGTATGAAATGATAAAGATGTTGTTACCCATGTACACTGTTCTGGATAAGGATTGGAAGAAGATAATAAAGGATACAGACAGCAGTTTTATGGATGAGTATGCATTTTTCAGGGCAACAGGGATCGACAACAGGACAGTTGATGGCGTGCTTGATTGGCTTTATGGTGCAAGGCTGTTAGTAGGAGGCAGTGAGAAACAGAGGATAACAAGGATTATAGATGCATTAGAATCACACATAATATTTCAACTGGGATAAAGGCAGTTCCAGACAAATAATTAATTTTGGGATTGTAGCGAGGGGTGTCAGGGATGTCTGGCACTCCTTACCAGAAAGGAGGATAAGATGGGAAGAAAGAAAATTGTCGGATACGTTCGCGTGTCGTTGGAGAAGCAGGTAGAAGGTTATAGCATTGATGGTCAGGTGGATGAAATAAAGAAAACTGCCCAATTTAAGGATTTTGATATAAAAGAGATTTACAAAGAAGAAGGAAAAAGCGGCAAGAGTGTTGAAGGCAGACCAGAGTTTCAAAGAATGTTGAAAGACATTTCTGAATCAGGCGACATAGATTACGTTGTTGTATTCAAGCTGTCACGTTTTGGGCGAAACATTTTAGATGTATTAAATTCTCTGGAATACATCCGTAGGTATGGGGTTGAACTTTACACAATTGAAGATGGCATTGATACATCTACTGCAAGCGGAAAGCTTTTAGTTCCTGTTTTGGGGGCAGTTGCAGAGATTGAGCGCGAAAATATACTTGCGCAGACAATGTTGGGACGCAACCGAAAGGCGCAAGCCGGGGGTTGGAATGGAGGTTTCGCTCCATATGGATATGTACTGGTTGATGGTAAGCTAGAGGTAGTGGAAAGTCAGGCAGAGCAGGTCAGGAAAATCTATTCGTTATTTCTGGATGAAGGGAAAGGATATACAACCATTGCCAGATGGCTCAATTCTCATAATATGAAGCGTGAATGGACAAAAAATTCGCATAATCGTAAGTTTGATGACTGGACATGTTCTATGGTGAAAACGATTTTAGATAATCCACTTTATACAGGGCGTATTGCTTATGGAAGGCGCAGGACAAGGAAGGTTAAAGGCACAAAAAACGAATATCATCTGGAGAAACAAGACGATTATATTTTAAGTGAAGATATTGTTCACACAGCGTTAGTGACAGATGAACAATTTGAAGCGGCAAAGAAGAAACGAAGGGAAACAGGCAGGAAAGGGAATCCCAAGATAGGGAGAGAAAGAGCGCACCTTTTATCAGGTATATTGAAGTGTCCAGATTGTGGTAGTTCCATGTTCAGCGATAAAAACTCATGGACAAATGCAGATGGGATATATCGTGAAACATTCAGCTATACATGCGGGCATTATAAAAGGTCTGGCAAGGGCGGCTCTTGCAGGAGAAATGGCGTTCCTGCTGAAAAGGTGGAAGAGGAAGTGCTTTCCTTTACAAAAAAGCTGCTGAATAACCCTGAATTTGCAAAAGATATTAAATCACGAATCGGACAGTCTGTTGACCTTAGTGAGTTGGATGCCGAAATAGAAATTTTCAACAAACAGATTGTAAAAGTGGAAAAGCAGATTAGAAATGTTGAGAGAGACATTTACGAGATTGTAGACGAAGATCGCCATGCAGAGCGTAAAAGGACTGCATTGAAAAAACAGCAGGATAAATTTTATGATGAACTGGATAGGTTGGAGGAACAGTTAGAAGAAGCGAAGGGCAGGAAAGAAGCGGCATCAAAAGAAGCATTGACAATCGAAACAATATATAAAATGTTGATGTGTTTTGACAAAATATATGATAAACTGAATGATAAAGAAAAGCGTGACCTGATACAGAGCATGGTTGAGGAAGTCCAGCTTTATACACAGGAAGAACGCCAAGATAGAGATAACTACGTTAAGTCGATTACATATTCGTTTCCGGTGAGCGATAAAGTGCTCACCGGATTACGGGATAAATGTGTACACGTTGAGACTATTGTGTTGATACAAAAGAAAACCTCGTAGAAATCCTTTATTTTAGGCACTTTGCGAAGCATTTCATGTTCACTTCGGAGGGTGAAAAAATCCGAAATAAGCACCTCAAAAACTACTTTGATGTTTCGGTGGTAGTTGATATCGGGTGTGGGAACACAAACGGAAAATAAAGGGTTTGGGCAATCAACGTGTCTATGTAGTGTCCACCTTGCTGATAAAAAGCGGGCAACAGGCTCTTAGAAATTGAACGGGATAGGCGTATTATTAGAGATAGTGGTACGCCTTTTCTCCTTAATTTCAGATGGTTTGAGTATGAATAATATGTTAAAATAAGAAAAATAATATAAGGAGAGAGAGTAAATGTTGAAAGGCAAGCCAGAATTATTGTTTCATTATACAAACTTTGTTGCATTAGAGGGGATTTTATTGGGTAATGGAATAAGGTTATGCTGTGCAAATGAAATGAATGACAAATTAGAGATGAAGCATTTTATTCAAATGTTGGAAATGGCAGTGTTAAAACGTTGTGAGACTGAAAACAGAAAAGATTTAATTTCTTCAGCAAAGACCATTTTTAATGAGGAAAGGAATGAACGCAAGAATGAAGTAGTTTATTTAGTTTCATTTACAGAGTGGGAAGATGATGCTGCACAGT
>Ga0137308_101911_pt1 | contig 16849 bp, 17 predicted proteins | sample Inofrocosms_June_FD_97181 | JGI IMG/M metagenome (GOLD analysis project Ga0137308, IMG submission 97181) | Mouse cecal microbial communities from Vienna, Austria - N-Acetylneuraminic and N-Acetylglucosamine D2O microcosms_June | ecosystem: Host-associated > Mammals > Digestive system > Large... | reverse complement strand
TCCACAACCTGTTCGTAGATCGGTCTTGTATCTTTGTAATCCAGCATAATCATCAAAACGGGACTCTCCTCTTCGTATCAGCCCGGAAGAATGGACGGTCGACGCCCCGGATGGTGTGTTGCAGGTTCCTGCCTATGTCAACTGCACCAACTGTACTAACTGTGCTAATACACTTGTACTATATCACAAAAGCGGGAAGCATGCAATACATTTCTTTATTCGTTGTCCCTGTTCCGTATGATCAGGCACGACACAAATACCGCCGCTGCGATACTGGCAGCACCGATCCCCAGCAGAATAAATCCGAGAACATCGCCATACTGCAGAATCGCGGACATTATTTCCGTATTGTTTATATTCATGACAAAGAAAAACAGGATAAATCCGGGTACCGTGCGTACAAGACTGGTAAACTGCACGCCCAGATAAGGAATCAGCAGATAGAGCATAACATTCTGCACAGCCAGAAACAGCAGTGTGATTCCCACCAGTCCTGAAAGCACCGGCAGTTCCATCTTTCCATTATCATACCCCGCCAATTTTACGACGCCAGCGGTGGTCATGCCAAGCAGGGTACACAGGATAACACAGAGGACACCGCTTAAATATCTGCCCAGCACCTTCTGCAGAATATTTCCCGGTACAAGGGATGTGAAAGGCACCGCCTGCTTTGCGGCACCGAATGTTGTACCTGCCAGGATCAGAGCGGCAAAAAGCATGTATCCTACCGCTCCGGCACCGGAACGTGTGGCAAATACCAGTGTAATCGCCTCGAAAACTGCGATCATATACAATATTCCGGATTTTATACTCATGTAATCATACTCTATATAACCAATGATTTGTTTCATACTTGTATCCTCCTATTCTAAGTCGCTGCGCGACGGCACTAAAGGGTAAAGTCACTTCGGCGCACACTTGATGAGAGAAACTTTCATTCGAAAGGACACTCATGAAAGTTCCTCTCGTGCGCCTTTGCGACTTTACTGTTTCAGTTCCCGCACAGCTTTATTTTTCCATCATTCTGCCGTCTTTCAGCAGATAGCTCATGATCTGGCTGATGGCTGGTTTTTCCATAACGATCCCGGCGGGCATGGATGCCGCGTTGTCGGTCCGGACCAGAGCGGAAAAACCGTAAGCCGCACGTCTTGTCCCGATCAGATATTTTGCCGCATCCGTTTTGACGAGCAGGGCTTCGTCTCCCTTTACCAGAATATAGTTTTCCGTCAGCGCCTCTTTCGTATCCTGCAGCAGCACCCGGCCTCCCTCCACCATCACGATATAGTCAGCGATCTGCTCCAGATCGTCTATGATATGGGTGGCAAACAGTACGCTGTGTTCGCCGTCCTCAATGTAACGCTGCAGAAGGTTTAAGATTTCCTCTCTGAACAGGATATCCAGCCCGTTGGTAGCTTCATCCAGTATCAGCAGTCTTGTCTCCCGCGCAAGTGCCGCCGCAAACATCAGTTTTACTATCATGCCGGTGGAAAAAGTGGAAAACTTTTTCTTCTCCGGCAGTTCCCACTCTCTGACCAGACGGAAAAATTTCTCTCCGGAGAAAGTCGGATAAAACTGTCTGAACAGCATCGCCGCATCCTTTATCTTCATCACGGGCGGAAAATAGGAAACGCTGCTGACATACCCGATCTTTTCTTTATAGAGCACCGGATCGTCCGCATATGTCATGCCATCCAGCAGCACTTCCCCCTCCGCCGCCCGCCTGGTCTGGGTGATGATGCCCAGCGTAGTGCTCTTTCCCGCTCCGTTCGGCCCCACATACCCCATGATGTAACCCTTCGGCAGAGTAAAGGAAACCTTATCCAGCAAAAATCCTTTATATTGTTTGGAGATGCCTCTCACCTCCAGAAGCGGTGTTTCTTCCGCATATCTTCTACCATTTTCCATTATTTTTCTCCTATTCCAGTTCCGTAAATATCCTCCCGGTACCTATCTCACATCCTCCAGATCGTCTCAAAGATCTCCTTCGCTTCTTCAAGGGGCATCTGCAGCTTCCTCGCCGCGCCCGCCGCCTGCATAAACCCTTCCTCCATCCGCCGCAGATACTGCTCCCGCAGGATCTTATTATCCGGCGGCAGAACGATGCAGCCTTTTCCCGGCACTGTCGTAATAAAACCGTCGGCCTCCAGTTCCTTATAGGCACGGGTCGTCGTGATCACACTGACGAGCAGATCCGCCGCCATCTTCCGGATAGACGGCAGCACCGTATCTTCGGGAATCTCCCCGCTCAGGATCTGTTCTTCAAGCTGTTCCTTGATCTGCAGGTAGATCGGCTTCTCGGATTGATTTGATAATATAATTTTCATGGTATCCCTCATTCTGTTCTTTATACAGTTTTCTGATCAGAGTGTTTTGCTTGCACATACTGTATATATACTATTATATACGGTATGTATGTTATGTCAATAGCTAATTTTTCCGCCGTACTAAAAAATGACACTCTGCCTGCTGCAAAATGTCATTTTTATAGTTGAATTTCAATTTAAAATCTCTTCCTTCGCCTCAATCCGAATCTCATAGAGAATTGCCGCAACCATCAGTATTGCCGCCAGCCATGACCCAATCGTCTCCTGAAAGAGCAGAAATGCCCACAGCGGAGCCATGATCACCTCTGACATGGCGATCAGATTGGCGTTCAGCGCCGTCGTCATCTGAATCCCTATCGTATAAGTGACCGCAGGAATCCCCGTACAGAGCAGCCCGGCCGCCAGCACCAGCATCGTCTGTCTTAAATCATAGCTCTGACGCACAAACAGTCCCGTATAGCCAAAGCAGAATATGACACAGATCAAATGCGACAGGACATGTACAAAAACCGCATCGACCTTTGGTTTTGCACACAGGTAAAACTCTCCCGCAAAACAAATACCTGACAACAGTGCCAAAATATTTCCGAACATATTCCGCACGGTAAGCTGCCCGGAAAAAAACAATAAAAGCGCCGCAAAACATATCCCGACCGCGATAATCTGCTGCTTTTTCAGTTTTCTTTTCTGAAATAACCGATAGTATAATACAACAAATATCGGTGACGAATACTGCAGAACAATCGCATTGGTCACAGTTGTATGCTTGTTTGCCATAAAAAAGCAGATGTTCATCACTGCCGTAAGAACCCCTGCCCATACCGCCACCGGCGTCGGATGCCATTTATGCCTGCGGTTATAAACAAGCAGCAGTACCAACGCCATAAACGAAGTGATCCCGGTCACCGTCATACCGTTATAAGAAACGGCTTTTGTAACAATTCCTATAAAGCTCCAGAGAAAGGCAGTTCCCAGAATCAGGAAATTTCCTTTTATCTGTGTGCTTTTTTTCATAATAAATACTCTTTTGCCTCCTCATTTTACAGGCATTTTATCCCATGCCTCTCCGGGCTGCGATCCCCGGTATTTCCGACAGACTCCCGATCCGAAGATGCGCCGGACTCTGATCAAAAGAAAACCGCCCGTCCCTCAGCGCTGCCACCACGGCGCCGCTTGCCGCGCCGGCAGCCACGCCGTAGGTGGAATCCTCCACCACCAGAACTTCTTCCGGCATCACCTGCAGACGGTCAAATGTACTGAGATATATTTCCGGATCCGGTTTACCGCGCTCAAAAGCCTCCCCGCTGACAATACTGTCAAAATAGTCTCTGATCCCGCATTCCCCGAGCACCTGCTGTATATTGGAAAGGCTGCTGCTGCTCGCCAGGGCTATCCGCATGCCCATATCTTTCAGCTCCCTTAACATATCCGGCACCTCCGCGCGCATGATCTTCCGGTAATCCACAACACACGAAGCGTTTACCCGCTCCAAAAGTTCACCGAAAGCCGGATCATCCTCCTGCATCCGCAAAAGTTTCGCCATAAAGGGCCGGTATTCATTGCTCCGCATCCCTACGGTGGGATATAAAGCCTCCCTTGTCACCTGCGGATAGTCATGCTGCAGCGCCCGCACGGTACATTCCAGATATACCGGCTCACTGTCGATCAAAACGCCGTCCATATCAAACACTACCGCTCTGAATGTCCTTCCTGTCTTCTTCTGATCCATATCCCCTAAATCCCGTCTTCGCCTTCCGTTTCATCTTCCGCCGCCGGTATATCAAGCACAAACTTTCCCATACCCGTCCGGGCATTTTCTACCAGATCTTCCGCCAGTTTATCCGGATCTTCCGGATCTTCCCCGATCACATTACACATACAGGCCTCCATCAAAAGGGCGCTGTTCACCCCACCGATCACCCTGACTTTCGGGTACTGCACGCTCAGCGTTGCCGCACAGTTATAGGGCGTACCGCCCATCAGGTCCGCCAGTATCAATATAACGCCGGCGGATGCCTCCGCTTCTATCTGCGCCTTCAGTTTTCCGCTCAACTCCTCCGGCGTCATTCCTTCCATAAAATCTATCGCCGTAAGCTGTGTATCCGCTCCGGCAAGCATTTTTACATTCTTCTCCATTCCGGCAGCAAAACCGCCGTGTCCGGTAACAATTATACCAACCATATCCTACTCCTTATCCGCAGACAGCCACCCTGCTATTTATTTATCACATCAAATTCAAATTTCTGCGAAAGCCCGTCCAGATATTCTTTGCTGAAATCCACCGGACGGTCATTCTGGTCAACCGCCACGTTTGTAATATACAGAACCGGCGAGCCGGGATGCACACCGAAAAATCCCGCGAGCTCCTGATCCGCCGTCTGTGCCCTTATCACGCGCTTTGCGCGCATCACCTTTACATGATATACCCTTTCGAATACGCCGTACAAAGACTCTTTCGCCAGATCGTACTGCTCTATCCCGGGAAAAATCGATTCCGGAATGTAGTTCTCCGCCAGCACAAAAGGTTTTCCGTTCACATAGCGCATCCGTTTAATATGATAGCATCTCTCACTCATGCCGAGATTCAAAAGACCTGTCAGCATAAAATCCCCGCTGATCCATTCTTTATGGATCATTTCCGTATGATGCCGTTTTCCCAGTATGCTCATTTCCTTTGCGAAACTCAGCTGTGTATCGATAAAGCGCCCGCGGGTATCCGGATGGCTTACAAACGTCCCTCTTCCGCGCATCCGCTCCACATAACCCTCAGCGATCAAAGCACTGTACGCCTGACGTGCCACCGGTCTGGAAATTCCCAGCCGCTCACACAATTCCTCCTCCGTCGGAAGCTTTGCCCCTTCCGGGATCTTTCCGTTTGTGATCGCCTCTAAAAGCGCCTGCCTGAGCTGTTCATACAAAGGCATGGGGCTTGTTTTATCCAGATATAATCCGTTCAAATCCACCGCACTATTCCCCCCTGTTTGACAAACGTATTAACTAACAGGAGAAACCTCTGATCTCACGCCGAATCCACCCTGCTGCATACAATTTCTCGCAGATGCTTCCTGCCCTGCCTGCAGTGCCGCCGCCAAAGCCGCCTCCGGCATCAGATCATTTTTCCGCCAGCCCGCATTCATCAGACTGTTCAAAAATGCCGCCAAAAAGGAATCTCCCGCACCCATTGTATCACTTGGAACCACCTTTTGAACACCTTTTTTTATAATTCTGCCGCCCGCAGATAAAAGCTGTCCCTCCGCACCGGCAGTTGCCAGTATATGCACCACGCCCCTTTTGTGCAGAGGCCTGCAGAATTCCTCAAATTCCTTTTTCTCCATCGGCTCACAGGAGAACATCGCCAGATCTATGCGCCGGCATACCAGGTCATAATATTCTTTTGTACGGTACTTTTCCTTTTCTCCGAAATCATAGGCAAATACCGGCGGCAGTTCCTGCACCGCCCTTACCTGCTCCGGTATTTTGGCATTGCAGCTGCAGACGATCAGGTCCGCCTCTGCCAGATGCTTCAGATCCGCTTCCTCCAACCGTATCGGCCCTGCCCAGTCCTCTCCTGTCTCCACCGATACAAAAGTTCTTTCGCCGTCTGTCACATCATACCGGCAGACCTTTGTCGTTTTTCCGGACAATACGGGACAATGGCTGTAATCCACGCCAAATGTACGGAGCGCCTCCGTGATAACCCCGGCAAACCTGTCCGTACCGAGGTTTCCCATATATTCCGAGACAGCCCCCTGCTTCGCCGCATGCACCGCCACATTTACCGCATTGCCACCCGGAAAACATTCTTTGGTGTTCCGGTAATAATCAATCACATTGTCTCCTAATGCAATCATTCTCATATCAATAATTCTCTTTTCGATAATATCGGCGGATATCCAGCGAATGTCCTGTAATCTGCTCTATATTTTTGCTGATGCGCTGCAAAACCGCCGCCATCACCACAGGGCTCAGCCACCTGCGGAACTTCCGGCTGATGCCGGGCAGTTCATATTCCGCACAGTCAAAACAGGTCAGTTTTTTGGTATGCTGCAGCGCAAAATCCCTTACCCTTTCGTCCAGTTCCCTTGTGGGTCCTTCCGTCAAGAGCAGCGTCATGCATACATCCTCCTCCAAAAGCTCCAGCGTTCCGTGAAAGAATTCCGGACTGGAGACACTTTTGGTCCGTATCCACTGGCTCTCCTCCAGTACACACATACTGTAACTGTAGGCCGTGGGCCAGAGATCACCGCTGCCCACCCAGATGTTATAAGGTTCCTTACAATAATCCTGCGCATATTTCCGGCACTTCTCATCCGCCTGTTTCCGCACCTGCGCCAGCGCAAAGGCAAGCCCCTTCAGCTCCTCCGCAAACTCCGGATAGTCCTCAAAACTGCCGCTGCGGTACAGAATCCGCCCGATCAGAAGATACAGTACCAGCTCCTGCGGCCTGCCCTCTCCATAGACGACCGTATCGTCGCTGACCGCTTCCAGTACGGAATCCGGTTTCCCGACAACGGAAACCAGCCGTACCCCCTGCTTCTTCAGCCACCTTGCCGCCTTTACCGTCTCTTCGGTATCCCCGGATTTTGAAGTCAGAAAAGCCACCGTTTTCTCCGTTATGCGGTTACAGCCGCCGGACAGCAGATCCGCGGATATGATATTCTCCACGGGAAGCCTCGACTCATGCCGGATATAAAAAGCAAAGGGATCTAACATAGCCTGGCTTCCGCCGCTGCTCGTAAACAATAGAAGATCAAAACCGCTGTCTGCAATGGAATCCGCAATCGCTTCGATCTTTTCCCTCTGTGTATATATCCTGTCGCCGTTTGCAATGATCTGCTGTTCATTAAAATTAACCATTTCCATAAATAAATTTCCACCCTTAATCTGTTATTTTTCTGTCTGCGGCACCCTGCCCCGGCTGCTTCGAAAGACCGAGCCAGCCGGAACAAGGCGCCGCGTAATAAGGAAAGTTATCAAGTAACCGTTTTTTATCCGATCACATAATTCCCAGGAAAGAAAGCAGAATGGATATCGCGATCACCAGTAAGATCAGTTTGATCGTATTAACATTCTTTTTCTTAAACAGCCAGTATAATAAGAACACAAAACCCAGAGGCAGGATATTCGGCATAATGGAATCAAAGATACCCTGAATGGAAACGCTGCCTGCAACAACCAGAGTTTCCGGGAACGCGAAACTTACATAACTCGGAATCAGGCCGCCTACGACCATAACGCCCAGTATGCCTGCCGCCTTTGTAAGGGCGCCTGCGTTATCCCCGATAAACTTGATAGAGCTTACGCCCGCTTTATATCCCAGATTTACAAACCAGATGCGGCTTACCACTGCCGTTACCGCCCAGAACAGAATATACAGTATCGGGCCGAGTACGCTGTTCTGGCTTGCCAGGGAACAACAGATCGAAGCGATGATCGGCATTGCCGTATACCACCAGATGGCATCGCCGAGTCCGGCGAGAGGCCCGAACAGACCGGTCTTCAAGCCGTGGATCAGGCTTCTCTCCTGCCCTCTTTCCTCCATGGAAACGATAAGTCCCTGCAGGATCGCCGCCATGTGAGGCTCCGTATTGATAAAATCCATGTTGTTAGCCATCGCTTCAGCCATCTCTTTATTGTTATCGCCATGGATCTTCCGGAAGCACTTTGTCATACCATAACAGAATCCGACTGCCTGCATACGCTCAAAACTAAAACAGCACTGTTCTGCCATGGAACGGATCGCCATATTGTGCAGATCTTTTTTTGTAATTTTAGATTCCATCTTCAAACTCTCCTTCCCCCGAAGCCGTTGCAGATTCCTGCAGTTTTGCTATCTGTATATCACGATTGAATCCCACGAACGCGATACATCCGGCAATGATCGCCACCGGCAGGATGTTTGCACAGTTTGCAATGACCATGATCACAAAGCCTGCCAGCAAAAACGCCACATTCTCCTTTTTCAGCATTACAACCAACAGCAGTGCAAGACCGACTGCGGGCATCAGGCCGCCTGCAACCTCAAAGCCGTGAACAAGCCATTCCGGGAACGCGTTTACAAAAGCAGAAATGCCGCTCTGGAACGCATATACGGACAAAAATGCAGCCACTGCAAACAGGAATGAATAGAGAAACCATCCGATATACATCTTTTTCTCCAGTCCCTTTTCGTTTCCCTCTGCCACGTCTCTGTCGATAGAGGGCAGAAAACCTGCGTAAAATGTATTTGTGCCGGTACCGATCCACTGTCCGATCAGCGCGAAGGGAACCGCAAGGCCCAGCGCCGTATTTACGTCACAGCCTGTCGTATAGGCGAGAACCGTCGTCATCAATCCGGCAAACAGCGGATCCGGCGGAACCGTGCCGCCGACTGTCAAAAGTCCCAGATAAGAAAGCTCCGCTATCGCACCTGCTTTCAATCCCAGAGAGATATCCCCTAATATAATGCCGGTAAAAAATGCCACTACCAGCGGACGAAACCACATAAAGGTTTCCATATGTTTATCTGCCGCGCAGATAAATACCACAAGCGCGATCAATAAACCCTGAATAAGTGTTATTTGCATGATCCATTCTCCTCCTTATATATTTGTCTGAATGATTTTACTTTTCGAAGTCTATCTTTCGATCCCCGGGTGCTATCTGGATATAGACATCCACCCCTTTTGCACGGATCGCTTTCAGATCTTCCTTATCCTTCTGATCCATATAAACATGCACATCTCCGGTTACTTCCTTTCCCGGTCCCACATGCATATTGCCGATGCAGAGTTTGTCAATGGGCACGCCGCCCTCCACCAGCACCCTTGCATTCTGCGGATCCCGCACGATCAGGAAAATATGCTGGTTCGGCGATGCCTTATGTATCACTGCTATCGTTTTTTCCAGTGTAAAGAACCGGATACCGCAGCCTGCGTTTTTTGCCGTTGCACTCATCAGGCTTTGCTGTACAGGGTCTTTCGCCGCGATATCATCCGCGACAACGATCAGGTTACAGCCGCCCAGAGAACTCGCCCACGCCACTCCTACCTGTCCATGCACCAGACGGTTATCAATACGGGTCAACATAATGTCCGGCATAATCTTTCTCCCCCTTCTCTCCTATTGATTTTTGATACTATGTTTTCAGATCTGTAAAATAGTAATATTGTAATGACAATATATCAATATTATGTTATAATGTCAATAGTGCGAAGAGATATTTGGGATAATTTGTTAAAATCCCACAAACGCAGTTCTTAAAATTTATTAAATTTTATAAGGAGGCCTCAATTATGCCAAACAAAGAAACAAAAACCATGATGGACTACATCGCATCCTGTCCCGAATTTATCCGTTCCAATACAGCGGACAGCAAAAACCTGACCCGCCCTCTTGTGGAGGAATATGTAAACGGCGGCTATAAAAATATCTGGATCGTAGCCTGCGGTTCCTCTTCCAACGCAAGCCTGTGCGCCCGTCAGTTTATCCGCCGCCATTTGAAATGTGAAGTGAAACTCGTAGCGCCCTTTACCTTTGTAAACAGCGAGCATGATTTTGATGATACGGATATGGTCATTGTAGTCAGCCAGAGCGGTTACAGCCTGAACGCGCTCGATGCGGCAGATGTGATCAGAAAGAAGGGACGCCGCTGTATCGGGCTCACCGGCGATCTCGAGAGCGATCTGGCAAAGGCATGCGATATCGCCGCAAATTACGGTGTCGGCCGTGAGACCGTTGCCTATGTGACCAGAGGGGTGACGACCCTGGCGCTGTTTTTCATGCTTTTTGCCGTAGATGCCGCAGAAGCGCTGGGCATTAAGACAGCCGGAGAGGCCGCTTCGGTAAAACAGCAGTTATCCGCCGCAGCCGATATCAACGAAAACGTGCAGAATTCCTGGCAGGCTTTTATGCGGCAGCACTACCGGAAACTTTCCGGCATGACAAACGCCTATGTGTGCGGCGTCGGCGCAAATATGGGAACCGCCTGCGAGGGGGCACTGAAATTCGGTGAAACCATCAGCGTTCCCACGGCGGCATATGAGATCGAGGAATATATCCACGGTCCCAATATTCAGATGACTCCGGGATATTCCGTTTTTCTGATCGACGGCGGAGAAGGCACGGAACGTATCCACCGGATTTTTGAAGGGACGCGGATCGTGACGGAAAACGTATTTCTGATCACAAACTGCGCCGACTATAAGGAGGAGGCAAATACGTTTTATGTTCCCTGCGATCTCCCGGAAGAGATCACCCCTTTATGTTATCTTCCTGCCTTTCAGATCACCGCTTATCAGATCACGGAAGATCTGTCCCGCTGGAACAAGCATCCTTTGCAGCGCAAAATGGAAAAGTTTGTATCCAGTAAAAGCAAAAATTACGAAAACAGTCCTTTCAGCGAAGATACGCCCGGAAGAAACGGCTGAATCTGATCTTCTCATATAAAAAGTGTGCGTCAAGACACACACTCGCGCCGAAGCGCGGCTGCGGCAGCAGACATTTTCCTTATGCGCGCAGTGCGCATCCCCGGAGGGTTTTGTCATATAGGACGAACTTTCCTATATGACAAAAAACGCTCCGGAAATTATCCGAAGCGTTTTTTACAGGTTCTGCAGCATTATTGCGTAGATACCACCGTCTTAAACAGAGCCCTCTCCTCCAAAACCTCCTGAAAGCTTCTGTCGCTGTGATTTCCCGGCACACCGTAGCCTTTGATCTCGTTCATATATTCGTCATAGCCGCAGACATATATATACACTTTTGAGATATCATGCCCTTCGATCGCCAGTTCATCGGCATTGCTGCTGCCGCTTTCGATCTTATTGCCGTCTGCATCCAGTGCCACAGCAAAGGTCAGCGTGCCTGCCGGCTCTATGATATGCAGGGTCATCTCAACGGAGGAAAGTTCCAGACTTTCCACGCCGATCCCGTCCGCGTTTGTTTCATTCACCGGGATGAGCCGTGCATTGCTGTCTTTCTGTGCAATTGCCAGATCAAATTTCCAGGAACCGTCTTTCCACCAGTTTTCATATTGGTTGGGGAACTGGTACCATTCTTCGGGCAGCGTCATCATATAGTCCTTCCATTCCTCTTCGCTCATTTGTTCCTGTTCCGCTCCGCTCTTCATGCCTTCCGGCTCTGCGGGCTCCGCCAGATACCCTATGATCTGCGTGATCTCCAGGTCCATTGTAAAGTTCTCCGGTACCTCGTACTTCTCCATATAATCAGAATAATTCTCGTCCGTCAGCCACAGTTCCTCTCCCCGGGCCTCCGCCTCCTGCAGCGCTGCCTGATATTTGCTCTCGTCTACATCTATCTCCGAATAGTCGATCCGCATAATACCGATGAACGTATTGGCATCCTCAAATGTTCCTTCCACATCCCGTTCGTTATAGCTGTACTCTTCCGCGTCATTCGTCCTGAAAGAATAATGCTCCATTGTTTTGAGGCGCAGATTCTGCGTGCCGTCCGCCATCACCATCATCTCCGGAAATTCCGCTTCGTTTTCTATCCGCATGCCTACATACACAGCCTGATTGGATGCATATTCTTCTGTCAGAGTAACCCTGATGCCGTTATCCGCCTTCTGATACGATTCGTCTGCTTCTTCCTTTTCCGGAAGATCCTCTCCCTCCACCGTGTGCAGTTCCGTTGTCTCTTCCTCCGGCAGTCTCCCGAAAGAAAATACATCCGCCACTTTCGCAAAAAGCCCGCCCAGTATGGGAATCTCCTTCGCCATAACCGGATTCATCGCACAAAATCCAACCGCAAGCATCAATGTCGCCGCAGCGCAGCCCAGGCCGATGCCGATTCCCTTCCACGGATTTTTCCCTCTTCCTGTTTTCTTTTTCGCCTTCTTCTCCGCATTTCTTATCATCCTGTAAGTCTCCTCAATACGCATATCAATAATATCGCTGTCTCTTAAGTCTGCTCCCAAAACTTTTCTGAATTCATCATCTGAAAAATATTTCCGCATGTTCGATCCTCCTGTTTATCGCTTTGCATCTGCAAATCTTCCGGATGCCCTCCGACAAGATGCTATATTACGTGCAGACTTACGCGAAGCTGTTCCTTGCCCCTGTGAATTCTGCTTTTTACAGTGTTTTCCTTCATTCCCAGAATGTCCGCTATCTCCTTTGTGGTAAACTGTTCTCCGAAATACAGCTGGAAGATAGTCCTGCTTTCTTCTGGAAGCGCAAGAAGCAGTTCCTTGAACTCCACTTCCGAAGCCCCTTTATCATATTCTCCTTCTTCCATATACTGCTCCATGCTCACGCGTTTTCTGTTTTTTCTGTAAGTTCTGGTACAGTTGTTGATCAGAATTCTCATAACCCAGGTTTTGAAATATTCCGTCTTTTTCAAAGAACCGATATGCTCAAAAGCATCCAGTATGGTATCTTGTATGGCATCTGCAGCATCCTCATCATTTCCCAGATAACCGAATGCGATCCGCCTGAATGACATTCTGCACTCTTCCATCAGGGATATAAATGCTTCAGCATCCCCAAGCTGTGCCCTTTCCACTAACGTATTCATCTCTTTCCTCCAGATAAATTGTAGTCTCTCCCATATCGCGGGATTCACTCCACAAACTCAAAAATCTGCAATTACTTCTGCTCAGCGCGCGCATTTGTTTGTTTTCATACATTAGATAACAGCTTTTTCCATTTCGTTGCATTCAAATCAAAAAAATTTTCGGGTGCAAAGAAAAAACGCTCCGGTATCTTCCGAAGCGTTTTTTGATTTATTTCATTTTCCTTCTGTTATGTATGCCGTACTCAGGTCATGCTGTCGATCGGATTTACCTTCTGTGACGCTGCCTCCTGCTCTTTGTAATAATCCTCAAAAAGCTGGTTTGTCGCATCCAGTGTCTGCTTGCTGATGTCCGGAAGGTTTCCGCCCCATGTCTTTTCAGCCTGCTTGTAGCCCTTTTCCACTGCGGACTGCAGCTCTTTCATCTTATCTACATCGCCGCCGGATAAAGCCATGGCAAACTCAAACATCCTCTCGGAAGTTTTCTTTACGCCGTAGTAACCGTCTTCCGCGATGTCAGCCTGCGCCTGTGCCTTGGTCTCTGCATCTACCGTGAACTTACCGCTCGCAAGGAACTTCCACATATCGCTGGTCTGGCCGATACTCTGTCCGTAAGTATTCGCCTGCTTGTTGAACAGCTTCTGTACCATGTTCAAAAGCTGATTGTGCCTTGCCTCCTGATCGGACTGCAGCTGTGCCACTAATTTGCTCCTCTGGCTGTCCGTCATCTTATTGGTTCTCTCTGCGATCGTCGATGCAGCGCTCTCTGTCTTTACTACCTTGTCACCGGTCTCCTGACTGTTTTCAAGCGCCTTTTTCCCTTCATCGGAAAACTCTACGGTAGCGCCGCTCTCCGCAGCCGCCTTTTCGCTCTTTGTCTCGCCGGTCGCCGCCTGTGTATTCGCGTAAGATCCTGCTCCTGCCGTTCCTGCTGCGTAAGGCTGTGAATAAGCATCAATTCCTAATCCCATTCTCTGATCCTCCTCCATGAATTGTTGTATTTTCGATAAAATCTCTGCCGCTTTATCAAAAACTGTATCCATTAAAATCCGTTTTATGGATAACACATGTTTATGTTATACTGTATATCGGCCGATATTTCATAAAACTTTAGCTGTTTTTGCTGTCTTTTCAAATTTTTTTCTTATTCTACAAACACCGAATTATAACGGTCGATACACTGTCCGAGAACATAGGAAAAATGTCCCAGAGACCCCAGCGGCGCGCCGGAACCGCTCATATCCGGAAGCTGTCCGCTCTCCGCCTGCTTCATCATCCACTCAAGGGCATCGATCAGGCCGTCTAAAAGTCCGTCAAAAGGACGGGAATTGGATAAGGACTCCTTCACAAGCTGGTCGTTATCAGCCGTTGCCGCATCAAAGTCCGCTACCACGGCAACCAGTTCATCATGCAGTTTCCGGATTTCCGTAAGATCCAGTTCCGTGAGGTTTTCGTCATTAACTCCCTGGCCGGCTGCCTCGTCCAGCACTTTTCTGCCGATGGAAATTGCTCTGCTGGCATTGTAATTGATCAGCATCCCCTCTTCCTTCAGCCGGTTTTCCTCCTCTTCCACACGGGCGTCTCCCATCTCGTCGATCGCGTCAAGAAAAGCGGGTGCCACAGCAATAAAGGCATCGGCGTTCGCATAGATGACCGCATGATATTCCTTTGCCTTCTGATACTGATTGTCGGCATAATCATGGCTGCTGCTGATCTCCAAAAAGGTCTCCATCAAAGCCCGCAGCGGCTCCTCCATCTCTTTCACCAGCGTATCCATTTCCCCGTAATCCGGCTCCATATCCGCAAGTATCACGCAATCGTCAAGAATATCCGTATTTTTCCCGTAAACACGGTAGCCATAGGTAAGCCCGGTATCCGGCAGCAGCGAAAATTCCTCCGTATAATCCACCACCTCATAATAATACTCGATGGAATCCATGATCTCTATGATATCATTGTTCAGTTCCACATAATAATTATACTTGATCAGATCCATCTGTTCGAGCGGGATCTCATCCTCCGCATCCCCGGTATCAGCCATGTCCGCAGTATCCTCTGCACCTTTCGCCCCCTTTGCCTCCGTAAAAGTTTCTTTTTCCCCTTTCCGTTTTGCCCTTTGGGGATCTTCCTCCTCACTGCTGCCGCACCCCGGCAAAACCATCGCCATAACAAGCAGCACCGCAACCGCCTTTGTCAAACCGCTCTTTTTCATGATTCACGCCTCCTGTAGATAAAATGTAATTAAAAATGAGATATCTTTTATTCATCCTCCGCCCTTTTCACCCGTTTTCTCTTCTCCTTAAAGAATGGCGGCATCTCCCTACTTCGCAAACTGACTGTTATACAGATTCGCGTAAAAACCGCCCCGGGCAAGAAGTTTTCTGTGGTCTCCCTGCTCAATGATATTGCCGTCCTTCATCACGAGGATGATATCCGCCTCCTTGATCGTCGAAAGCCTGTGCGCCACGATAAAGCTGGTCCTGCCCTGCATCATCTTCGCAAAGGCGTTCTGGATCTTCAGTTCCGTCCTTGTGTCGATGGAGGAGGTCGCCTCGTCCAGGATCAGCATCGGCGGCAGCGCCAGCATCACTCTGGCGATACACAGAAGCTGCTTCTGTCCCTGGGACAGGGAATCCCCGTCTTCACTGACAACCGTGTCATATCCATCCGGCAGACGTTTGATAAAACTGTGGGCATGGGCTGCCTTCGCCGCCCCGATCACTTCCTCTTCGCTGGCATCCTCTCTCGCCATGGCGATATTTTCCCGGATCGTGCCGGTCTTTAACCAGGTCTCCTGCAGCACCATCCCGTAGCCCTCCCGCAGATTGCATCGACTCATCTCCATGATATCCGTCCCGGAAACACTTATCTTTCCGCTGTTTACGTCATAAAACCGCATCAGCAGATTGATCAGCGTTGTCTTGCCGCAGCCCGTAGGCCCGACGATCGCCACCCGCTCTCCCTTTTTCACCTGCAGGTTAAAATCCTCGATCAGACGCTGCCCCGGTACATAGGAGAAGGATACGTGCTCCAAAGCCACGCTGCCGTCGAAATGCTCCACCACCGCCGGGTGCTGCGGGTCCGGGCTCTGGGGCTCTTCCTCGATCAGTTCAAAAATACGGGAGGCACATGCCAGCGCGTTCTGCAGTTCCGTGACCACGCCGGAGATCTCGTTGAAAGGCTTCGTGTACTGGTTTGCATAGCTGAGCAGGCAGGACAGTTCGCCCACTGTCACCGCACCCCCTAAAAACGCCAGCAGTCCCCCGGCGTTTCCGCCGCCGATGGCAAGGCAGGCGCCCAGAATCGCCACTCCCGCATAGACCATATTATTGACGAACCGGGTACAGGGATTGGTCAGCGAGGAAAAGAAAATAGCACGCAGCGAGCATTTCTCCAGCCTGCCGTTGATCTCGTCAAAACGCTCAAGCACCTTCCTCTCCTGTCCGTAGGCCTGCACCACCTTCTGATTTCCGATCATCTCATCGATCAGCGCCGTCTGTTCCCCTCTTGTTTTGGACTGAAGAAGAAACATGTCATGGGTTCTGGTGGCGATAAACTTTGCCACAAATAATGACAATGGTGTCAGAATCACCACCAGGATCGTGATCGCTATATTGATGGACAGCATAAATCCCAGCGTCCCCAGGATCATGATCACGCCGGTAAAAAGCTGGGTAAATCCCATTAAAAGTCCGTCCGCGAACTGATCCACATCGGCAATGATCCGGCTCACGATATCCCCGTAGGAATGCCCGTCGATATACTTTAAGGGGAGTTTCTGGATCTTCTCAAAGGCTTCCCCGCGCACATCCCGGATCACCTGATAGGTGATCTGGTTATTGCAGACATTCATCAGCCACTGCGCCGCTGCCGTCAATAAGATCACCACCGCCATCTTTTTTGCCAGCGGGTACAGGCCCTCGTTTACCAGCCATCCCGTAAAATCCACTTTCCCCGGACCGATGATACAGTCGATCGCCCTGCCGCACAGGATCGGGAAATACAGCGTC
>Ga0137308_101909_pt1 | contig 16864 bp, 12 predicted proteins | sample Inofrocosms_June_FD_97181 | JGI IMG/M metagenome (GOLD analysis project Ga0137308, IMG submission 97181) | Mouse cecal microbial communities from Vienna, Austria - N-Acetylneuraminic and N-Acetylglucosamine D2O microcosms_June | ecosystem: Host-associated > Mammals > Digestive system > Large... | reverse complement strand
AGCCCGGAGGGGATAAACGCTGAAGGCATCTAAGCGTGAAGCCCCCCCCGAGATGAGATGTCCGGAAACGGCATGCCCGTTTAAAGACGCCTTGAAGACTACGAGGTAGATAGGGGCGGTGTGCAAGCGCAGCAATGCGCTGAGCTGACGCCTACTAATCAGTCGTAAGCTTAACCAAGAAAAGGGAAGACGGAAGGAAGCATAAAGAGAAAGAGATTGATCAGTGTTCGGTTTTGAGGGTACAGTTCAAGATTTTATTAATGAAAAGAGTAGATATTCTACTCTTTTTTTGTTATATGTATTATTATAAAATTTATTAAATGAAAAGGTATAATGACAATGAAAATATTGCTGGTGGAAGACAATGAATCTATCATATTGGGCTTGGAATATTTACTGCAACAGGAAGGATACCGGATACAAACAGCCAGAAACATGCATGAAGCGGAAATTTTCGTGAAAGACATGATTCCTGACTTGATTTTATTGGATGTGGCTCTTCCGGACGGAAACGGTTTTGATTTTTGTGCGGAAGTCAAACAAAAGTGGGATTATCCCGTTATTTTTCTGACTGCAAAAGAGGATGAGACCGATGTGGTGAAAGGTTTGGATTTGGGAGCGGATGATTATGTGATTAAGCCTTTTCGAAACAGGGAGCTGATTTCACGAATTAAAAGTGTCCTTCGCAGGAACGGGAAGGGGAATTCGCAATTAAAGTGCCGTGATATTGTGCTGGACTTGAAGTCGGGAAAAGTGACCAGAGCAGGAAAGGAAGTAAATCTGACAAAATTGGAATATCGTATTTTTTCTGCTATGCTGTCGTATCCGGACAAACTTTTTACAAGGGAAGAGATTTTGGCGGCTATCTGGGACATATCCGGAAACTTCGTAAATGATAATACTTTGAGTGTAACGATGAAGCGTCTCCGGGAGAAACTGGCGGATACGGAAGGCGAAATTATAAAGACGGTTCGTGGAATTGGCTATCGCATTGAAAAGGAGCAGATGGAACGTTGAAGATAAAATTGGAATGGGATAAAGATACAAAATATTTCATGATAATCATGGCAGGAGTGCTGCTTTTGGCTATCGGAATCTGCGGTGTGAGCATAAAACAATATTGCAATGTGCTGAACAGAGAGTTTAATGCGGCGGTGGCTTCTATGTTGGACAGCGTAAAAGAGGTTTACCCCGAGGTTTCCGAGGAGGCCATGATGGCTGTGCTCGGTGATAGAAGCACGAATAGTGGATTTGGAGAAGAGCTTCTTAAAAAATATGGTATTTTCCCGGAAGATGTAAGGAGTACCTTTCCAAGGATCGGAAGAGCGGAAACACGGTTTTTGGCTGTATTTGGTGTGGAAGGACTGTTGACGGCTGCAGCTGTCTTGATTGTTTTATTGATTTATTTGATGCGTAGACAAGGAGAAATCAACCGGTTATGCAGTTACGTGAGTGAGGTGTGTAAAGGGAAGTTCAGCTTGGATGTATTTGATAATCGAGACAGTGAGCTCAGCAGTCTGAAAAATGAACTTTATAAACTGGCATCTTTTTTGCGTGAACAGGCCAAAGAGGCAGTGGATAACAGAAAGGCGCTTGCAGATTCGGTGGCGGATATATCCCACCAGTTGAAAACGCCTATCACATCGGTCACTGTACTGGTGGATAACCTTATGGAGAATCAGGAAATGGATATCGGCATCAGGAAACGGTTTCTTCAGGAAATCAGCAATCAATTGTCCGGTGTAACATGGCTTGTGTCTACTCTGCTCAAACTTTCCAGACTAGATGCCGGCGTTGTAGAGCTTGAGAAGAACTATTTGGAATTAAAGCCGTTGGCGGAAAACGTCTATGATAAGTTGGAGCTTCTGACACAATGGCGTCAGGTGGAGCTGAAGATTCGGATCACCGGTCATGTATGTGTAATCGGAGACGCCAGCTGGCTCACGGAAGCATTCATCAATCTTGTGAAAAATGCCATCGAACACAGCAGGCCGGAGGGAAGAGTAGAGATGACTGCGGAGGAGAATGAAGTATACACGCTGGTGACGGTGCGGGATTACGGAGACGGAATAAATGAGGAAGAACAGAAGCACCTTTTTGAACGATTTTATCGTGGCCGGTCGGCCGGTGCGGACAGCGTAGGAATCGGTCTGGCGCTTTCCAAAGAGATTATTGTCAGACATGGCGGATATATTTCCGTAGAATCCGAAGAAGGTAAAGGCACTACTTTTTTTGTAAAATTTATAAAATGTCACTGAAATGTCATTTTCAATCCATATACTGTGAGATGTAAAAGGGCAGTCAAAGTATTGAATGACGGCTGTACGCCAAAAGAGGCTGCTCTTACTTATTTTATATGCATTGCGACTTGGGTATGTTGTCATACTTTGTGGGATGCAAATCTCAAATTGAGAGGCGGAGTGAGGTGCTGCGGAATATACAAACCGGAGGAATGATTTTTCAAGGAGATTAAGTTTCCTGATTTGTATGGCAGAGCAAGCCGGATGCATGGAGTATAGAAAAGGAGTATAGAGGATATGGAGATTTTGAGGACAGAGCATTTGTGTAAGATCTACGGGGAGGGAGAAAACAGGATTCATGCCGTGGATGATGCCAACATTTCAGTAGCACAGGGAGAATTTGTGGCTGTGGTAGGCAGCTCGGGCAGCGGGAAATCTACATTGCTGCACATATTGGGGGGTGTGGACAAACCGACCTCAGGAAGGGTGCTGATTGACGACATAGATATTTTTAAGATGAAGGATGATCAGCTGGCAATATTCCGCAGGAGACAGGTGGGACTGATCTATCAATTTTACAATCTGATTCCCGTGCTTGACGTGGAGGAAAATATGACGCTGCCCTGTGAACTGGACGGAAGAAAGGTGGACAGAGATTATGTGAAGGAGCTGGCAGCAACACTGGGGCTGAGCAGGTTTATGCGCCATCTTCCGAACCGGCTTTCCGGCGGACAGCAGCAGAGAGTGGCAATCGGCAGAGCATTAATCACAAGACCGGCCATTTTGCTGGCGGATGAACCTACCGGAAATCTGGACACGCGTTCCGGTAATGAGATTATGGAATTATTGAAAATATCCAATAAAAAGTATAAGCAGACAATCATTATGATCACCCACAATCTGGAACTGGCAAAGCAGGCGGACAGGGTACTCACAATTGAAGACGGCCGTGTATACTGCGGCAGGAAAGGAGTGGCAGAGGCATGAATGTATTAAAGAAATGTTGTTACCGCTCCATGAAAGAGAATCCCAAGCGTACCGTAGTGACTATTATCGGTATCATTCTGGCCACAGCGCTGATTACCGCAGTGGCTTCTATGGCAGTCAGTTTCCGGGCCAGCATGATTTTGCTTGAAAAAAAGGATAACGGAGACTTTCATTATCTCTTCGCGGGGGTAACACAGGAAAATATAAAATATTTTCAAAATAATCAGAATGTGGAGAAAATCGGGCTGGCGGAAGAGATCGGATATGCCCCCTTGGAAGGCTGCATGAATCCGGATAAGCCCTATGTCTATATACGTGCGGTGGATGCGTCGGGAATTCAGGCTATGTCGTTGGAGCTGATAGAAGGCCGGATGCCTCAAAACGGGAACGAAATTGTTATCAGCAGGCATATCCGGAGCAATGGAAGTGTAGACTTGAGAGTGGGAGATACGATAACCTTCCAAATCGGCGAAAGGGTTTCGGAAGGGTATTTTCTGAACCAAGGGAATCCCTATAATAATGAAGAAACATTTTCGCCTATTGAAGAGAAGACATACACGATTGTAGGGATGATTGAGCGGCCTAACTATCAGGTGGAGTTTAGATCCGCTCCGGGATATTCCGTATTTACTCATTTGGAGAATGCGGAAGAAGCGGAAGCTTTGGAGATTTACGCTTCTTATACGGAAAATGCTTTAAAGAACAGCATAGCGGTAACGGCGGGGCTTTTAGGTATATCACCGGAGGAATATGCGGCTTGGAAGGAGTCGGCGGAGAGGGGGCAAGAGCAGAAAGAACTGGTCTCCCGTATGGCCCGGGAAGTTTGGGAGAACCGAAATGTAGTGAGATGGATAGGGATGCATTTTTCAGACGCTACTATGAATATGCTTTACGGAATGTCCGCCATAGCCATTTTGATTATTATAACTTCCAGTGTATTCTGCATCCGCAACAGTTTTGTGATTTCCTTGACGGAAAAGATGAAGCTGTATGGAAGGCTGGCTTCCATAGGAACTACTTCCCGTCAGCAAAGGAAAATCGTATACTATGAGGCGGGACTTCTGGCGGCAGTGGGAATCCCTCTGGGCATATTGGGAGGGATATCGGCATCGGCAGTGGTGGTGCAGGTCACCGGAGGCTTGATGGAATCGTCATTGGGAGTCAGACTGGTCTTTTGCTTATCCTTTCCCGCGATAATACTGGCGGCGGTTCTGGCGTTGATTACCGTGTATTTATCGGCCTACGGTTCTGCTCGCAAGGCAGCCGGACTGACTCCTATAAGCGCCATTCGGGGAAACAGTGCCGTGAAAATCAGCAGAAGAGAGCTGCGGTGTCCGAGAGTCATAGATAAATTATTCGGTATCGGCGGAAAGCTGGCATACCGGAATCTGCAGCGTGCAAAGGCAAAATACCGCACTACCGTAATTTCCATAGTGGTCAGTGTGGCGGTGTTCATCGGGGTATACAGTTTTATCGGATTGGTATCCTTTGCCACCAGATTCTATTATGAAAGTTCCCAATACCAGCTTTTGGTATATATTTATGACGAGAATGCCTATGAGGATGCGAAGGCCATAGCTGCGCTGGAAGGTATAGAGCGGGCGGAAATCATGCGGAGAAAATATTTTTCCGTGGAACCGGCACAGCAGCCCATTCTCTTCAGACAGGAGGATATGTACGGTGTAGGTGAAACGTCGGGGGACGGCATTATAGTGGTGACTCTGGGGGAAGAGGGATATGACAGCTACTGCCGAGAGCTTGGTGTGGAGCCTGACACCGCAAAGGATAAAGCAATTGTAATCGCCTATTTTGACTATACGGTGGAGGAGAACGGGAAAAGATATCATTTTGAGGGAGAGCTTGCGGAATACGGCGGCGGTGATATCATAGAGTTCACGGATCTCAATACGGGAAAGGCCTATGAACTTCCGGTTCTGCTTCAAACGGATAAAATGCCCATATGTTTGAGCGGAAGTACCTATAATATGGTGATGCTTATTGTCAGTGAAAACTGGTGGGAGGAGAACGTTTATCAAGACAATGTTCAGGATATCGGTATTTATATCTGCTGTGAGGACGCGGATGCCTTGGAGGAGACGATAAGGCGGGACTGTGATTTGAAAAGTTTTAATATATATAATTACGATGCGGAGTATCGTTCCACACAGGGAATGTATCTGGCGGTTGCTATCTTTTTGTATGGATTTATCGTGGTGGTATCCTTAATCGGAGTAACAAATATTTTCAATACCGTTACCACCAATATAGAGCTTCGTGCACCGGAGTTTGCCATGTGCAAATCCGTAGGGATGACCGGCGGGGAGTTTAGGAGAATGTTTTGGCTGGAGGGCCTTTTTTACGGGGGAAAAGGGCTTTTGCTGGGTATCCCTCTGGGAATCTTGATCTCATTGGGCTTTCACAAAGCCATGGGGGAAGGCATTGTGACAAAATACCGGCTGCCGGTGGGAGGAATATTAATGGCATCGGCCGCAGTATTTATCCTGATGTTCTGTATTATGAGATACTCCATGAAAAAGTTTTACGGAAAAAACATCATAGAAACCATCCGGAATGAAAATATATAGCAGCGTTACACGCTCCAACAGATTTTGAATCCTAAGCTCCCGTGAAAATATATACTGTTTAGTCCTTCTAAAAAAATTTTACAAAATTATCAGATAATAGTTTTCTTTTTTTAATAAGTTTGCTATAATAACTTAAAAGAGCGATTCGACTCTTACTGGTGAAAGCAACGAGGTGGAGAAAGATGGATACAAAAATTTTACTGGAAAACGGAACGAATGAACTTGAAATTCTGGAATTTACTTTAGCAGGCAATTCATATGGTATTAATGTAGCGAAAATCAAAGAGATTATCGTATACCAACCTGTTACGCCTGTGCCCAATTCGCATCCCAGTATTGAAGGTATATTCATGCCGCGTGATGTTATGATTACGGCGATTGACCTGAAGAACTGCCTCGGCCGTGGTGAGTCAAAGCCCAGCGGATTGTTTATTATTACAAACTTTAATAAGCTTAATATGGCTTTTCATGTGGAGAATGTTTTAGGAATTCACAGGGTGTCATGGAGAGATATTATTAAACCGGATGTGACAATTTCTACGACGGAGGAAAGCGTATCCACCGGTATTATCAAGAAGGATGGCAAGCTGATCATTATTCTTGATTTTGAGAAGATCGTGACGGACATCAATCCCGAGACCGGACTTAAGATATCCGAAATCATGGAACTCGGTGAGAGAAAGAGAAGCGATGTGCCCATTTTGATTGCGGAGGATTCACCTTTGCTGAACAAGCTGATTGTTGATTCCCTGAAGAAGTCCGGTTACACAAACCTTATACATACCGAGAACGGGCAGCAGGCTTATGACGTGATCTGCCAATGCAAGGAGGACGGTACGTTAAAGGAGCATGTGGGCGTAATTGTTACCGACATTGAGATGCCGGAAATGGACGGACACAGACTGACAAAGCTTGTCAAAAGTGATGAGGCCACGGCTCATATTCCGATTATAATTTTCTCCTCTCTGGTGAATGACGAAATGAAGAGAAAAGGAAAAGCGTTGGGAGCGGATGCACAGTTGTCTAAACCTGAAATCGGTAATCTGGTGAGAATAGTAGACCAATTGGTTGATGAGAATCATCTGAATTAGAAAATGCTATAAAAGGCTGGGATTATCCCCAGCCTTTTTTGTGAGAAAACATTTTTCAAAGATTTGTGCCGTTTGGAGCAGGCTTAAGGGGAAGAAAATGATGCAGGATGAGATCAGAGAAAAAATAAATTCGGCAGAAATGATTTTAGTGGGACTCGGGGAGGAATTTCAGTGTCCTGCCAGTGTGAAAAAGCAGGCGGAATATGAGCGGGCAAAAGAAATTTTGCAGAAGGAGGGAATCCTTTGGTTATTGCCGGCTTGGGACGATTACTGTGAGCGGGAGACGAAATCGGATACGTCCGTAGTTTTGCAAAAGCTTGCGGATATTCTTGCGGACAAAGATTATTTTGTGATTTCTACGGCAATGAATGAATGTATTGCCGACACGCCATGGAAGAAGGGGAGACTGGTAATGCCCTGCGGAACCGCGACAAAACTGCAGTGTGCGGCGGGATGCGGTGAAAATCCCGTTACAATATCGGAGGAGAAGAGCCGATTGGTGGAAGAGGTAATGGGGGATTTATGGGAGGGAAAGTTATATCCTGATAAATTGGAGCATTTGGGAAAATGTGGGAAGTGCGGCGGCTCCATGGTGCTGAACAATATTTATGCGGAACATTACAATGAAAACGGCTACATGGAGCAGTGGGATCGATACACCGGATGGCTTCAGAGAACCTTGAACCGCAAAGTGCTGATTTTGGAACTGGGTGTGGGAATGCGATTTCCCACAGTGATAAGATTTCCTTTTGAAAAAATTGCTTATTTTAATCAAAAGGCGGAATTTTATCGTATTCACGAGAAATTGTATCAATTGACGGAAGAATTAAAGGGGAAAGGCAAAGGAATATCTAAGAATGCGATTGATTGCTTGAGAAACCTGTGATAAACTATAACTGGCTGTATATTCATGCAGAAATCATCATTTAGAAAGCAGAGGATGAATTTATGCCTTCACAAGAGGATTACTTAGACGAATTATTGAAAAATTTAGAAAAAGGGGAACAGCAGACAGACATTGCCGGAGCGGATGAGGGGACTGCGGAAATGCCTGTTGAAACGTCTGACATGGCGGGCATTTCGGATATTCTCGGGGAATTGCCGGAGTCGGCAGACTTTTCGAAGGAGACTGTCGAATCCGTGGAGATTCCTGAAAGCATTGATGACCTTTTAGGGCTGATGGGTGCGGAAAATGGCGTGGGGGACATATCTGCCGGAGAAACGGGGATGACAGAGTTTCCGGAAGAAATCGGTCAGAATGCGGATTTGTCCGAAGGATTGGGCCAGAACACGGATGTGTTCGAGGACTCGAGCCAGAACACGGATGTGCTTGAGGACTTGGGCCAGAATGCGGATTTGTCCGAAGGATTGGACCAGAACACGGATTTGTTCGAGGACTCGAGCCAGAACACGGATGTGCTTGAGGACTTGAGCCAGAACACAGATTTGTTTGAAGGATTGGGCCAGAACACGGATGTGCTTGAGGACTTGGGCCAGAACACAGATTTGTTTGAAGGATTAGGTCAGAACACGGATGTATTTGAAGACTTAGGTCAGAATGCGGATGTGCTCGAAGACTTAGGCCGGAATGCGGATGTGCTCGAAGGCTTAGGCCAGAATGCGGCATTGTCTGAAGAATTGGATCAGAATATGGATGTGCTTGAAGACTTGGGGCATAATGCGGCTTTGTTTGAAGACTTAGGCCAGAATGCGTACTTGCCTGAAGATTTGGGACAGAATGCAGATTTGTCTGAGAACTTAGGCCGAAATGCGGACTTGTCGGAAGGATTAGACCAGAATGTGGATGTGATCGAGGACTTGGTGCAGAATACGGATATGCTCGAGGACTTGGTGCAGAGTTCGGATATACCAGAAGAAGCCGGAACGATAGAGTATTCTGCAGCCCAAGAAGCGATTTCCGATTTGCCTGCCGAAGATCCGGATATAGAAGAGCTTCTCAGAAGCTTTGATGATTCTCCGGAGATACCTGCGGAGGAAACCGGAAAGGCGGAGCAGCCTGAGGAGCCGGCAGGTTTTGATCTTGCTGATCTGTTGAAGGAGGAAGATATAGAAACGGAAGAGGAATCTTCCATGTCCGAGGATGACATTGAGAGGCTTCTGGCAGCAAACAGAGAGACGGCGGAAAGCAACATCGGCAGTTCGGAAGAAGAGTTTCAGGGTGATGTGGTAGACTTGCTTCAGGGTACGGATGACAGTGAACTGCAGGAGATTCAGGATCTATTGGAAAAATCCGATAACAATGAAGCCGTAGGATCCGAAATTGAAGCGTTGTTGCAAGGAAACGATCAAGGAAATCAACAAGGTTTCGGAAGTGCTTTTGCTTCGGAAGCGAATTCGGATACCGACGATGAAGATGCGCTGCTGACTCCGAAGCAGCGGAAGGCTTTAGAGAAAAAGCGTTTAAAAGAAGAGAAAGCAGCGGCAAAGAAAGCGGCTAAAGAAGCAAAAAAGGCAAAAAAAGCGGGAAAGAAGACCGGAATAGATCCTCAAAAAAAAGCGGACAATACTCAGTCCGCGGCGCCTGCGGCTTCTACAGGAGAAAACGGTGCGGGAGGAATGACAGAAGAGCCTATAGATACCGCCTTTTTGGATTCCATTCTTTCGGAAGCAAACAAAATTACCAGTGCCGAGAATATTTCCAGCGCAACCGGAAATTATGATGCAAAAGTCGGCAAAATTATGCAGGACGAGGATGAGGATATCGGAGCGCCTTCCCAGAAGAAGGGAGGAGTGTCTTCTTCGAGGAGCGATGATCTCGGAATTGATATGAGTGATCTGTTCGGTGACGGTGTGTCGGCGGAAAACTCTTTGATGACAGGAGGAGAACTGGCTGATTTACCTGACTTTGAGGCGTTAGACGGCGGTGACGTAACGGGAATTTTGGAATTGGCAGGAGAAGAAGGAGAAGAGACAAAGCCGAAAAAGAAGGGATTTTTCTCCCGCTTTTTGGAATTCCTTACGGAAGAAGACGATGAGGAAGAGGAAAACGAGAACATTAAGCTTTCCGAGGAAAATCAGGGAATTATAGAAGAATTGGATAAAGAAAAGAAGGATAAAAAAGGCAAAAAAGGTAAGAAAAAGGCAAAGAAGGCCGATGCTTCCGCTGAAGACGGTGAAGAGGGAGAGGAAGGCGAAGAAGATAAGGGTAAAAAGGGCAAGAAAAAGAAAGAGAAGAAGCCCAAGAAGGAAAAACTGCCCAAGGAAGAAGAACCTGTTGAACCCGGAAAGAAGCTTGGGTTAAAGAAAGTTTTGCCGGTGCTGCTTTCCTGCTTGTCGTTGGGAGTCGTCATCATTATTATTGTGTTTGCTTCTGTGGATTTTAACGATAAAAAGGCCGCAAAAGAAGCCTACTATAACGGCGACTATCTGACCTGTTATCAGAATTTGTTCGGCAAGGACTTGGATGAGACCGAGCAGATTATGTATGGGAAATCAGAGGCTGTTCTGCGTATCCGGCTGTGGCTTCGTGAGTACGAATGGTATGTGGCAGACGGTGAGGAATTGGAAGCGCTTGACAGTTTGATCCAGTCCGTGAACGAATATCCCGTGCTGTATGAATATGCAACGCAGTGGAATGCGGCAGGAGAGGTGGCACAGGAATATTCGATCATATTGAATGTGCTTTACGAAAAGTATGGACTTACTGAGGATCAGGCGAGAGCCATTGCCGCAGAGCCCGATGACATTGAGTATACAAGGCAGGTGAATGCCATAGTACAGGGCGGAGCTTACGGGTCATGGAATGAACCGGAGCCTGTGGAGGAAGGACCTTTGCCGGATGAGCTTCCCGAGGAGACGGATTTGCCGGAAGGCAATTTTATAGATACGAATAGTTCCGTACAATAGCAGAGGGGCCGGTATTATGTTAGCGATAATTGATTATGATGCGGGAAATATAAAAAGTGTGGAGAAAGCCCTCCGCTATCTGGGACAGGAGGCTGTTATTACCAGAGATCCGGAAACCATTCTACATGCGGAAGGAGTGATTCTTCCCGGTGTAGGGGCTTTTGGGGATGCCATGGAAAAGCTTCATGCTTACGGTCTGGTGGAGGTAATCCGGCGGTGTGTGGCGGAAGGAACTCCTTTCATGGGAATCTGTCTCGGCTTGCAGCTTTTGTTTGAGAGCAGTGAGGAAAGTCCGGGGGTGGACGGATTACATATTCTGGACGGAAAAATCGTGCGTATTCCGTCCGGATCGGGGCTGAAAATTCCTCACATTGGGTGGAATAATTTAAGCTTTCCAAACAAAGGAAGGCTTTTCCGGGAAATTCCGGAAAATTCATATGTATATTTTGTGCATTCTTATTATTTGCAGGCAGCCGATTCCGGTATTGTGACTGCGGCAACGGAATATGGTACATACATTCACGCATCCGTGGAAAAGGACAATGTATTTGCGTGCCAGTTTCATCCCGAAAAGAGTTCGGATGTGGGGATGCAGATTTTGCGGAATTTTATTGCAGCGGTTCAGGAGAAAAACGGTTAAGCGGGATAATACAGGGTATTATCTTCATTCCGGAACAAGCCCTTGACATAAAATATTCTATGAAGCGGAAGCTGTGGGCTCTATTCTGCAGAAACGCTTCGAAACGGAGGATATGATGCATACAAAACGTGTAATTCCCTGTCTGGACATCAAAGACGGCAGAGTCGTCAAGGGAGTGAAGTTCAAGAATCTGAAAGATGCCGGAGATCCTGCCGATGTGGCGGCGGCCTATGATAAAGCGGGAGCGGACGAGGTTGTGTTTTTGGACATTACGGCTTCTTCCGACAGCCGCGCTACTCAGCTGGAGTGGGTGCGTCAGGTAGCGGGCAGATTATTCATCCCTTTTACGGTGGGCGGAGGAATCCGCACGGTGGATGATTTTAGAGCGATTCTGCGGGAGGGAGCGGATAAGATATCCGTCAATTCCGCGGCAATCATGAATCCGCAGCTGATATCCGAAGCGGCGGAGAAGTTTGGCAGTCAGTGTGTGGTGGTTGCCATTGATGCCAAGAAGCGTGAGGACGGCGGCTGGAATATTTTCAAAAACGGCGGACGTGTGGATATGGGGATGGATGCCGTGGAGTGGGCCTTGGAAGCGGAACGTCTCGGTGCAGGGGAGATTCTTTTAACCAGTATGGATGCCGACGGCATGAAAGCCGGTTATGATTTGGAATTGACAAAAGCTGTTTCGGAGGCAGTGGGCATTCCCGTGATCGCCTCCGGAGGTGCGGGTAAAGAGGAGCATTTTTACGAGGCGCTGCAGGATGCAGGAGCGGAGGCTGTCTTGGCAGCATCTCTGTTTCATTATAAAGAGTTGGAAATCAGACAGCTTAAGGAATATTTGAGGGAAAAGGGCGTGAGTGTCCGTCTTTGATAAAATATTACCATAAGGATAAAGAAAGAGAGTACATTTTATGGCGATGATAAACAATGATTGGCTGGCGGAATTGGACGTGGAATTTCATAAGCCGTATTATAAGGAGCTTTATGATTTTGTCTTAAATGAATATAATACCACGCAGGTATTTCCTCCGGCGGACGATATATTTAATGCCTTTCATTTGACACCTTTGAGTAAAGTAAAGGTGGTAATTATCGGTCAGGATCCCTATCACAACGTAGGTCAGGCTCACGGGCTTTGCTTTTCCGTGAAGCCGGATGTGGGCATTCCGCCGTCTTTGGTAAATATTTATAAGGAGCTCCATGATGATCTGGGCTGCGAGATTCCCAATAACGGATATTTGGTGAAATGGGCGGAGCAGGGTGTGCTGATGTTGAATACGGTGCTTACCGTCCGGGCGCATATGGCTAATTCCCATAAGGGAAAGGGCTGGGAGAAATTTACGGATGCGGCTATCACCGCACTGAATAAGCAGGACAGGCCCATTGTGTTTATTCTCTGGGGCAGACCGGCGCAGATGAAGGAGAAGACGCTGAATAATCCCAATCATTTGATATTAAAAGCGCCCCATCCCAGTCCTTTGTCGGCTTTCAACGGATTTTTTGGCAGTAAGCCTTTCAGCCAGACGAATAAATTTTTGGAACAGCATGGGGAGACTCCCATTGACTGGCAGATTGAAAATGTGTAAAAAAGAGTTTGAAAAGCATACGGAATTTTTTCTTTTATTGAAAACAGAGATTTAATGTGTTGAAAAAGGCAGATTGAGAGGAAAAGCAGAACATGGAAAAAATTAAAATTGCGATAGCAGGTTATGGCAATCTGGGAAAGGGAGTCCACTGTGCCGTTCAGCAGAACGACGATATGGAGCTGACTGCCATATTCACCAGAAGGGAACCTCAGACAGTGAAGCCCCTGAGCAACGTTCCGGTATATCATGTGGATGCCCTTTTGGAGAAAAAGGACGAAATTGACGTGTTAGTGCTGTGCGGAGGCTCCGCAACGGATCTGCCGAAACAGACTGCGGAATATGCAAAATATTTTAATGTGGTGGACAGTTTTGACACCCATGCAAAGATTCCGGAGCATTTTGAAAATGTGGATAGAGCGGCAGTAGAGGGAGGGAAGATCGCCCTGATCTCCGTGGGATGGGATCCCGGCATGTTTTCTCTTAACAGACTATATGCCAGTGCTGTTCTGCGGGAAGGAAGCGATTATACTTTCTGGGGAAAGGGTGTCAGTCAGGGACATTCCGATGCCATCCGCAGAATTTCCGGAGTAAAGAATGCAAAGCAGTATACCATTCCCGTAGAGTCTGCGTTGGAGTCTGTGCGGAATTGTGAGAATCCCGAGCTGAGCACCAGACAGAAGCATACAAGGGAATGCTTTGTGGTGGCTGAAGAGGGTGCCGACAAAGCAAAGATCGAGAGCGAAATCAAAAATATGCCCAATTATTTTGCGGATTATGACACTACGGTTCATTTTATTACAGAGGAAGAGCTGCAGCGTGATCATTCGGGGATTCCCCATGGCGGTTTTGTACTTAGAACCGGTAAAACCGGAATGAGCGGTGAGCATAATCATGTGATTGAGTATAGTCTGAAGCTGGATTCCAATCCCGAATTTACCGCGTGTGTACTGACTGCCTATGCGCGGGCGGCACTGCGTATGAACAAAGAGGGAATGCGGGGCTGTAAGACAGTTTTTGATGTGGCGCCTGCTTACCTCAGCCCTTTCACGGCGGAGGAGTTGCGCAGCAAACTGCTGTAAGAAGGAGTTGTTAACATAAGCTGCGTCGGATATCTGATGCTGCGCAGCTTATTATGGAATGTTTGACTTTGAAGATGAAACAGCAATCAGAGAACGGTAATCAAGAAATTGTAATAAAGTGACAGCATGGAACAAACAATAAGGAAAAGATAACATCTGTATGGCGGAAGAGCCGCTCATTTGGGTGTGGGAAAGGTACGAGTAAATTCATGGAAAAAAAGGCATTTGTGACAAAAGAGATGGTGGAGGAGATTGTTAAGAGCTATCCGACACCTTTTCATATTTATGACGAGAAGGGGATCCGGGAGAATGCCAAGGCGCTGAAAGAAGCTTTTGCATGGAACAGCGGATACAAGGAATTTTTTGCGGTAAAGGCAACTCCTAACCCTTTTTTGATTCACATTTTGAGGGAGTACGGCTGCGGCTGTGACTGTTCTTCTCTGACAGAACTGATGCTCAGCGATGCTATGGGAATAAAGGGGGAAGATATTATGTTTTCCTCCAATGACACCCCGGCAGAGGATTTCAGGCTGGCTGCTAAGCTGGGGGCCACGATTAATCTGGATGACATTACGCATATCGACTTTTTGGAGAAGACATTAGGATATCTGCCGAAGACTTTGAGCTGTCGTTTTAATCCCGGCGGATATTTCTCTCTGGGCACGGATATTATGGATAATCCCGGAGACGCAAAATATGGTTTTACCACGGAGCAGATGTTTGAAGGTTATAAGATTTTGAAGAAAAAGGGTGTGGAGAATTTCGGAATTCATGCTTTTCTGGCCAGCAATACCGTGACCAACGAATATTATCCCACATTGGCAAAGCAATTGTTCGAACTGGCGGTTCAGTTAAAGGAACAGACCGGTGCCCATATCGGATTCATTAATCTGTCCGGAGGAATCGGCATTCCTTACCGTCCCGATCAGACGCCGAATGATATCAGGGTAATCGGTGACAATGTGAGGAAGGTATATGAAGAAATCCTTGTTCCGGCGGGAATGGGTGACGTAGCCATCTATACGGAATTGGGACGTTTCATGATGGGGCCTTACGGACATTTGGTAACTAAGGTGATTCACCGAAAGAGTACACACAAGGAATATCTGGGTGTGGATGCCTGTGCCGTGAACCTGATGAGGCCTGCGATGTACGGGGCGTACCACCATATTACCGTGCTGGGTAAGGAGCAGGAGACTTGTGATCACAAATATGATGTGACCGGCTCTTTGTGTGAGAATAATGACAAGTTTGCCATTGACAGAATGCTTCCCGAGGTGGAGATCGGTGATTATATTGCCATACATGATACCGGTGCTCACGGTTTTGCCATGGGGTATAACTATAACGGTAAGCTGAAATCGGCGGAACTTCTGCTTCATGAGGATGGTTCCGTACAATTGATCCGCCGTGCTGAGACGCCGAAGGATTATTTTGCAACATTTGATTCTTTTGATATATATGAAAAATTGTTTCCGAATGGCTGATGCAAGTTCTTATTCGCACAATTTTTTGCTAAAGCATGGCTGAGGAGCGGCAAAAGCTTCCCGTGCTTGACGCGGAATTAAGCGACGGTGCTATAGCTCGGTTTTTCTGTATGTTTGCGTACCGGTTATAGGGAGATATGTTTTGGAAGGGAAAGGATTAAGATGAGATATCCGAAATATATAAAAAAGGGAGATACAATAGGTTTTTTGGCGCCTTCTTTCGGATGTGCTGTGGAACCGTATCTCAGCGGTTTCAAAAATGCCCAGAAGAAATTTGAGGAATTGGGTTATAGGCCGGTATTGGGACCCAATTGTTATGAAAGCGCGGGCGTGGGTATCAGCAGTATACCGGAAAAATGCGGTGCGGAAGTCATGGAAATGTTCGGCAGGGGAGATGTGGACTGTCTGATTTCCTGTGGCGGCGGAGAGCTGATGTGCGAGATCCTGCCTTTTGTGGATTTTGAGAAGCTGAGTGAAGCAGAGCCTAAATGGTTTATGGGATATTCCGATAATACAAATCTTACTTATTTATTGGCAACCTTAGCGGATATGGCTTCGGTTTATGGTCCTTGTGCGGGAACTTTCGGTATGGAGCCATGGCACAAATCACTTTGGGATGCGCTGCAGATATTGACCGGTGAGCGGCAGACTGTGGGGGGCTATGGACTGTGGGAGAAGGAGTCCCTTAAGGACGAGGAAAATCCTCTGGTTCCTTACCATGTGACGGAGCCTTTGAAGCTGAGAACTTTTGTTGGGAAAAAAGAAATTTACTTTGCAGATTCCGGAGAAGAAGAGAGTGGAGCCGGAAATACGGGGGCAAACAGCGAAGAGAAAGAATCGGTGCTTACGGAGGTATGCAGCGAAGAGCAATCAGCCGGGTCTGCGGAGTCGTGCGGCGAAGAGCAATCAGCCGGGTCTGCGGAGTCGTGCGGCGGAGAGCAGCCAGCCGGGTCTGCGGAGTCGTGCGGCGGAGAGCAGCCAGCCGAATTTGCGGGTACTGAGAAAAGAACGGAACCGCTTCGGTTTTCGGGAAGACTTCTCGGCGGATGTCTGGACTGTTTGGTTAATCTTTCGGGGACACGGTTTGATAAGACAAAGGAATTTGCGGAGCGATATGGGCAAGACGGTATTATATGGTTTTTTGAGGCATGTGATTTGAATGTATTCGCAATCCGCCGTGCAATGTGGCAGCTTCAGGAGACCGGCTGGTTCCGATTTGTAAAAGGATTTCTTATCGGCAGACCGTCTAACGGTGAAGAGATGATGGGGCTGAATGCATATGATGCCGTTTTGGAAGTG
>Ga0137308_101908_pt1 | contig 16890 bp, 16 predicted proteins | sample Inofrocosms_June_FD_97181 | JGI IMG/M metagenome (GOLD analysis project Ga0137308, IMG submission 97181) | Mouse cecal microbial communities from Vienna, Austria - N-Acetylneuraminic and N-Acetylglucosamine D2O microcosms_June | ecosystem: Host-associated > Mammals > Digestive system > Large... | reverse complement strand
CAAAATATTCTACCACATCATCTGCATAGGGGCGGTAACCCAGTATATTCTGCCCCCGAAACAGCATCTGCAGTTTTGTATTCTTAAATCCGTCCCGGAACTTTCTCAGTCTGTCCCAGGGATCTTCTTTCAGAAAACGCAGGGACGCATCAAAGGTTGCTCCGCCCCAGCACTCAACAGAATGATATCCCACCTGGTCCATTTTATCCACAATGGGAAGCATCTGTTCGGTGGTCATTCTGGTGGCAATCAGGGACTGATGGGCATCGCGCAGAATCGTCTCCGTAATCTGAATGGGTTTTTTCTGATTTTCTGACATATCTATTCCTCCTAACAGCTCAAATAATCATCCTGCTACACACCGAAAATGGCCATAAATGTACCCGCGGCCACCGCTGTCCCGATCACGCCCGCCACATTGGGACCCATGGCGTGCATCAGCAGGAAGTTTGTAGAATCGGCCTCTGCCCCCACTTTCTGGGATACACGGGCCGCCATAGGCACGGCAGACACTCCCGCAGACCCGATTAACGGATTTACTTTGCCCTTGGTCACCTTACACATAATCTTGCCGAAAATAACACCCGCCGCAGTGCCAAACGCAAAAGCCACCACGCCCAGCACCACAATCTTCAGGGTATCCAGATTCAAAAAATTCTCAGCGCTGGTGGATGCTCCCACAGAAGTTCCCAGCAGAATCACCACAATATACATCAGCGCATTGGAGGCAGTCTCTGTCAGCTGTCCCACCACGCCTGACTCCCGAAACAGGTTGCCCAGCATCAGCATACCTACCAAAGGCGCTGTGGTGGGCAGGAACAGGCAGACTACAATGGTGATCACAATGGGAAAGAGAATCTTCTCCAGCTTAGACACCGGACGCAGCTGCTCCATCTTGATTTTCCTCTCTTCCTCCGTTGTGAGAAGCCGCATAATAGGCGGCTGTATAATGGGCACCAGCGCCATATACGTATAGGCCGCCACCGCAATAGGCCCCATCAAAGCCCCCTGGCCCAGCTTTCCTGACAGGAAAATGGACGTGGGGCCGTCCGCGCCGCCGATGATGGAAATGGCTGCAGCTGCCTTATCGCTGAATCCCATAAAAATTGCCAGGAAATAGGCAATATAAATACCCACCTGCGCCGCCGCCCCCAGCAGAAAGCTCTTGGGGTTGGCAATCAGCGGTCCGAAATCTGTCATAGCCCCCACACCCATAAAAATCAGCGAGGGCAGAATGCTCCATTCGTCCAGCAGATAGAAATAGTGAAGCAATCCGCCGATTCCATTGGATGAGTTTTCAATTCTCAACATGATATCCGGATAGACATTCACTAGAAGCATGCCGAAAGCAATGGGTACTAAAAGCAGGGGCTCAAACCCATGCTTAATAGCAAGATACAACAGCACCAGTGCCACCAGAATCATCAGGTAATTTCCCCATGTCAGATTCCAAAACGCAGTTTGATGGAGCAGGTTAGACAACGTTTCTGTAACATAAGACATTTGACTACCTCCCGTTCTAATTCATGGATGCTAATGTGTCTCCATTTTCCACTGAATCTCCCACTGCTGTGTCAACGGTTACGATGGTTCCATCCTGAGGCGCGACCACCGGAATTTCCATTTTCATGGACTCCAGAATCACTACCGTGTCTCCGGCTTTCACAGCCTGTCCCGCCTTTACCTCAACTTTAAATACTTTACCCGGAACAGATGCTGTCACTTTCACAGCGCCGCCTGAACTTTGAGCAGACGTCTGCACTGCAGGGGCTTTTGGCGCTGAAACAGCGGCAGGAGCAGCACCCGCATCCTTCTCCTCAACTACCACATCATATGCCGTTCCATTTACTGTAATTGTATAATTTTTCATTCTCACTTTCCTCCTGGCTCTCTATATTATGACTTTGCTGTCTTACCATCTGTTCCTTCCGCGGCTGGCCTTTTTGATGGAACGGACTACAAAACGATCTGCCGACGTCCCCTCATACGCGGCAATGGCAGCGGCAATCACAGCAATCAGCTCTTTGTTATCCGTTTCCTTTGCAGCAGGCTGTGGAGTCATCTGCACCGGTACAGGCGGCTCCTGGAACACCACTGCCTCTGGCTGGGACTTTTCCTCAATCCTGCTCAAAAACCGGAAAAGAGAAATAACCACAGTTAAGAAAAGCAGCATAACAAACACAATTCCCAGACCCATCAAAGTGTTCATGCCTGCCCTTTTCATAAGCACGGACATAGGATACTGTGTGTTAATCGAAAACGATGTGGGAACCCCCGTCTCATCATACAGATAAACCATCTCTGCATTATACTTAGAGAATTCCACGGAAATTGTGACAGAATAGCCGTCCGTGGTTTCTTCTGCCACAGACTTGCCCAGAGCTTTAAATTCTCCCAGCTCATCCCTGCTGCTCTCCCACGCCTCCATCGCGCTCACTGTGAATGCGTCTCCGGAGGCTTTGTAAGTGTCAATCTCATCCTGGCTCAATTCCACGATTGCCTGTGTAAGGCTCTCCGCAGTGCCGATCAGGCCTGCCTGCATACCGTCATCTGATTCATTCACAGCGGCAGCATTCGGACAGACTGTATACCCCAGCAGGACAACAGCCAGCAAGGCAATGCCGCAGACTTTTTTCCATATTTGCTTCATATCACCATACCTCACTTAAACTGTGCCATGTTTTCTGCCGGGACGGTCCTCCCGTTTTGTATAAAGCATCTCAAAAGCCCCGATTACATATTTTCTGGTGTCCTCCGGCGCAATCACAGTGTCCACATATCCCCTTGCCGCCGCAGAAGCCACATTAGACTGCAGGGCCTGGTACTGTGCCGTTTTTTCTCTCCAGGTATCGGCATCTGCGTCAGGGTACATGATCTTGGCCGCCATAGACGCCTCCATGGTGCCAATCTCGGCGGACGGCCAGGCATAAACCATATCCGCCCCGATAGACTTGCTGTTCATAGCCACATAAGCGCTTCCGTAAGCTTTTCCCACAATTACATTTACCTTGGGTACTGTAGCGCTGGCAAACGCATAAGTGAGTCTTCCCACTGCTTTCGCCATATGCTTTTCCGAACATTTAGAAGCCTTAAACCCGGCTGTATCCGTCAGCGTCAATATAGGAATCTGAAAAGCGTCGCAGAATTTTACCATTTCTGCCGCTTTTTTGGCGCCTCTGGCAGAGAGCACCCCTGCGAAATCTTCTTTTACCGTTCCATCCGTGTCACAAACGGCCTTTCTGTTGGCCACACAGCCCACAGTATTTCCGTTTAAACGGATGAATCCGGTTACCACGTCTTTTCCATAATCAGCCTTTGTCTCCAGGAAAACACAGCTGTCCGCAATTCTTGCCAATACTGACGACGTATCTTTTGCGCATTCCTCCAATCCCGGACAGCTGCGGTTCAAATCGTCCGCACATTCTTCATAAGGCAGATAGTCTTCATTGTTGGAGGGGAGAAGCTCAACCATCTGTCGGATCCGCCCGATTACTTCCTCCGCCGTTCCCACACCGTCAATCAGCCCTGTCTCCCTGCTTTGAAATCCGGCACCTGCTGTATCGCATTTGGATACATGATTGCCATCCAGGGTATTGGGGGCATTGACAAACAATTTCCCGTCATCGGCTTCCATAAATGTAAAATCTGCCAGAGCCGGAATCAGTGCCATCCCGCCTCCACAGGTGCCAAATATCCCCGTAATCTGAGGAATCACGCCGGATGCGAATGCCTGTTTTCTGTAAATTCCTCCAAATGCATTCAGCGCGTCAGAGGCCTCCTGCAGACGTATTCCGCCACAGTCCAGCAGTCCCACCACAGGCGCCCCGGTTTTCATTGCCAGATCATACAGGCCGGTAATCTTTTTCGCATGCATTTCACCTACTGTACCGTTTAGCACGGAAACATCCTGGCTGTATACATACACCAGCTTTCCTTTGGCTGTACCGTATCCGGTGATGACACCGTCAGACGGTGTCTTTGTGTCAGCCAGATTGAAATCTGTGTTTCTGGCTGTGACCAGGCCGCCGATTTCCACAAAACTGTCTGCATCAAGCAGAGAATGAATTCTCGCAATGGCCAAACTATGTGTTTCATTACCCATTCTTTCAGCCCTCCATTATTTACTGTTTTCCACAACTACTGGCACTGGAACAGTACCAGACCATTATTTAACAAAATGCAATATTTTGATTATAACCTGTTTTTGTGACAGTTTCAACTATTTTTATTAAGGAAAAAAAAGCTGCAAAACAATCGTTTCACAGCTTGGAAATGTCCTCATAAAATAAAAAACACTGCTTTCCTGAATGCTTGGATGCATACAGAGCTTCATCTGCCCGGGCAGCCAGTTCTTCATAAATATTTCCGTCTTTCGGATAGCAGGCGATGCCCATACTCATAGTTACCGCCGTATCTGCCGCACCCATACACGCCCCGTATAACTGCATTGCCTGGGCGTAGGCCGCTTTTTCTCCAGTTACATTGCCCAAAAACAAGAGAAACTCATCTCCCCCGATCCTGGCAGCCACACTTTCTCTATAGCCAGTTTCCTGAAGCTTCGCGCCGATGGACCTGAGTGTTTCATCTCCAGCTGGATATCCATAGATTTCATTGACTTCTTCAAAATCATCCAGGTCTATATAGAATAAAAGTCCGTTCTCTACTCTCTTCCCATCCAGCATCTGAGTGATTTTCTTTTTGGCTGTCCGCCAGTTATCAAGACCTGTCAGAGAATCCTGCTCTTTGATACGATTACCTCCTCTACACGGCGCCATGGAAATATTTTCCAAAAACCCTCTCACAGCACCAGGCATAATCTGCTTTTTCTATTGTTCCCGCAGTTACCACAGAATATTCCTTTAATTTCATGTCTCCCAGATAATAACTGAGACTTCCCACTTTCGTCCCCTTTTTTACCGGAGCCTGCAGGGAAGCCGAGTAGTTCTTTTCCACACGAAGCTGTTCGTCCTCCCGCATGAGCACGCGGAAACTTTCCCGGGTATCTTCCACCCGGACATTCACATAAGCCGTATCTGCCCATCCCCGGTCAGCCGGTATTCCATTTTCCACCGTAACTGCACCCAGCTGGGGAATCTTCCCCATATCCCGGTATTGATAATGGCGCAGGCCGTATCCAATCAATTTCCTGGTGTCGCTCCACTTGTAACTTTTATGGCTTGGCCATCCACAGGCCAGCAGAGCCACCACAAGGGTCTTCTCCTCCTGCTGCACAGCGCACACATAACAATATCCGGCGGCTCCGGTGAATCCGGTCTTACCGGACAGCACCCCGTCCATCATATCCAGCAGTGCGTTGGCATTGTGAAGGGTATAGTGCCTCTTTCCTTTCAGGTCACTGAAGCTGTAATCCCTGGTCTGGGTAATGCGCAGAAATGCCTGATTCTTAATGGCATAACACATAATCCTGGCCAGATCCGCCGCGGTGGTGCCGTGAGGCCCTCCCCCGTCTGATGCATCTAACCCGTTAGGTGTGACAAAATGAGTGTTTTCACATCCGATTTCCAGGGCCTTTTCATTCATCATTTTCGCAAACCCTTCCACACTTCCCCCCACGTGTTCCGCAATGGCCACTGCAGAGTCGTTATGGCTTTGAAGCATCAGCGAATAGACCAGATCTTTTAAATAGTATTCTTCTCCCTGGCGGATATTCAGCTGCACATCCGGCATGGAGGCGGCATAGGCTGAAACCTGTACAACATCTTTTCCCGAAGCGTTTTCCACTGCCAGAATGCAGGTCATCACTTTTGTGGTGCTGGCCATAGGCAGAAACTGGTACCCTTCTTTTTCAAACAGCACACGGGAAGTATCCCCATCCATCAAAACTGCACTTCTAGCATATAACTGCTGCAGTTCTTCGGGTACTTCAGAGGCGCCGTAAACAGCTGTGCCGCAAAAGGTCCAGACCGCTGCCAGCAAAAGACCAAAAAACACTTTCTTCATAATAATCCTTACTCCTTTGATATTAAATGTATGTAAGGATTTTTAAAAATATACATGTTTCAGACACCTGTTAATTATAATCCCTCCAGAACCGCTGTGAGAGTGCCTCCTCGCCCCGGGCTCTCTTCCAAAAGCTTTCCAGAATCTCTGGGGTCTCCTCCACTGCCTGGGCAAACAGCCTTTCCAGCTCATCCAGATAAGGGCCGCACCGGGGATCACAGGACTCATTCATGTAATTCCCGCCCACATGCTCATACTGCCCGGTTAATTTCAGGACTGGCATAATGGCTTTCTTCTTTCTTCCATTGTCATCATAAACCATGGTATTGGTGAGAAAGATCATTCCTTTCAGAGCAATGACCATCTGCCGGACACTCACCTCCGGAAACATTTTCTGAATAATACCTGCATTTTCCCTGGTGGGACGGATACAGCTCACTGCCGGATAATAGCGGTGAGGATTCCTGCCATTTAACAGCATCATCCGCCGGTCCAGCTCCTTTTCGATTTCTCCATGGCTTACCTGGCCGGCCACTGTACCATTAATATATGGATGGCAGGTACTGTCCAACATAAAATGACACACGAATCCCAGCAGATATGCCAAAAGCCCTTCGTCCTCCTCTTTCTTCACCAGATAAGCTCCCCGCTCAAAGAAAGGGGCCGCTGCTTCCCTGTGAAGACGCACCCCCTGCTGGTTGATCCGATTCCTGCCAATTCCATAATAGAATAGAATATCTGGACCGTGAAGTCCGATGCGGTACAGCTCCCCGTGAGCCTTTACCAGACGCTTCATTTCCCCTGGCATCTTTTGATAAACTTTCTTTCCAAAATAATCGTGTGTAAATGTTGTGGGCATTTTCTTTGTCTGCTCCCTTCCCTTGTCAATATGTGTCTTTTTCATATATCCAGCTTCAGCTGGGCTTCTTCCTCCGCTTCTGCTTTAAAATCCTCCACCTGTACCTGGCTCATCACCGGCAGTTCATCCAGGGTCTGCACCCCAAAAGAGCGGAGAAACTCCTCTGTTGTGCCAAATAAAATGGGCCTGCCCGCAGCTTCCAGACGCCCCAGCTCTTTCACCAGATTATACTCCACCAGTTTATTCACCGTGTGATCGCATTTGACCCCTCGTATCTTCTCAATCTCTGCCTTTGTCACCGGCTGTTTATAGGCAATAATGGAAAGGGTCTCCAGCATCACATCTGTCAGCACTGCCTTCTTTGGCTGTATAGCAATCTGTATCAGATTCTGATAATACTGTTTCTTGGTACACATCTGATATGCGTTTTCCAGTTCAATAATCTGAATTCCGTATTCCTCTCCCTGATAACGGTCCATCAGATTCTGTACAACTCTTTTCGTAACCGTCACATCCTGTCCCACTGCCTTTGCCAGCGCCTCCGTTTCCACCGAATCACCCATAGTAAACAAAATGGCCTCAACAGCGGCTTCCAGGCGTTTTTCGTCCATATCTATCAGCTCCCCACCGCCTCAATCTGAATATCGTCGAAAGTGTGTTCCTGAGAAATAGCAATATCTCCTGTTTTCATCAACTCGAGAATTGCGAGAAAAGTGACTACCACCTGCATTTTGCTGGCATGCCCCCTAAACAGGCTGAAAAAGCTGAAACGCCTGTGGGCTCTGGCATATTCCCGCACATAGGATAGTTTATCCGGCAGACTGACTTCTTCTCTCTCAATCCTTCCAAATTTACTGCGCACAGGGTCCATTTTATCTTCACGCCTGCGCATGACAGCGCAGAACAGCCGGTTAAGCTGGGACAGGGTAATCCCAGAGAGCAGTTCCGAGGGCTGGGGCACATACCGGTAACCGGCCACTTCCGCCGGAACAGTAGGCTCTTTATAAAAATGTTTTCCAGCGCTGTCCATGCGCTCTTTCAGCTCATAAGACATATATTTGTACATTTTATATTCCAGCAGTCTTTCCACAAGATCTGCCCGGGGATCCTCCTCCTGGCCGTCCTCCTTCTTTGGAGCGGGAAGCAGCATTTTACATTTGATATCCATCAGGGTAGCCGCCATAACCATAAATTCGCTCATAACCCCCAGGTCTTCCCTGCCCATCTGGCGGATATAATCCATATACTGATCTGTGATCTGCACAATGGGAATATCATAAATATCCACTTTATTCTTATCAATCAGATGCAGCAACAGGTCCAGCGGACCCTCGAACACCGGCAGTTTTACTGGAATTGCCATTACTCATCGCCTCCATGCACAATCTCCACTATAATCAGTTCCCGGGGATTTCTTATCCGCAGTTTTATGGTGTGTTCTCCCAGCCCCGGGCTGACCACCATATGTCTTTCTCCCCTGCTGAATAATCCGCAGCAGTACTTTGGAAACACATGAAAATTAGGGGCTGCCAGACCCCGGTTTTCGGAAAAACGCCATATACCCCCGTGATAATGGCCGCACAGAGTCAAGTCCGCCCCCCAGGAAAAATATGCCTGTCCATACTGGGGCGTGTGGGCCATCAGAATATGATAAGCACTGCCGCCGGGACTGCCAAGTGTCTCCTTTAGATACCCCGGCTCCATAGGCTCAGTCACAAGTCTTTTATAAAAACGCCGTTCTCCGTCCCATCCCCAGATTGCCAAGGGCGTCCCATCCCTGCTCTTTAATGTGGCACACTCATTTCGAAGAATCCGTATCCCCTGTGACTCTAACAGACCGCAGAATTCCCCGAATTCATGCCCATATTTCTCCGGATTTTCCATCAGACGGCGTTCATGGTTTCCGAAGGCATAATACACGGGAAATTTCTCCGCCAGGGATAAAAAAAGGGCCCTGGCGGCCTCAAGACAGGGGGCAGGCTCCCCCACCATCATATCTCCGCCTGCCAGAACTGCATCCGGACGGGCATCTTCAACCGCCTGCACCAGACGGCAGTTCTCCTCACCATAGCACAACCCATGCAGATCGCTCAAAAATGCCAGACGGATACCATGTTCCCGCAAAACTTTTTTAGAAAAAATCCGGTAAGTTTTTATTTTAAAATTTTTCATGGAGTATAGTCTAACACGTTCTCATTTACAATTCAAGTTCTGATTCTTTTGTCTGAAAAGGAAGAAAACGGCGGCAGAGCGCCATCAGATAATCCATATAACCGGAAGCCGGCACATCTTCCGCTGCCAGAATATTTACACTGCCGATATCCTGTCCGTCCAGGAGATACACGGCCTTTCCCGCCACATCCCCCTCTTTTACAGGAGCAGTCAGGGATTTTTTCATCTGTATCTTCTTCTGTATGCCATCCAGGGGTTTTCCGGTGGTGTCCAGATAATAAAAATTCTTTTCGAATTTACACGAGGCTTTTTTTTCAATGGCTTTTTTCACCGCTATTTTCTGCAGCTGCTCTGGATGGTCATCCTCATATAGACTGCAGCTGCCAAACCCATAATTCAACATCGCTGCCGCATCGGAAAAGCGCACCTTATAATCCGGAGCAGTCATCACCACACTGATGAGCGTAATCCCATTGCGCACCGCTACTGTAGATACACAATATTTGGCTATGCTGGTACTGCCCGTTTTCAGCCCCACGCATCCTTCATACCCCCGGATCAGCTTATTGGTATTGGTAAGCCCAAACTCACTGCTTCCCTGACGGGTCACATGGGTAATGGTGTCCATCCAGACAGAAGAATACTCCAGAATCTTGGGATACCGGACCACCAGTTCCCTGGACATTACAGCCACATCATAAGCACTGGAATAATGGTTCTGAGACTCCGTGAGCCCGCAGCAGTCCTCAAAGTGGGTGTTTTCCATTCCCAGTTCCTCTGCCCTGTGATTCATGGCCTGGACAAACGCTTCTTCACTGCCGCTGATATGTTCTGCCATAGCCACACTGGCATCATTCCCGGAGGCAATCACAATGCATTTAATCAGTGTTTCCACCGTCTGCTTCTCCCCTTCTTCCAGAAAGACCTGAGACCCTCCCATTGACTTGGCGTAGGCGCTGGTGGTAACTTCCTCATCCATTGTGATTTTCCCCTGCTCCACAGCGTCAAAAATCAGAATCAGGGTCATGATCTTGGTGATGCTGGCGGGGCTGACACGGACATCTTTCTCTTTCTCGTATATGACTTTCCCTGTAGAAGCCTCCATCAGCACACCGTGGGGTGCTGCCAGCTGAACTGCCCCATTGCTGCTTTTTGTTTCCTGCCCAGTCTCTTCCTGAGGGGGATTCTCTGCCTGAGCATATACCCTGACAGCAGAATACAGCGTACTTCCCTCCAGCGCTATGACCATGCAGATGACAATCAGAGTAAAAATTCTTTTTTGCAATCCTTTCACTCTCCATTTTCAAACACACTCTACACTATTGTAAGAAAAAAACAGCGTATTTATGCATAAACTGGAAAATTGACAGCAAAAAAACACATTCTCTTATGGATGCTGAATCAGTCCTCACATTCATCAAAAACAGCTTTACCTTTTCTAGCCGCATACAGACTGTGTCCCAAATCAATGGTAAATAAAATCGCAATAATATTCATGACCGCGATTCCCGTCCGATAAGAATACATTTCCACCAAACGCTCCACCATCCGCTGGAGGAAGCCAAACAGGAGTATCGTGTACAATCCCCAGGCCAGGGTGCTTTCCAGACAGACAACCCCCTGGTAATTGAAAGGCTTATCCTGGTAGTCCCACCAGACAGCGCCAAAAAAGTACCGCATAAACTTGGCTACCATAAATTCAAAAGAAGTGGCCATCAGAGCTCCCATAAAATACAGCATTATGTAGTGGCCGTCAAAAGGCCGCAGAATAAAATAAACACCAAGAGCCCCGAAACCATAGATGGGACATACGGGGCCTTTTACAAAGCCCCGGTTTGTAAGGCGGCGGTTACAAAGTGACATATAAGCTGACTCCACCATCCATCCCAGAATGCTGTATACAAGAAACCATTGGATCAGATGATAAGAGTCTACTCCAAAAAATTCTCTGCTCCACATATGTTCTCTCCTTCTTTCCTGATATTCCTTTCCTGATACATTTTCAGATACCTATTGCGGCGGCTGCCTCAAAGCATAGGCGCGAACAGCCGCAGAACACTCTGCACAGCGCGCACCACCACATTTCTGTTTCTGCAGAAATCCAGCGTAATCTGGCGGCACAGCTCCTGCGTTTCCAGGTAATCCTGGTACATATCTTTTACAATCCGGCTTTTGTACAGCCACACCGCATTTTCAAAGTGAAGGTATAAGCTTCGGTAATCCATATTGATACTGCCGATGACAGCCAGTTCATCATCGCAGACAAATGACTTGGCATGGAGAAATCCAGGCCGGTATTCATATATTTTCACACCGGATTCTATCAGCTGCTCATAATAAGACTGGGTCAGCAGAAATACAATCTTTTTATCTGGGATACCCGGCGTCATAATCCGTACATCCACTCCGCTTTTTGCCGCCAGGCACAGCGCAGTCATCATCTCATTGTCAATAATCAGATATGGCGTACAGATATACACGTATTTTTCGGCTCTGTTGATCATATTCAGATACACATCTTCTCCCACCACCTCATTATCCAGGGGGGTGTCACAATATGGATGAACAAAGCCATCGGATTCAAATTCTTCTTCATGGTACCTGTGGGGAATGTAGTCGGAAAATCTCACCTGCATTTTGGTAATCACTGACCACATCTGCAGAAACATCACAGTCAGATTCCAGACTGCCTCCCCTTTCAGCATAATCCCCGTATCTTTCCAGTGCCCAAATCTCTCCTGCCGGTTGATGTACTCGTCTGCCAGATTGATTCCCCCTGTAAATCCCGTATGGCCGTCAACAATACAGATCTTCCTGTGATCCCGGTTGTTCAAAATCACATTCAGCATAGGCCGGAAAGGATTAAAAGCTGCACATTTAATTCCCTGGGACTGGAGGCTTTTATAAAAGCGGTGGGGAAGGGTGGTAATGCAGCCAAAATCATCATAGATTAAACGAACATCCACCCCCTGCCCTGCCTTCTCCTCCAGAACTTCTAAAATAGAATTCCACATAATCCCATTATTGATGATAAAATATTCCATAAAGATATAATGCTGGGCCTTCTTCAATTCTTCTAGCAGCCGGGGAAACATATATTCTCCCTCTGAGAAGTATTCTGTAACAGTTCCCTCCTGGAGAGGAAATTCTGCATAATCGCGGATATAACGGGACTGATTGGAAGCGCTCTGGTTCATCTCATCCAGCCTTCTGCGGGTATCCGGACTCTCTTTTAACAAAATCTTCCCCTTTTCCAGGACTTCCTTATAATTGCGCTGCATAGCCGCCGCAATCCTGGATGTGCCGAACAGCGCATACAGACAAATCCCAAAAATGGGCACTACCAGAATTAAAATTGTCCATGCCAGCTTATAAGACGGGTTAATCTTCTTATTTACCAGCCATAACACCACAATTACAGTTATTACCCTGGTCAGAACACTGGCGGCCTGTGAAGTGTTGCTTAAAAACCACACCAATGCCAGCCACCAGGCTGCCTGCAGGAGCAGAGACACACTGATATAAAACACCCGGTTAAATAAAATTTTTAATATTTTTTTCATAAGTCAAGTAAAAAAACCCTGTCATTACGGCAGGGTTTTTCGCGCACATTAATTATATTTACGTTTTCTGGCGGCTTCAGACTTTTTCTTACGGCGCACGCTGGGCTTCTCGTAATGCTCTCTCTTGCGGATTTCCTGCTGAATGCCTGCCTTGGCACAACTGCGTTTAAATCTGCGCAGAGCACTGTCTAAAGTCTCGTTCTCTTTTACGATCACGTTTGACATAAACTCACACCTAACCTCCCTCCAGTTGTAGATTGTGCTAAAATACAACTGTATGGGTATTTTCTTGCACTAGAGTCTATTATAACAGATATTCCCACTCCGTCAACCAATTTTCCGCAATTTTATAAATTTTTTATAAAATGCTGAAGTGAGAGTCATTCTGCCGCCATACATACTATTCTTGCTGCAGCAATGGAAGAAGTCCTTCCGGCACCTGATTGGCCTGGGCCAGCATAGCCTGAGCTGATTCACCCAGAATATCGTTCTTCACCCGGCGCATCTCTTCTTTCGCCATATTCACGTCGCGGATACGGCTCTCGGAAGCGGAGATATTGCTGGACATAACGTTCAGATTATTGGCTGTGTATTCCAAGCGGTTAAAATACGCTCCCACCTTGCCTCTTTCCTTGCTGATATAATCGATTCCCCGCTCAATCTTTGACACAGACTCCCGTGCCTGGTCCGCTGTGGCCACGGAAATTCCCCGCACATCCACCTGCCGCAGATCCGCCAGTTCAACCGTAAGCTGGCTGCTGGCCTCTGTGTTCTCCGCAATCTGGAATGTGAGACTCTTAACACCGCTGTTTCCCTGCAGCAGGGAAATGCCGTTAAACTTGGTGGTCTGCTCAATCCGTTCAAACTCGTCGGCCAGAGCATCAATCTCTTCCTGCATGGTCTGGCGGTTCTGGTCTGAATACGTGTCGTTGCCTGACTGTATAGCCAGCTCCATCATCCGATTCAGCATACCGTGGACTTCTTCCATGGCCCCTTCCATGGTCTCTACCAGTGAAACACCGTCAAGGGAATTTGCCCGTGCCTGATCCAAGCCTGTAACCTGCGCCCGCATCTGCTCCGAAATATTCAGTCCCGCCGCATCGTCCGCCGCCCGGTTAATCCTGTAACCGGATGCAAGTTTCTCTACGTTCCTTTTCTCCCGCGAATTATTTGTCCTCAAAGTCCTGTGCGCATTTAGCGCTTTAATGTTATGCTGAATCCTCATAAACTTACCTCCACTCTATTTCAACTGCTCCTGCAGGATTTCAGACGCCTGCCTGACAGCTTCTTGCACTTTCGAGGGGTCTTTTCCTCCGGCCTGAGCCATATTAGGCCGGCCGCCTCCGCCCCCTCCTACTGTCTTCGCAAGAGCTTTCACCAGATTTCCGGCATGTGCTCCTGCCTGAATGGCCCCTGGAGTTGCCATAGCCAGAAGATTGACTTTCCCCTCTGCCACAGAGAATAGAACAACCACACCTTCTCCCAGCCTGCCTTTCAGCTGGTCGCCTAAGTCCATCAGACCATTTCTGTCCACATTTTCCACACAGGCTGCCAGAAGCTTTGTTCCTTTCACTTCCTGCACCTGATCCATCACATCACCCATTGAACTCTGCGCCAGCTGGCTCTTCAGAGATTCATTCTCACTCTGCAGCGCCTTTACCCGGTCCATCAGATGCTGGAGACGTTCCTGCAGATCTGCCGGTGAAGCCTTGACTGTCTTCGCCGCCTGCCAGAGCTGGTCTTCCACACTCTGATAATGAGCCAATACATGATTTCCTGTGAGAGCCTCGATTCTCCGGACTCCCGCAGAAATACCTGCCTCAGATATAATCTTAAACAACAGGATTTCTCCTGTGTTTTTCACATGAGTACCGCCACACAGTTCCTTGGAAAAATCACCCATGGATACCACCCGGACTTCTTCCCCGTACTTTTCACCGAACAGGGCCGTGGCGCCGGATTTTTTCGCCTCCTCAATTCCCATGGTATCTGTATTTACCAAAAGAGGTGCCTGAATCTGCTGATTCACCATTTCTTCCACCTGGGCCAGTTCTTCCTGGGTCATGGCCTGGAAGTGGGCAAAGTCAAACCGCAGTCTGCCTGGAGCCACCAGAGAGCCTTTCTGTTCCACATGGGAACCCAGTACTGTCTTCAGCGCTTTGTGGAGCAGATGGGTGGCGCTGTGGTTCCTGCAGGTATCCTGGCGATCTTCTGTGTCTACCTCCAGAGTAACCTGTTCACCCCTGCGGATCATTCCGGACTCCATCTGGCCCACATGTCCGTATTTGCCGCCTCTCAGCTTTATGGTGCCTGTCACTTGGAACCGGCCGTTTTCTGTATAAATCACGCCGGTGTCCCCCTCCTGGCCGCCCATAGTAGCGTAAAAGGGCGTTTTCTCTACAAATATGGTACCGGACTGTCCTTCCGCCAGGACCTCCACAATCTCTGACTGATTTGTGATCACTGTGACCGATGACTGATCTTTCAGGCTTTCATATCCCACAAATTCTGTGGTCACAGACGGATCAATCTCATCATAAACTGTGGCGTCCGCCCCCATATAGTTGGTGGTCTCATGGGCTTCCTTCGCCATCCGGCGCTGCTTTTCCATAGCTTTCCGGAAACCGTCTTCATCAATCTGATACCCCTTTTCCTCAAGGATTTCTTTCGTGAGATCCAGAGGGAATCCGTAGGTATCATAAAGCCGGAACGCATCTTCCCCGGCCAGCACTTTACTGTCGTTCTGCTGAAGTTTCTCCTCCAGCTCTCCCAGAATCTTCAGTCCCTGGTCTATAGTCTTGTTAAACTGATTTTCCTCCTGGGTCAAAACGTGGAAAATAAAATCTCTCTTTTCTTCCAGCTCCGGATATCCGTCTTTTGACCCCTCAATCACGCTCTCGCTTAACTGAGCCAGGAACGTCCCTTCCACTCCTAAAAGCCTGCCGTGGCGGGCTGCCCGGCGGATCAGGCGGCGAAGCACATATCCCCTTCCCTCATTGGAAGGCATCACTCCGTCTGAGATCAGGAACGTGGCCGAACGGATATGGTCCGTGATAAGACGAATGGAGATATCGTCCTTCTCCTGTACATGATAGGGGTGTCTGGTAATCTCGGACACCTTCTCCCGGAGAGACCGTACGGTATCCACATCGAAAATAGAATCCACGCCCTGGACTGCCACAGCCAGACGCTCCAGCCCCATGCCTGTGTCGATGTTCTTATTATCCAGCTCTGTATAATTCCCGTTCCCGTCATTGTCAAACTGGGTAAACACATCGTTCCACACTTCCATATAACGGTCACAGTCACATCCCACCGTACACTCAGGGCTGCCGCATCCATACTGCTCCCCCCGGTCATAGTAGACTTCGGAACAGGGGCCGCAGGGACCTGCCCCGTGCTCCCAGAAATTATCCTCCTTGCCAAAGCGGAAAATCCGCTCAGGCGCTATGCCGATCTCCTTCTCCCAGATCTCAAAAGCCTCCTGGTCATCGTGATAAACAGAAGGGTACAGCCGGTCAGGGTCAAGTCCCACCACCTGGGTTAAAAACTCCCATGTCCAGGCAATGGCTTCCCTCTTAAAATAATCTCCAAAAGAAAAGTTCCCCAGCATCTCAAAAAATGTCCCGTGCCGGGCAGTTTTTCCAACATTTTCAATATCTCCTGTGCGGATACACTTCTGACAGGTTGCCACCCGTCTCCTGGGTGGAATCTCAACTCCTGTAAAGTAAGGCTTCAAAGGCGCCATGCCTGCGTTAATCAACAGTAAGCTTTTATCATTCTGGGGTACCAAAGAAAAACTTTTCATCACCAGATGTTCTTTGCTCTCAAAAAATTCCAGGAACATCCGGCGCAGTTCATTTACTCCATATTTTTTCAACAGTCTGCCTCCCATCTGCTATTTCACACAGATTTTTCTGAATTTTTTCTTCCCGCGCTTTAATACTATTCCCTCTTTGGGAATTGCGCTTTTCTCCACCTGATGATGAATGTCTGTAATCCTCTCACCGTCAATGGAAACCCCACCCTGCTCAATGGCTCTGCGGCCTTCTGAGCGGGACGGCACCAGTTCTGCCTTGCACAGCAGAGTGATTAGATCCACACACTCGTCTTTAAAATCATCTTCTGTCAGCTCAGTGGAAGGCATATCCTGGGCCATTTTCCCTCCTCCGAACAGGCTTCTGGCACTGGTCTGGGCCTTCTTGGCTTCTTCCTCTCCATGAACCAGAGAAGTGAGCTCATAGGCCAGAATCTCTTTTGCCTGGTTCAGCTGGCTGTCCTTCCAGCCATCCATCTCCTGAATCTGCTCAAGAGGCAGAAACGTCAGCATACGGA
>Ga0137308_100890_pt1 | contig 16905 bp, 14 predicted proteins | sample Inofrocosms_June_FD_97181 | JGI IMG/M metagenome (GOLD analysis project Ga0137308, IMG submission 97181) | Mouse cecal microbial communities from Vienna, Austria - N-Acetylneuraminic and N-Acetylglucosamine D2O microcosms_June | ecosystem: Host-associated > Mammals > Digestive system > Large... | reverse complement strand
GTTTCAACTCGATAATTGCTGCCGCGATCTCACCCAAACGCTTATCGGGAAGCCCGATCACCGCCACATCATGAACGGCATTATGGGTGCGGATGAAGTCTTCGATCTGTACGGGATAAAGATTCTCGCCGCCGCTGATGATAACGTCTTTTTTACGGTCTACCAGATAAATAAAGCCGTCTTCGTCCTGCCTTGCCATATCGCCGGTCAGAAGCCAGCCTTCTTTTAGAACTTCCGCAGTAGCTTTCTCGTCATTATAATAGCAGGTCATGACGCCGGGACCTTTGACACATAATTCGCCAACGTCTCCCTGAACGACCGGGCTGCCGTCAGGAGTTATGATCTTGGTTTCCCAGCCATAGCCCGGTATGCCGATGGCGCCGACTTTATGAATATTTTCCACACCGAGATGTACGGCGCCCGGTCCGATGGATTCGCTGAGGCCGTAGTTGGTATCGTATAAGTGATCCGGAAAATAGTCTTTCCAGTGCCGGATCAGCGAGGGGGGAACGGGCTGTGCGCCGATATGCATCAGACGCCACTGGGACAGTTCGTAATCTTCGATCTTCAGTCTGCCGGAATCCAAAGCTTCCAGAATATCCTGTGCCCAGGGCACAAGCAGCCAGACGATCGTACATTTTTCTTTTGACACGGCATCTAAAATATATTCCGGCTTTGTGCCCTTTAATAAGACAGCTTTGCTGCCGGATAACAGGGAGCCGAACCAGTGCATCTTTGCACCGGTATGGTAGAGCGGCGGGATGCAGAGGAAAACGTCGTTCCTGCCCTGGCCGTGGTGGTTCTGTTCCACTTTGCAGGAGTGCATCAGGCTTTCATGATTATGTAAAATGGCCTTCGGGAAACCGGTTGTGCCGGAAGAAAAATAAATGGCGGCATCATCCTTGTCCGTCAGCATGATATTCGGGGAAATACTGGAGCAGTCCGCCGTCAGCACGTTGTAATCCTCAGCAAAGGAGGGGCAGTTTTCCCCGAAATAAAACAACAGCCGGTTAGTGCTGATACGGTCTGCGATTTCTTCGATACGGCCGATAAATTCCGGTCCGAAGATCAGGATATCGGATTCGGACAGATCCAGACAGTATTCAATCTCACTGGAAGAGTAGCGGAAGTTCAGGGGTACGGCAAGAGCGCCGGTCTTTAAAATACCGAAATAGATCGGCAGCCATTCCAGACAGTTCATCAGCAGGATGGCAACCTTGTCTCCCTGCGTAATGCCCCTTGATAAAAGCAGGTTGGCAAAGCGGTTTGCTTTTTCGTTAAACACGTTCCAGGTGATCTCACGCCTGTAGTAGGGTGCGTGGGAGGGCTCGATCAGTTCATACTCCTTCCACGTCACTCTGCGCTTGTCCTTTACTTCCGGGTTGATCTCCACAAGGCAGATGTCGTTTCCGTACATTTTGCAGTTTTGTTCTAACAGTTCTGTAATTGGCATTTCCTTATCCTTTCAGCATTTTATAACATTATATTTCACTTTAGCACTTTTACCTGTTAAAGTAAAGATAAACTTTATTTTTATAAAAATTTCTCAAGTATGCAAAAAATAAGTAAAAACAAGCCGCTTGAAGAGATCGCGGAAAATCCCGGCATAAGGTAACGATACGCTTATTCCGGGATTTATCCGTATAAAGTTGTCGGCGAAATGTACAACCGCCGGCCTATGATATTTTGATCAATTCTCTGCACCTGTTGATCGCCGCATACAGTTCCTGCGGCCTGGGCATGGCGAGATTTCCGGGCAGATATTCTCCGCCTGCAAACACGGAAAACCCCTTTGTGTCAATTCGCTTATAGATGCCTGTGATTGCTTCCTGCAGTGTCTTTTTCCCGTCAAAGTCGTGAAGCTTCATGGACTTCAGCATATGGGCGAGGGCGGTGAGCTGTTCGGAGTCCACAAGCTGTTCCACATAGCGCAGGTCCACCTCTGTCTTGTTGATGGAGAAGCCGTCTGTTCCGTCCGTGCGCATTTTTATTCTGTTTTCCCTTGCGAAAGCGTCATCTCTCCTTACGATCCTGCGAAAATCGGGAGCCGCGGCAGCGGGGAGATCTCCGGTAGAATAAGGATAGTTTTCCGCTTCCTTTTTGGCAAAAGAGGTGATCTCGACAGGGCTGTACTTTTTCATCTGGACGATACAGTCGGATTTATGGAAGTAAGAGCCGCAGCTTCCTGCCACCAGTATTGTGGAGACACCGTAGGAATCGTAAAGTTCCCTGATCCTGTCGATAAAAGGAATGATCGGTTCCGCATCCCTGCTGACAACGCGCTGCATCAGATCGTCCCGTATCATAAAGTTCGTAGCACTGGTATCCTCATCGATCAGGAAAAGTTTTGTGCCCGCTTCCATAGCTTCGATGGTATTAGCCGCCTGAGAGGTGCTGCCGCTGGCATCTTCCGTGTAAAAAGCAGTCGTATCCCTGCCGTTTGGAAGGTTGCGGATAAACATGGAGATATCCGCCTTCTGAATACTTCTGCCGTCTTCCGCCCGGAGTTTCACCGCCGTATCGTCTGTGATCACATATTCCCTGCCGTCTCCGTCGATATGGTTATAAACGCCTGCCATCAATGCCTCTAAAAGGGTGGATTTTCCGTGGTAGCCGCCGCCTACGATCAGAGTAATGCCTTTTTTAATACCCATGCCGGAAAGGGCGCCGCTGTGCGGCAGATTAAATGTTACTTCCATGGATACCGGGGACCGGAAAGGAACAGCCTCTTTCATCGGAAGAGAAGAAACGCCGGATTTTCTCGGAAGAACGGCGCCGTTTGCCATAAATGCCACAAGGCCCTGTTCCTTCAGGGCTTCCCGGATCGCCTTCTGGTCGTCCGCCAGAAAAAGTACTTTTTCAAGGGAGGATTTCGGACAGGAAGCGGCAAGCAGGGTCTGGCGCACACAGAGCGGCAGAAAATCAAATAAGATTTTGATCAGTTCCCCGGCGTTGATGGTACGTCCGTTGGCAGGAAAGCCGATCTCCATACGGACTTCCACATCTCCGTTTGCCGGATTTACACTGCAGGCACTGCGCTCTAAGATTTCCTGCCCCGGGCGGCTGATGCCGATCAGGCCGCTCTTGCCGGAGCCCTTTGCCTTAAAGGAAAAATCCTTTACTTTCAGATACATGCGTCGAAGCAGATAGTCCTGAAAGGCGATCCTGCGCTCCTTTGTCTCATAACATTCCTTTCCGAAGCCTGCGATGCGTCCCGGTATAAGAAGGCTTACTTTGGAAGGAGAGGCAAAGGGATCCCCTTGTACATGGTCTATGGACAGAATATATTGGTCAAACTGATATTTGCCCTTTGTATCTTTATAGGCGGGATAACCTCTGTGATCGATCCGCATAAGCAGGTTTCTTAAGTCTGATGATTTGTTCATGATGATTCTCCTGTTTGATGATTTAAATATTTATGGAAACTAAAACAATGTGATAAATTATATTATCAAAAAAGGAAGATGTAAAGTCAATGAGAAATTCATTTTATGTTGTAACAAACATCCTGATTATGTGATATAAGATGTAAGCAACAAAAAATATCCTGAACAACCGGAAATTTCACTTATGAGGAGGTAAAAAATGCAGAAATTCTGCAAAAATACGGACATGGATTCTGTCTATCAGGAATATGCGGATCTGGTTTACCGCTTTTTGTATTCCCATACGCACGACGCGGAATGGTCTCGGGATCTCATGCAGGAAACGTTTTTGCGGGCAACGGGTTCCATTTCCCGTTATGACGGGTCCTGTAAATTATCCGTATGGCTCTGCCAGATAGCAAAACATATTTTGTATCAGGAACTCCGCAGAAAAAAACATATGGAAACAGTGGAACTGACGGATTATATGGCAGACGATTCCGTGCCGGACGGTGAGGCCAGTATACTACATCAGGAAAACAGGATCGAACTCTATCGGGCTGTTCATCATCTGCCGGAAATAGAGCGGGAGGTTGTCCTGTACCGGATTACAGGAGAACTTTCTTTCCGCGAAATAGGTTCCATCTTGGGAAAGAGCGAAAACTGGAGCAGAACGGTTTTCTATCGGGCGAAACAAAAAATCAGAAAGGAGCTGAACAAAAATGAATAACCATTTTTCCTGTGACATCATCAAAGACCTGCTTCCCGGATATATTGATGAAATATTGAGCGAAGCGGGAAAAGACCTTGTAAGAAAACATTTAGACGAATGTGAAGCATGCAGTCGGGTTTATCTGGAAATGAAAGAGGAATTGGATACAGACACTGAGCCGAATGAAAAGCTTGTACTTGACGGATTAAAAAAAATACGCCGGCATACCAGAAGGCTGAAAACGGCTATCGGGATCATTGCAGGCATGCTGATCCTTTTTCTGCTCTCCGCCTTTATAAAAATATTTGTGACGGGTTCTCCCCTGTCTACCTCTGAGATAAGCGCAGACGAACTTTTATATGACGAAGAAACGGATTGCCTTGTCATAAACGGCACGGTAAATCTGGCTTCCTGCCGGGTTACCCGTATCGTTTGGGAAGAGAATGAAGATGATCGCAACGCTGTGAACGTGCTTGTATACGGCGCCGAAACACTGCCTTTTCAATCCTCAAAAGAGGAGTTTACCGTTTCCATTCCCGATATGAAAGGCAAAAAAGCATATTTTGCCTGTCCGGATTATGACCGCGAAGAGATATATAACTGGAAACATTATCACAATGAAAAGCTGGCGGATTTGGAAAATGAAATATACAGCCGCTTTATTGAACTGGACAGAAATAAAGATGCCCTGAACTACATCGGCGGGATCGAATCCGTAAACGGAACGGAGGGCGTCTGCTTTTCTGTTAATTCTGTCATCGGGGAAAACGCATCTTACTGGACTTTTAATGACCAGCTGATCACTGACGGTGAATTTGAAAGCAGAAATTTTGATATCTGGATCTCTCTGGATGAACCGTATCAGATTTTTATTTATGATTATCAGACGGGAAAATACACGGATGATTATTCTATCATTAACAGGCATTAGAACAGGCTATGTACAGGACTTCTTATGATGTAATAAACTGCTTGAAGTACAAAAGATGGTAAAACGATAAATATTTATCGAAAAACAATAAAAATATATTGACATTCAATCAAACTGGTGATATATTGACGATAGAAGCAGGTGGAAGGCTGAAAATCAGAATTCTTGATCCGCAAATCTGCGTCTGCGCAGTATCCGGAAACTTATCATGTTTATTATGTGTGGAAATGCGTGGAAAGCGGTGCGGAAAAGAGGAAAATATGCGGGAAGTCAACGCAGGAGTCTGGAAAGATGGAAGAAAATACGGAAAACAGAAAAAAGAGGGACTTTTTTAAACGGCATCCGTTTTTGGGTGCAGTGATGCTGTCTGAAGCGCTTGGTGTATTGCCGGCACTGATCATACAGGTCGGTTCAATAGGAATGCGGATCGCAAAGGGATGGAGTCTGGGCGAAATAGCATCGGAACTGATTGGCGGCATTTTGTCGGGTATGACTATTTATGGAGGGTTTATGATACTTCCGATCGTATTGACAGGAACAGAGATTTATCTGCTGATCACAGGGCGAAAAGATCAGAAACTTCATCAGAAGGGCAGAGCTCTTGATATAGCGTGCGTGGTATTGGGGATTTTTTACAGCCTGATCTATCTCGGTACTTTTGAGGGAGTGATGTTTGGAGAGGACTGGCAGGAGCAGCTGGTGAACAGCCAGACGCATACGCCGATTTATACAAGATCACAGCTTACTGTGGCGGTGATAGCGTTAATAGCTGTTATCGGATATTTTGTGGTGAATTATATTTCGCTGAATAAAATGCCGCCGCTGCTTCTGGTACTCGGGATGGCGGCAATGTATCTGGGAACGATAGAAAGTATTGTCTGGGGAATACAGGTTTTTCGAGGGGAGGTATTTGAGTGCTATCTTCTGCTGGTTCCCCTCAACTGTTTGATGCTCACGGCAAGGACAGTGGGATATAAAATGTGGGAGTGGCGGCGGATGGTCGAAACGGAGGGCTCCCGTTGGGAGCAGGATCGATCAGGCAAAGGAATCTTTTATGCCTGCAACCACTTTCTGGCGAGATCGGAGCGTTGGCCTCTGGCGGCATTTTTACTGATGTGGCCGCTGCTTGGTATTTTGATCGGTATTTTGTTTCTGTTCGGGCAGAAACCGGATGCAGTCATCAAAGCGTTTACGGAGACCAGTGACTGGACGCTGTCCCAGAGGGTTGCTCCGCAGAATATTTACTATGACGAGCACTATCTTTGCACCGTGGCGGCTGGCGGACATGAAAAGATCGTAAAGCCCGGACGGCTGGGCGTGCGGCACGGACATCAGGTGATCGTCAACAGACAGCTCTGTGTGGCAAACGCTTTTGAACAGGTTCTGGAGGAGCGCCTGCCGCGTCTTCACAAAAGGGTAAGACATTTTTATGATACTTACGGTTTTCCTGCTGCAAAACTGATCCGTTCCAGATACACGGCGGATGTTATTTATTTTCTGATGAAACCCTTGGAATGGTTGTTTCTGATCGTGCTGTATCTGACGGATGTAAATCCGGAGGATCGAATAGCTGTGCAGTATACGGGAAAGAGTCTGAAGGATTTTGAGTGAGTCGGGAGAGACGCGGCAAAACCGGAAGAAAATAGAGGAGGGGAAGAGAAACGGCTGCGGGGAATTTTTAATAATAAAAGACGAGAAGGGAAAACGGCAGGAAGGAAATGAAGCGGAAAAGAGGAAAATGCATATGTGGGAGGAAGCGGAATGAGCAGAAAAAATGAGGAGGAAAAATTCGCATGACGGAGAAAAAATGGACATGGATCAGGGGAACGAAATATCTTCTGGATCTGATGTTTTACAGCGGTATAGTGGTGACGGTCACACTGCCCTTCACCGTGCGTTGGATCGGGGAGCAGCTTCCTTATCTTATCCGGCATTATGAGGAGACGGTCATCATCTATTTTGTACTGGGGGTTTCGGCAGAAAAGCTGCTCTGGGAACTGCGGAAGATATTCAGGACAGTATTGGCAGAGAACTGTTTTGTAAAAGAGAATGTGGTCAGTCTGCAGAAAATGGGTAACTGGAGTTTTTTTATCGCGCTGATGGCAGGGGTCAGAAGCATCGTATATATGACGATAGCGATGGGTGTGGTCATTTTTGTGTTTCTGATCGCCGGACTGTTCAGCAAGGTATTGAGTTTTGTGTTTGAACAGGCGGTGGAATACAAGGAAGAAACGGACTGGACAATATAAGGGGGAGTTATGGGAATCATTGTAAATCTGGATGTCATGATGGCAAAGCGGAAGATGAGCCTTACCGATCTTGCCGCTGAGGTGGATATCACGCTCGCCAATTTGTCCATTCTGAAAAATAACAAGGCGAAAGCTGTGCGGTTTTCCACGCTGGAGGCAATCTGCAGAGCGCTGAACTGCCAGCCCGGAGATATTCTTCAGTACGAGGAAGATAAAGAACAGGAAACAACATAAAAAAGGCAGATGACTTGTGAGGGGATCTGCGGAACCGGAAGTAAAAACAGCAGATCCCCGTAAAGTGCACAAGAGAATTTACAGACGGGAAGCGGCTGGAAATTCTCTTCCATTGAAGGTGTACTGTGAGGGGATCTGCGGAACTGGAATAGAAAGGAAGAATGATCATGGAAAAGAATACTGTAAACATGTCTGCGGAGATTTTGGTCTCCGAAGGTAATAACCTGTACCCTAATTTACCGGACGGAAACGTCGCGGAAGCACCGGAAAGGGAACCCTTTGACCGGTTTGCAAAGCCTGCGCTGATCAGTAAGGCAGCCCCGGCAAGCCTGATCTATGCGGTCTTCTTTACTTTTTGCCTCTATAAAAATGCATCGGGTATTACCTACCCTTTTTACGTGGCAGGAACTATCGGCTTTGCTGTCTATACTATCAGAAAGTCCGGTATTTCCTGGAGAGGCGAGCATATTTTAACTCTGGCGGCAAGCCTTATGCTGGGCATTTCAAACTGTTTCACAGACAACGGCAAGATTATCCTGATGAATGAGGCATGTCTGTTTGTGCTGATGATGTATTTTCTGCTGTCTGTTTATTTTGATACAAAAAACTGGCAGTTCGGAAAATTTCTGGGAAATATGCTGGAGCTGTTTTTTAAAAGCCTTGGCAAAATGTTTTCCTTTTTCCCGGATGTGCAGGTCTGGCAGGAAGAACATAAAGGAGCAAAGAAATCCCAGACGCTCTATGTGCTTGCCGGAGCAGGCATATCGATCCCCCTGATCGCGATCGTGCTCATTTTGCTGTCCTCTGCGGATGTGATCTTTAGAAACAGTGTAAATATGATATTCGGGGATGTAGACGGATGGGATGTGTTCTGCTGCATTTTCTGGTCAGTGGCAATCTTTTTCTTCAGCTACGGTATGGTGTCCGTGTTGGATGGACGGGAACTGGATGATACCGTAAAGGATCACAGAAACGGACAGCCGGTGATCGCCATTTCCGCTACTGCCGTAATCGCGCTGATTTATGTTTATTTCAGTGCCATACAGATCGTGTATCTGTTTGCCGGATACGGGACGCTGCCGGAGGGCTATACGTATGCACAGTATGCAAGACAGGGGTTTTTCCAGCTTCTTTTTATCTGTCTGATGAATTTGGGGCTGGTGCTGATCGGGCTTGGCTTTTTCAGGGAGAGCAGAATATTAAAAGGTATTTTGCTGGTGATTTCCCTTTGTACCTTTGTGATGATCGTATCCAGCGCTTACAGGATGCTTCTGTATATCAGTGTGTATTATCTGACATTTCTGCGGATCTTTGTACTCTGGGCACTTGGTGTGATCGCGCTGTTGATGGTTGGCGTGGTCGGAAAGACGCTGATTCATGATTTTCCGTTGTTTCGCTACGGTCTGGCGGTAACTGCCTGCTGTTACCTTGTACTGTCTTTCAGTCAGCCGGATTACTGGATCGCCCGGTATAATATTTCATCTTATCAGAAGCAGGACGAAGAAAAAAGACAGGAGAAGATGGAGCTTGATACCTGGTATCTGAATACGCTGTCGGCGGATGCGGCGCCTGTTATTATGAATGCGGAAAATATCCGGCAGTATCATGACTATGAAGCAATAAAGGAAAAATGGCTGAAAGGGGAGGTTAAGAATATAGATACACCGGACTGGCAGGTGTCTTATATCATACTGCAGGCGGAAAAGGCGGATAAAATGTCTCTTCGGAGTTACAATTTTTCGAGAGGGTATGTGAAGAGGGCACTGGCGGAAATGCAGTAACTTTGTGATAAGAATTGAAAACCGGCTGTGCCTGTGTTTTGGAGGGGCTTACTGCCCCTCCGCCTTCATTCCCGTATACAACTGATAATACTTCCCTTTCTCAGCGATCAGCTCGTCATGGCTTCCGCGTTCGATGATACGCCCCTGCTCTAAAACCATAATGCAGTCGCTGTTGCGGACGGTGCTGAGCCTGTGGGCGATGACGAAGGTGGTGCGTCCTTTCATCAGGGAATCCATGCCCCTTTGCACCAACATCTCGGTCCTTGTGTCAATGCTGGAAGTTGCCTCATCCAGAATCAGCACCGGGGGGTCCGCGACGGCGGCTCTGGCAATCGCAAGGAGCTGTCTCTGGCCCTGGGAAAGATTTGCGCCGTCTCCGGTCAGCAGTGTCTGATAGCCATCCGGCAGCCTTTTGATAAAGCCGTGGGCGTTGGCAAGCCTGGCAGCAGCGATACAGTCCTCATCCGTGGCATCAAGTTTGCCGTATCGGATGTTTTCCATCACCGTACCGGTGAACAGATGCGTATCCTGCAGCACGATTCCCAGCGAACGCCGCAGATCCGCTTTTTTGATCTTGTTGATATTGATGCCGTCATAGCGGATCTTTCCGTCCTGAATATCATAAAAACGGTTGATCAGGTTGGTGATAGTCGTTTTTCCGGCGCCGGTGCTGCCCACAAAGGCGATCTTCTGTCCCGGTGTTGCGAACATCTTGATATTGTGCAGTACGATCTTGTCATCGCTGTAACCAAAGTCCACATCGTCAAATACAACGTCGCCGGTCAGTTCGGTGTAGGTGACGGTGCCGTCCGCCTGATGGGGATGCTTCCATGCCCACATGCCTGTGCGCTCTTTGCATTCCTGAATGTTGCCCTGTTCATCTTTTCTGGCGCGGACAAGGGTTACATATCCCTCATCCACTTCCGGCGTTTCGTCCATCAGCCTGAAAATACGGTCGGCGCCTGCTAAAGCCATGACAACGGAGTTGAGCTGCTGGCTGACCTGGGTGATGGGCTGGTTGAAGTTCCTGTTCAGTGTCAGGAAGGAAATCAGTGTGCCAATGGTCAGGCCGAAGTGCCCGTTGATGGCGAGGAACGCCCCTGTGATGGCGCAGACAACATAGCTGACGTGTCCGAGCTGGGCGTTCAGCGGCATCAGGATATTGGCAAACTTATTGGCGTTATTGGCGCTCTCCCGCAGGCTGTCGTTGAGTTTCCGGAAGCCGGCAAGGCTTTCTTCCTCATGACAGAAGACCTTCACGACTTTCTGCCCTTCCATCATTTCCTCGATATAACCGTTTACCTTACCGATATCCTGCTGCTGTGCCATAAAGTACCGTCCTGAGAGGGACGCCACATTGCGGGTTACAAGCAGCATGATGCCGACCATAAACAACGTCACAACGGTCAGCGGGATATTCAGGTAGATCATGCTGAAAAGTACGCTGACGATGGTGATTATACTGGAGGCAAGCTGCGGCAGGCTGACGCCGATCAGCTGCCGGAGCGTATCCACGTCGTTGGTGTAAATGGACATGATATCCCCGTGGGGATGGGTGTCAAAATATTTGATCGGCAATGATTCCATCCGGGTAAATAATGTGACACGAATGTCATGCAAAACCCCCTGACTGACCCTCACCATGATCTGATTATAAGCCCAGGAGCAGAGGATGCCGATGATATAAATGACGGCTAACTGTGTAAGGGCGTTTTTCAGCGGCGTAAAATCCGGCGAGCTGACGCCGGTCATCGGCATGATATAGTCATCGATCAGAGACTGAATAAACAGGGTGCCCCGCACGGTGGCGAGAGAAGAGCCGATGATACAAAGGAGCACTGCGATGACCGGGAACGCATATTTCCGCATCACAAATTTTGAGAGACGCTTCAGAAGCGGCCCCGCGTTTTCCAGTTTGGGCCTCGGACCCTGAGCGCCCCGCCTGCCGGGACCCGGTACTACTTTTGCCTGTGCCATTACAATGCACCTCCTTTCTGATCAAAATCACCGCCGCCTTTTGTCTGGCTTTCATAGACTTCGCGATAGATCGCATTGCTTTGCAGCAGATTTTCATGGGTATCGAAACCGTCGATCGCGCCGTCTTCCAGTACGATAATGCGGTCGGCGTCCTGAATGCTGGATACCCGCTGGGCGATGATAAATTTGGTGGTATTCGGGATTTCTTCCCGGAAAGCTTTTCGGATGCGGGCGTCCGTCGCCGTATCCACAGCGGAAGTGGAATCGTCCAGAATAAGTATTTTCGGTTTTTTCAGCAGGGCGCGGGCGATACACAGACGCTGCTTCTGGCCGCCGGAAACGTTGGTGCCTCCCTGCTCGATGTATGTTTCATATCGATCCGGAAACTGCTCGATAAATTCATCCGCGCAGGCAAGGCGGCAGACACGGATACATTCCTCCAGGGAAGCCTCTTTATCGCCCCAGCGCAGATTTTCCAGAATCGTGCCGGAGAACAGTACGTTCTTTTGCAGTACGACCGAAACTTCATTCCGCAGCGTGTCGAGGTCATACTCCCTTACGTCCCTGCCGCCGACCTTTACGCATCCTTCCGATACGTCATAGAGCCTGCTGATCAGGTTCACGAGGCTGGACTTGGCAGAACCGGTTCCGCCGATAATACCGATGGTCTCGCCGGAGCGAATATGCAGGTTGACATGGTTCAGTACCGGTTCGGATGAATTCTCATGGTAGGAAAAGAACACATTGTCAAAATCCACACTGCCGTCCGCAACTTCCATCACGGCATTTTCGGGACTGACAAGGTCGGGTTTTTCGTTCAGCACTTCCACCACACGTTTTGCGCTGGCTGCCGCAAGGGTCAGCATCACAAAGATCATGGAGAGCATCATCAGGCTCATCAGGATCGACATAACATAAGAAAACAAAGTGGTAAGTTCCCCGGTGGTCAGGCTGCCGGCTGTGATCATCTGCGCAGCCAGCCAGGAGAGTGAGAGCATACAGGAATAAACGGCAAGCATCATAACAGGGCCGTTGTTAGCCACTACGCTTTCCGCTTTTACAAACATCTTATAGATACCGCCTGCAGCCGCTTTGAACTTCTCGTTTTCATGGTCTTCGCGGACAAAGGCTTTGACAACGCGGATCGCCGATACGTTTTCCTGAATGCTGGCATTTAAGTCGTCATATTTCTCAAAGACTTCGTTGAAATATTTCATGGCTGCGGAAATTATGAGGCCCAGACAGACAATCAGGATCGCCAGCGCAACGACAAAGACCATGCTCAGCCGGGTGCTGATGGAAAATGCCATCACCAGTGAAAAGATCAGAGTAAGCGGCGCCCTGAAGCACATGCGGATGATCATCTGATAGGCATTCTGCAGATTGGTCACATCCGTAGTCAGCCGTGTGATCAGTCCCGCCGTGCTGAACTTGTCGATGTTGGAAAAGGAAAATTTCTGGATGTTGGCATACATGGCATCCCTCACGTTGCAGGCAAAGCCGGAGGATGCCTGCGCCGCGTATTTTCCCGCAAGTACGCCGAAGATAAGGCCTAAAAAGGCGAGCAGGAGCATGTATCCGCCATAGCGGAAAATGTCCGGAAGGCTCCCTGTCTGGATGCCTTTATCGATCAATAGTCCCATTGTTTTGGGAAGCAGGATATCCACGACAACTTCCAGCGCCATAAAAAAAGGCGTTAATAGGGAAGGCAGTTTATACTGTTTCACCTGTGCAGCTAATGTTTTGATCATAAAATTCCTCGTTTCTGAAAATAATAAAGCTGTGATTTTCGGAAAAAGCCGGGAGAATAATCTTTCCGGTCCTGTTCCGTGTGTCAGACAGGCAAAAAAATATCTGTTGAAGCAGGCTTAACAGATGCTTTTTATCCATATGGTGTTTTCTTTTTTAAACATTATATTCCAAATCTGTGATAAATCAATGAAGAAATAATAAGATAATTATAAAATTTGCAAAAAGCAATGAAACCAGGGGAGCTCTGTCCGGCAGCCCGCTTGAATACTGCTTTCTGATTCTCCCCTGAATATCAGTTTCCGCAATATTTTCCGGTCTTCCCGCTCAACAGTCTGCCGGGGTATGTTCGGATATTTCCCGCCCGGCAAGCTGTTTCTGCAGTATTTCCAGATCTTTTCCGGTCAGATTGTCAAGAATCGCCTGTTGGATTCTCGCCTGCACAGCGGCGGCGATTTCGTTTGTCTTCATATTCTTATATTCGTCGTAATATAAAGGCGGCAGAAAATGAACCTGTGTTTCCACAGGACCGAGCCCTTTGCTTTCAAAAGCTTTCCAGGAATTAATGATGGCGACGGGCACAATGGGTGCCTTCGCCCTCTGGGCGCATTTAAAGGAACCGCCCTTGAATTCGCATACCATATTATGGTTATCGGTATAGCCGCCCTCGGGAAAGATCAGGAAATTCTTGGAATCTTCCCGGATCTCCCGGGTGATCTCTTTCATGATCTTAAGTCCCTGTTTCATATCGTCAAGCACAAGACGTTTGCTCTCGAGAAGGTCAATGAACTGTGCGGTCAGCATTACGTGGGAACGGGCTTCGTCCATAACAATACTGCAGGGACGCTCATGCATATCCACAATACCCAGTGCATCATATTTACCCTGATGATTGGAATACATGACATAACCGTTTTTTTCGGGCAGGTTCTCTACGCCGTAGGCTTTGGTGGTGATCCTGCCGGTGCGCTGCATATGATGCAGTACCCATTTGGCAAAGTCATATCGTTCCTGAAGCGTATATTTTGCGGGGCGGTTTGCCTTATACCTCATCATGGGTAAAATATAAAATCCGCGCCAGCAATTTAAGATGATAACATATAAAAATCGCAGCATATTTAAGTCATCCCCCTGAAAGAATAGTATAAAGAAAAAAATGAAATTTGTAAAGTTTCTTCAAATTTATAAGAGTAAGTTGTTGAAGAGAGGAAGATTATGGTAGAATAAATATCAGCGAAACCCCGGGTACGGATGAATGGTATTTTTGCCGGAAACAGCGGGCCGTACTCCGGACGGGGAAACAGGAGATAACAAAAGATGAAAACAGGGGGAGGCAAATGAAAAACCGGAATCAATATATTCTTGCGCTGGATCAGGGAACCACCAGTTCACGGTGCATTTTATTTGACAGAAGCGGAAAGATCTGCGGGATGGCACAGAAAGAGTTTACACAGTATTATCCGGGTCCGGGATGGGTGGAGCATGATCCGATGGAGATATGGTCATCCCAGCTTGCAGTGGCGACGGAAGCGATGGCAAGAGTGGGCGTAAAGGCCGAAGATATTCACGGCATCGGCATTACAAATCAGCGGGAGACTACGATACTGTGGGAAAAGGAGAGCGGGCAGCCGGTGTATCCCGCTATCGTCTGGCAGTGCCGCAGGACTGCGGACCGGATTGGCGCGCTGATAAAAGACGGCTTTGCGGAGACCGTGCGGGAGAAGACGGGGCTGATCCCGGACGCTTATTTTTCCGCCAGTAAAATAGAGTGGATCCTAAATAATGTGGAAGGCGCAAGAGAAAAAGCGGAAAAGGGAGAAATCTTATTCGGGACGGTAGATACCTGGCTGATCTGGAAGCTGACAGGAGGCGGAGTGCATGTGACGGATTATACCAACGCTTCCCGCACGATGCTTTTTAATATTCATACCCTGGAATGGGATGAGGAACTTCTTTCTTATTTTAATATACCTGCAGGCATACTGCCGCGGGTAAAACCTTCCAGCTGCATCTACGGCTGTACGGATAAGCGGTTGATGGGCGGAGAGATTCCCATAGCGGGGGCGGCAGGCGACCAGCAGGCGGCGCTGTTCGGGCAGTGCTGCTTTGAAGAGGGAGATGTGAAAAATACTTACGGAACAGGCAGTTTTATCCTGATGAATACAGGAAAGAAACCGATACTCTCCCGAAACGGGCTGCTGACGACCATAGCAGCGAGTGAGACGGAGCAGGTGGAGTATGCGCTGGAGGGCAGCGTTTTCGTGGCGGGGGCATTGATCCAGTGGCTCAGAGATGGACTCTGCCTGTTCGGGAAAGCGTCGGAGTCTGAGGAATATGCGAAAAAAACGCCAAATACCGCAGGCGTATATATTGTACCGGCTTTTACGGGGCTGGGGGCGCCCTACTGGAATCCCTACGCAAGAGGTACCGTTGTGGGATTGACAAGGGGCTGCGGTAAAGAACACTTTATCCGTGCGGCGCTGGAATCCATTGCCTATCAGTCTGCGGATGTGATTCGTGCCATGGAAGAAGATGCCGGCGTAAAGCTGAACAGCCTGAAGGTGGACGGCGGCGCCAGTGCCAATGATTTCCTGATGGGATTTCAGGCGGATATTGTGGATACCAGAGTGGACAGGCCGAAGTGCATCGAGACAACGGCGCTGGGAGCGGCTTATCTGGCGGGGCTTGCCACCGGCTACTGGAAGGACCGGCAGGAGATCCGGGAAAACTGGCTGAGCGGAAACAGCTTCTGGCCGACTATGGGGGAGGCGGAGAGAGAAAAACTTTTAAGAGGCTGGAAAAAAGCGGTGGCGTGTGCTCTGTTTCAGGCGGAAGAGGAGTAGGGAAAAATGTATTTTTATATCATGTGTTTCCAGTGTGCCTGTATTCTTGTATCCGGCGTCTGCCTGTATCTTGCGGTGACGGACGGAAGGCTGCGGATGGAAAAATACGGAATGTCTATACTGGCGGTCCTTTCCGGTATCTTTTTAATGGAGGCGGGCTACGGGCTTTATCTGCAGGAGATCGCTATGGCGGGGCTGCGGACGGCGGAAAAGGTCTGTCTGTTCGGGAAGCTGCTGGCGGGAACCGGATTTTTTGTGACATGCGTGTCATTATCAGGGAGAGATAGTGTCGCTATAAAAACGGCAGCAGGTATTTCGGGCTTGACGGCAGCAGTCTTTCTGTTTTCCGACGGGCTTAACAGGCTCTTATATCTGGAACAGGAATTTTTGCAGAATCAGTTCTTCTATTATATAGAAACAGAACGGACAGCACTGGGAGAGATATTCCGTGTATTTATGCGGTGCATGCCTCTTTTTGGTGTATTGTGGTTTGCGTTCCGGAACAGGGGGAGAAAAAAACGAAAAGCGCCGGAAATGCTGCTGCTGGCAGGGGTACTTTTCTGGGCGGCTTCGTCAATCTGTCAGAAGATGGCGTTTTTGCGCCACTATGATGCGGATATGCCTTTCGGGGCAGCGTTTGCGGTATGCATGATGATTTTTGTGGCATGGGATACCAAAAGGGTGTATACTGGTTCTGATGCAGGCAGCGGGGACCGGTGACAGAAACGGCAGCAAAACTCCGCTTCGGCTGCAGTCCTCCCCTGTGCCGTTCATATAACGGAAACTATGGCCGGGGAAGCGCGGAATTGTGAAGTAAGAGGTTATAAATAAGGAAAGCGAGGAATATAATATGCTGGTACGGAAATATAAAGATATGCTGAATAATAAGTCGGTGATCCGTTCCCTTTCGGAATTTGCGACAGCGAGGGGGAAGGAAATCGGATATGAGAATGTGTTTGATTACAGCCTGGGAAATCCGTCTGTGCCTGTGCCGCAGGAATTTACAGAGGTGATGATCCGTCTGCTGCAGGATAAGAATTCGATGGAACTGCATGGATATAGCC
>Ga0137308_101907_pt1 | contig 16909 bp, 13 predicted proteins | sample Inofrocosms_June_FD_97181 | JGI IMG/M metagenome (GOLD analysis project Ga0137308, IMG submission 97181) | Mouse cecal microbial communities from Vienna, Austria - N-Acetylneuraminic and N-Acetylglucosamine D2O microcosms_June | ecosystem: Host-associated > Mammals > Digestive system > Large... | reverse complement strand
AGCTCATGAAACGGATGATATAGATTCCGTAAAAGAATGGGTGAAGAACAACGGATTATAAAGTATTGTAACGCAGTATTTGCGGGCTCTGCCCGGCCGGATGTAAAGAGCTAATATAAAAGAGGTTCCTTAAGTTTGCGGGATGAGAGGCGTAAAAAAAGCAGGAGGATTTGTGATGGCTGTATTTACGGAGGATAGCAAGGTATTTCAAGGATTTATCGACGAGGTGGGAAGGATAGCCGGTGACGCTGCCGGATATGCAAAGGAAGACGAGATAAAGGCCCTGAACCGGCTGGCGGAAAATTTCAGGAGAAAGACGGATGATTTTTACAGGGAAAACAGAAAACTGAATATCGGCGTGGTAGGGCAGGTCAAAGCCGGAAAGTCTTCGTTTTTAAACACACTGCTTTTCGGAGGGCAGGAAATCCTTCCGAAAGCCTCAACCCCTAAAACGGCAACTCTCACCAAAATGGAATATTCCAAAGACAATATGATTCAGGTGGAATATTATTCCGTGGAGGAATGGGAAGTGCTGGAGGAAAACGCCGCAGTGGATCTGGACGACGAGATTTATTCTTCCGCCCGGGAAATTGTGGAAATGGTAAGGAGCAATGGGGTGGATCCTCTTCCTTATCTGGAGAAGGGATATGACAGAAAGGAGTTCGGAACATATGAGGAGTTGGTTGCAAATCTGAACGATTATGTGGGGGAGGACGGAAAATTTACGCCCCTTGTAAAAGCCGTGACATTATATTTGAACAAAGAGGAATTTCAGGGGCTTTCCATAGTGGACACGCCGGGATTAAACGACCCCATCGCATCCAGAACCATACGGACCAAAGAATTTATGGAAGTGTGTGACGTTGTGTTCTTTTTGAGCCAGTCAGGAAGTTTCTTGGATAAAAGTGACTGGACACTATTGTCCAGCCAGCTGCCCCAGAAGGGGGTTAAAAAGCTTGTCCTGATAGCAAGCAAATATGATTCGGGGGTAAGAAACGTACTTCGGCTGCAAGAGGAGGATGATATTTTCGGTGAAGATGACAATACGGCCGATACCATTCCGAAGGCCTGCAAGATTGTCCGGAAAAAGCTGCGGAAACGCGCCAAGATGAAAGTAGAAGAATTTGTGAGGGATTTGGAGGGGCGGGGCAGTTCCCCGGAGCTGATTGAGGTGATTAAGCAATGCGCCGACCCTGTTTTAGTTTCTTCTATGGTTTATAATATGACGGGGAAACAAGAATCGGAGTATACGGCGGAGGAAAGAAATATTTATGAGGCGTTGACCCTTTTTTCCGAGGATATGGAGCAGGACTTAAAGCTGCTGGGTAATTTTGATGAAGTGAAGGAGCTGTTTGACGAAGCCGTAAGGGAGAAGGAGCAGATCTTAGAGGGGAAAGCCAAAAGCTTTATCCCCAACGCACGAGAAGAATTAAGAGATCTGCTGAGGAGTTGTCTGGAGAAGACGGAGAAACGGCTTCAGGTTCTGGAGGAAAGCGACAGGGAGCAGCTGCAGGGACAGAAGAAGCATATCGAAGGGCAGATGGGAAGCATCCGGGCCGACATTGCCGTTTTATTCGGAGAAATTCAGGCAAAGCTTGAGTCCGAAAAGGTCATCGCCATCCGGGAACTCAGGGATGCCGGCAAGGACTATCTGAATGTCAAGGAGAGGACGGGAAGTATTACCAAAAAGGGTACTTACACAACGGGGCATTTATTTTGGAAAAAGAATCATGTATATACCTATGAGGAGCATTATTCCTACTGTATCGCTGCGGATGCCATTGAAAATTTGAAAAAGTTTGCTATGGATGCCAGCAATCAGGTGGAAAAAGTGTTTTATGAAGCTTTACAGGTAAAAGAAATCAAAAGGAAGCTGTTGAACGTGGTGGTGAATAATTTTGATATGGGCGATGAAAAATATGACTCTTCGCTATTCAGAATTATGATTGAGGAATCCGTGAACGCCATAGAATTCCCCGTTTTTGATATGGACATTTCGGATGCGGTGGACAAGATTGCAGGAAAGTTCAGCGGAGAGCTGACATCGGCCGGAGAAAAGACGGAATTATCGGCGGCATTATCCAAGGCTGTTTCCGGAATTTACAATGAGCTTTGCGGCAGGTTAGGGGAAGCGGTACAGGAAATCAAAAGGGAAGTGGCACAGATCGGACATAGGACAGAGGAGAATCTGCTCTCCGGTATCATGAAGGAGCTGGAAACCTTGTTGAGCCAGTGTGAGCACAAAGACAAGGAAATCGCCCATTATAAGGAATATGCCGAATTACTGCAAAAAGAATTAAAGTAAGCAGCATACGCTTTCGGAAGTAAGAGGACAAAGCTTCCGAAATGCTGTCAGTATATAGGGGAGGGCTTTATATGCCGAATGACTTGGATATCAAACAGAAGGAATTGAACGCAGCTTTAAACGACTCGTTAGTGAATGCAGCTGCGATTATCACTAAGGATTACTTGAGCAGGTTAGAGAAATACGATATTATGAAGCCTTCCACGGAAGATATCGATATAGATATTGCCCAGTGCGGTAAGTTTTATCAACTTTCCAGACTTGTTATGAATTATGAGGAAAACTTTTTAAATAAGCTTACCACAATTGTGAATGTGGCTTCCTCTATAGGATGCAGTATAGCAACCGTTATAAAAAGCAACGGATATAAGATTGACTACTATTTCGGCATTCTCTCAAAAAACAACAGGGGGACAACGGAAGCGGACGAGACAAGAAGATCGGCAAATGCCGCCGCTTTTAAAGGTGCATTACAGGGAAATCTGATGGGATCCGAACTGACGGAGCTGTCATCGGAGGAAGTGAAAGCCTTTCAGAAGCTTGCCTTGTCCAAAGAAGGCAGCTGTTACTCGGCTGTGTCAGGCATTGTGGCACTGCGTGATGAGGACGACAAGAGGATGGAAGGATATGTACAGGGAATCGAGAATCTTGTGGATTCCTTAAAGGGACTAAAGTATACCATAGTGATGCTGGCGGATCCGGTGGACACTGCGGAAATACAGGTTATGAAGCAGGGCTATGAAATGCTGCATACACAGCTTGCAACCTTTGCCAAGAGCTCCGTCACCCTCAATGAAAGCGATACGCTCTCTCTTTCAAAGACAAGGACGGAAGGGATTTCCGAGGGTATTTCCAAGGGAATATCCATGACCCAGAGCACCACGAAAACAAAAGGAAAATACTTTGGCGGAAGTATAACCACGGGAGTTGATTTTATTATAAAGGCAAATGTGGGGGTTAATGCCGGAGTCAACAGCAGTACGGGTGAGACGGCAGGGCAGACGAACAGCAATGTGAAATCCACACAAAAAAGCACCTCCAACGCAGAAATGTCTTCCACCTCTAAAACAGCCGGGAAGAGTCTGCAGCTTACTTATGAGAACAGATCCGTGAAATCGCTGTTGGATAAAATTGACAAGCACTTAGAGAGGCTTGACGAGTGTGACAGCTTCGGCGCTTTTAATTGTGCGGCCTATGTGATTGCCGATAAGCGGGAAACGGCGCTGACGGCGGCCAGCAATTACAACGCACTGATGCGGGGGAAGAATTCCAGCGTTCAAGCGTCCCACATCAATTGCTGGCATAAAAAGGAAGATACCGATATCCTTGGAAAATACATCGGCGCTTTGGTTCATCCGAGATTTTTACAGAATAAGGAAGACAAGATTACAGTGACTCCGGCATCCGTTATCAGCGGAGACGAGCTTGCCATCCAAATCGGATTGCCGAAAAAGTCGGTTTCCGGAATTACGGTGATTCCCATGGCTCCTTTCGGCAGAAATGTAACGGAGGGTTCGGAGCATACGGTAACATTAGGCGCCCTCTGCCATATGGGACAAGAGGAAGGAACGGACGAAAGGGAACAAAAAGTAGAAATAGATGTGGAAAGCTTGTCCATGCATACGTTTGTTACGGGGTCAACGGGTAAGGGAAAATCCACAGCCATTTATTCCCTTTTAGACAAGCTGATGAGGCACAAGGTAAAAGATTCCGGCGAAACCATAAAATTTATGGTGATTGAGCCTGCCAAGGGGGAGTATAAGGACCGGTTCGGGAGCTATGATAATGTAAGCGTATACGGAACCAACGACAAGAAGATGCCTCTGCTGAGGATAAACCCTTTCAGCTTTCCGGAAGACATTCATGTGTTGGAACATATCGACCGTTTGATCGAAATTTTTAATGTGTGCTGGCCAATGTATGCCGCCATGCCCGCCGTATTGAAGGATGCCGTGGAAAGGGCATATATTGTTTCGGGGTGGAATCTGTCGGAATCCGAATGCAGGTATAAGAATGCAGAAGGGAAACCTTTGTTTCCTTCCTTTCAGGATGTGCTTGGCCAGATTCACAGGGTAATGGACGATTCGTCCTATTCTTCCGACAGCAAAGGGGATTACAAAGGGGCTCTCTGCACGAGGGTGAAATCCCTGACAAACGGATTATACGGCAGGATTTTTACGAATAACGAATTGCCTGCGGAAACATTGTTTGACGAGAATGTCATTGTGGATTTAAGCAGGACGGGATCCGCCGAGACAAAATCTCTGATTATGGGGCTGCTGGTCATGAAGCTGCAGGAGCACCGCATGGCTCATGCCAAGAGGGGAAATGCGCCGTTGAAGCATGTAACCGTGCTGGAGGAGGCGCACAATCTTTTGAAGAGGACTTCCACGGAACAGTCAGGCGAGGGCGCCAACATGGTTGGAAAATCCGTAGAAATGCTGGCAAATTCCATTGCCGAGATGCGTACATACGGGGAGGGCTTCCTGATAGCGGATCAGGCGCCGGGCCTGATGGATTTATCGGTCATCCGAAATACCAATACTAAGATCATTCTGGGCCTGCCGGACTTGGAGGACAGGGAATTGGTGGGCAGAGCCGCCGGAATGAATGATGACCAGATCGTTGAACTGTCCCGCTTGAAAACTTTTGTAGCGGCCGTATATCAGAACAATTGGCTGGAGCCGGTTCTGTGCAGAATAGATACCGATTTTAAGGAGGTGCCGGCATACTGCTATGAGAGACAAAAGGAATCCGAACCGGACAAATACAAATTCGTGGAATTCCTGTTAATGCCGCTGGAGGAAAGAGTGAAACTGGACCGCAGGTACATGGATGAACTCATAAATGAGGTTTACAAGCTGTCCATACCGTCGGAAGCCAAGGCCGCTTTTATCCGGTATACGAAAGCAACGGAAAAAGAGGAAGTACAAAAGCTCAGAGGGCAGGTGGTCTACGGGATATTTAATACCGAGACTGCATTTGGATTGGCAAAGGGTAAGGAGAGTAATATCGGTGGCTGGTATGAATGTATGAAAGAAATGCTGGATCCGGCCATAACGCTTTTAAATGAAAGCGACCAGCAGAAGATTATCGCTTTGATTGCTAAGGAAAAAGCGGAGCTGGATAACAGAGACGAGACAAGGAACCTGTTTGAAAGGTTTATGAATTACATATAAGAAGCAGGCCGGAACAGCAATGGGACGAGGAGGTGTGGGCATGGATTTCATCAGTAAGAAAGTCGAAGCGCCGGAAGCTGTCGAAACGGCAGGGAAAAACGGCAGAGAGTTCAGTCAGGAAGCTCAGGACAAATTTGACCGGCTGTTTGGGGAGGATAAACCGAATCAGCCTGACGGAGCCGAGGTGAAGATTTCTCATTCAAGCTTCAAGGGGAGAGAAGAAAAGTTTGACAGAATGTTTGGGGACGATAAGCTTGACAAGCCTGACATATCAGGAGGGAAGCCCCCCGCCTCGGAGTGGAAGGAAGGAGGGGAAGCATATGCCGGGTCGGACATCTCCGGAGGGAAGTCCCCTGCCTCGGAGTGGAAGGACGGAGGGGAAGTATATGCCGGGTCGGATATATCCGGAGGGAAGCCCCCTGCCTCGGAGTGGAAGGAGGAAGGGAATAAGTTTGACCGGCTGTTTGCGGGAGATGATTTGAACAAGGAATCGGATGGAGCGGAGCAGGCGGGCGGCTCATCCGCATTATCGGAAAGTGATTCTACGGGTGGGGATTCTCCGGAAAGCGCTTCCGACGGAAATGATTCTCCGGAAAAGAAAGAATTAACGGAAGAGGAAAAGCAGCAGAAGATACAGGATTTCTTGGACGGGAAAATAGACTTTGAAGAAGTGAAAGAAATTTTTGCGGAATACTATGCCGATGCAGTCAATTCCGATCACCCTTGGTCATGGGGGGATACGATTCCGGGCGGGGATGAATTAACCGGAGGCCAGCGGAAAGCCATCCGGGAATATGCCAGGGAGAAAGGAATGGTTCCCACGGTGCCGACTTATGAAAAAGACGGTAAAACATACGCGGACTTTTCGGAACATCAGGTCTTTGAATGCGTTCTGAATAAGGAAGACTGGCCTAAAACGGACAAGGAACAATTTGATAAATGCAATGAAATGCTGAAAAAAGCCATAGAAGAAAATCCGGAACTGGCGAAGCAGTTCACGAAAGAACAGTTGGAACAGATCAATAGAGGGGAGACGCCGTCGGGATACACATGGCATCATTCGGAAAAGGACGGTGTCATGCAGTTGGTTCCTTACGGCGTCCATAATTCCACAAACCATCACGGCGGCAGGAGTGAGGGGAATTGGGCAGATGCGCCGCGGCAGTAAGAGCCAAGGGATTGTCTGTTGAAGCAGACAGAAGGGAGTCGTTATGATACATTGCAAATCGGTGATAGAGGAAAAGGTTACGGATGAATTAATTGCGGCCAGAGAGAAAAGGTGGAAAAAGACATTACCCCCTGCGTTTCAGGCATTTCTCAAGGAGAACAATGGGGGAATACCCGCCGAAAAAACAGAGGTTGGACGTCAATGGGTAATAGAACGATTCTTATGTATGGTGTCCAATCTGTCGGAATCGGCAGAAGGATATTGGGATATAGATGCCGTTCTCACTAAATATGACGAGTTTATGGTGTTTGACGAGGACTCTGTGGGATATGATTTGATACCCTTCGCACAGTTGAACCACGACAGCCTGTTATGCCTGTGCTATGAGGCGGAGGAGCCCTCCGTAGTCGTATGGCAGCTGGAAGGTTCGCAGGAGTTTCGGCCCAAATACACAAAGTGTTATGATTCGTTTTCCGCTTTTTTGGCAACATATTATTAAAGTTTTCTTGTCTTGTATCGGCATGGAATCTGTGCTAGAATAACGCTATATTTTTACAAAAGATATGTTGGAGGGGGTTGCATATGAACTTTTCAGAGAAGAAATATGTTAACAAGACAGCCATTTTGGGGCATACCATTATTGATACTGTGCTATTTCTGGCATATTTGATGGAAGTGTTCAAGGGTTCCAGAACCATCGGCTATTTTGCGGTTTTTGCCGCGATGGCGGTGGCTCCTGTGGCGGCGGAATGGCTGATTTTCGGTAGAAATCCGGAGAGCGGAGCCATTAAGCATATCATTGCCATAACCTATGGTATTTTGTATTTGTTCGTTATTTTCACTACGACAAGTATTCTTCCGTTTACCTATGTGTTTCCGATGTTTACCGTTATTATTCTGTATATGGATGTCCGATACAATGTAATAATTAGTATTTTTGCACTTGTCGGAAATATCGCATATGTAATTTATCATGCCGTGACAATCGGATATACGTTGTTGGAGATTCCCGATGTGGAGATCCGTCTGGCTGCGGTATTGCTCACGTCTGTATTTATGGTGATTGCCACGGTGGGGGCGACCAAGGTTAATAACCAGAAGCTGATGCAGATACAGAACAAAACCAATGAGACAAAGCGACTGACGGACCATGTCTTGTCTACCTCTCAGGAAATGGCTCATAATATTACGGAAATCACGGAACAGATGAATGATCTGGGGGATTCCGTTGAGAAGGTACACGATGCCATGGGCGAGGTTTCTACCGGCAGCGCCGAGACGGCACAGTCCATACAGATACAAATGCAGAGAACCGAGCAGATACAGGAGCAGATCGGCAAAGTGAAAAGTACCGCCGTGCAGATCGGACAGAATGTCAGCGACACCGCGCAAAAGGTGAAGAATGGCAGTGCGCAGATGGAGGCCTTGGCGGAACAGGTGGAGAAATCTAAGTCTGCCAATGCGGAGGTGCTGGAAAAAATGGAAGAGCTGAGTACTTACACCAGCCAGATGAATACCATTATAGAGGCCATTAACAGTATTGCGGATAATACCGGGCTGCTGGCTTTGAATGCTTCTATTGAAGCGGCGCGGGCAGGTGAGTCCGGCAAAGGCTTTGCCGTGGTAGCAAGCCAGATTTCCGAGCTTGCAAACCAGACACAGACGGCAACCTCCAATATTACCACACTGATTCAGAATATCAACAAGGAATTGAAGCATGTGGAAGATGCTGTGGATGTAGTTACCAAGAGTAATGATGCAAACGCTGAAAGCACCGATGTGGTGAAAAGCCATTTTACGGGGATTTCAAGGGGTACGGAGGATATCAACAACCAGACGAAAGAATTGCTGTATATCGTTGGAAATCTGGAGCGTGCAAATGAGGACATCGTGGAGAATATCCAGACGATTTCGGCTATTACCGAAGAGATTTCCGCTCATGCAAGCGAGACCTACCGTGTATGTGACGAAAATACGCAAATGGTGGATTCCGTCCGCCGGATAGTAAATGATTTGAATGAAAGCACTCAGAAAATCCGGATGAATCAATAAACCGCGGGCAATTGAATTATAGATTGCCGCTGTCACTGATTCCCGTGATTTCCGGCCCGAAGTGTGACGAGCACACCGTGGAAAGCATTTTTAGACACGTCCCGGAGTGTGTCTGTACGGGTGAGTGACAAAATGAAAGTTGGGAGTATAAATAAATGTGGATGCAGATGGTTCTATTTACCCTGTTGTTTCCTGTTCTGCCCTATGTATTATGGAAATGTTATAACAAAGAAAAGAAACCGGAGAGGGGGGAAGCTGTCCTCCGATATGTTATCTATGCACTTTTGATAACTTTTCTGTCGGCAATTGTGCTGGCGGTTTTCAGTGATGACGGGACATCCTTTTGGAAGAAAATCAATGAATCTGCCGAGTTTGTGTTAAAATATGCCGTTATGGAGTTGGGGGCCGCTCTTTTTGTAGCATTTGCGGAATGGAGCTTCCTTAAGAAAAGGGTCAGGATTTGCATAGACTGGGAACAATTTGAAACTTGGAAACCGGCGGTGTTCTGTAAAAAGCATATTTTTCCTTTCCTGCCGTATCTGCTGGCCGTCTTGGTGGTATGCCTGAACGCCAGCCTGATGTTTGACAATGTGGTATGGGGAGATGAGGCGTTTTCCGCCAATACGGCGGAGGCAAGTATGGCCGGAATTCTTCAAGTAATGTATTTCTGGGATAATCATCCTCCCCTTTATTACTATTGGCTGAAGCTGTTCGGAGCTCTGTTCGGTTATACCATACCTGTATATCATTTGGCGTCTTTGGTGCCTTTTGCGGCGGGAATTCTGCTGGCGGTTCTTTATTTTCGGAAAAAGTACGGCAATGTCCCGGCGGTTTTTTTCATTGTGATATCCGGTTTGGGGGCATCTTGTATCGAATATAATCTGGAAATCCGCATGTATGCATTGGCATTTTTCTGTGTCATTGCCTGTTTTGCCTGTTCCAGCCGTGTAATCGCCACCGACAGTAAACGGGCATGGATCGGCATGGTGCTTTGGGGACTGGCGGGAGCGTATTCCCATTATTACGCATTGGTGACAACGGGCTTGATTCTGTTCTTTACCGGAGTGGCGGTGTGGATCCGGCAAAGGGGAAAGTCATGGCTGAAAGGTGCGGGCGCTGTTTTGGCTTATATACTGGGCTATAGTCCATGGTTATTTTTCCTGTTCATTGCCATACGGAATGTGAGCCAAAGCTGGTGGGTATCGGAAATATTGAGTCTGGACACTTCTCTGACCATGGTAATGGGAGGAAGGGGCATGGCAGAAATCGTCGGACCGCTGCTGGGTGTCCTGTCCGTATTTTTAATTCTATCGGATTCGGGAGTTCTCTGTCTGGAAAAACAGAAAGAAGAGATTTCCCTAGAAGTTCACACACCCGGTTTAAAGAATTGGAAGGATGAAACATTTTCTATTGCAATCGGACTGCTTACAATTGCCGGAACGGTTACGTTTGCTTACTTTTTGTGTTTTGTTATGACGCCGGTTCTGGTGGACAGATATCTGTATCCCGTGAGCGGAGTTGCCCTCTATCTGATTGTGATTTGCTGCAGCCGTGGAATGGATCTGTGGAAGCAGCTGGGGGAGAAGGTAGGGCTGCCGCACTTAAAAGTCATGGGAAAAGGGGTGCTGGTGTTCCTGATCTGCATCCTGTTTGTCACCGGCATAGGGAATTTTAAACGCTACAGGGCGACGGCACAGGAGCAGAATGAGATGACAGCCAAGACATTGGCCATAATCAGAAATCCGGGGCAAGACGTTAAAATGGTCACAAACGGAGTAAAGCATCTGGGCTGGACAGTGCTGCGTCACTACTATGGAGATAATGAGGTGGTGAATGGAGACTATAATTCGGCGGAAGCAGACAGATTCTGGTATTTTAATCCCAATGAATTGGATCAGGATACGCTGAGGGAGCTGGAGCAAAGCGGTATTTCCGTAACGGCATATGGGCAGAACCAGATTTCGGAGTACACTTTTTATCTATATTATTTCGAAAAGAAGAGCATCGTAAAATGGCCTTCAAATGCATAGAAGGAGATAACGGTTTACGCAAAAAGCGCGCGTGAAAACTCCTCGCGGCGTGGGTGTTCACAGCAATCAAATATTTTTTAAAAAGTTCAAAAAATCACTTGACTTTTAGAGCTGAAGCAGTTATCATATACAGTGTTGCGAATGATATATTGCAGCAGCAATTGTGCGTTTAGCTCAGCTGGATAGAGCGTTTGGCTACGGACCAAAAGGTCGGGGGTTCGAATCCTCTAACGCACGTCATAATATGTGTTTTACATCGGTATGATTACACATGGCGGAAAAGCAGATGCCTTGAGAGTAGGGGAGTCTGCTTTTTTGCTTTTGGAGAATTTGCATCAATTATGCCAGCCGGTTTAAAATCGGAAAACTGCGCAGACAGGGCGGCAGATGCATCAAAACGTTCCGCCCAATATCCGGTTGGAACAGTGTCGTGGTTGAACCAAGCGTCTTTTCGCCGCCGCTTATTATATCCACGGCAACCGCTGCGCAGAAATTGCAAAAACAGCGATTTGGTGCAGACCTGTCTGAATTTGTCATGCGAAAGCTGCGTGGATATTTCTGACGGCGGTAACGAGTGGACGGTAACTTCGCAGATTTGACTTTGCCCGATAAAGTAAGTATAATAGATACAGTTCAGACACGTATTCAGAACGGGCAGTGGAGCATACAATGGAACAGGAGAGAGAGGATTTCAGAAATTGTAAACGGTGTCTGCTCAGGGAAATGGCAGAATCGGAAGAGTATTTTAGTTCTATTCAGGACTATATTGAAAATATGGATCCGGATATCAAAGCAAAGAAGGCTTTATATGAACGGCGCCTTGCCGTCTGTAAGGAGTGTGATATGCTGTTACAGGGCATGTGCAGAAAATGCGGGTGTTATGTGGAGCTGAGGGCAGCGGTGGCGGGTAATACCTGTCCCGGGAAAAAGTGGTAGTGCCGGAGAACGAAGAAATACATGCCTGCAGTGCCGCTTATACAGAGGGAACACATTTTAATAAGAGAGAAATTCAAGATAACGGAGAATGGAAGGAAAAAGGTAACGGAATATATAGGAAAGAATGGTAAGAAAAAGGTAACGGAATATATTAGGATAGAACATGTGAGAGAAACAAAGGGTAAAGGGTGGAGAATCATGAGTGGGATAGTGTATGATGCGCGCAGGGTCAAAGCCTATGAGGGACTTATGGCGCTTGGGCAGTATGCGGGCAAAGAGGAAGAATGGCTGAACAGGCTGTGGGAAAAGCTGATTCCGGACAACGGCCTGATGAAAGAATTTATGTATTATTTAGATTACCATACCTTTTGTGACGAGGACAGATGCCGGGGGTATGCTTTAACCGATTTGTATGTGTGGCAGATGGATCGTTATAATTTAATCCGGGATATTGGGAAGAATACGGAAAGCTGTAATAAAGAAGCAATGGTATTAAATGCCTTTTACACAATGACTGAAATGAAAAAGGATCCCGATACCTATGTCCGCAGGCTGACGGCGGGACAGGGAATGGATCAGTTATATTAGAGGAGTGGATCATTAAATGACAAAACAGGAATTTTTAGAAAAGCTGCGCCTTGCTTTGACCGGAAATGTTCCCGGAAGTGTAGTTTCGGAGAATCTGCAATATTATGAGGACTATATCAATACGGAAATCCGCAAAGGGAAAAGCGAGGAGGAGGTTCTGGCAGCGCTGGGAGATCCCAGACTGATTGCCAGAACCATTATTACCACTAACTCAAGGGATGATATGGAAGGTACGGGAGACTATAGAGAATACGGGAAATCGGCTCGGCCCCAAGACGGCGGGAAAAGGCATATGCCGATATGGATATGGCTGGTTTGGGGTATTCTGATAATTGTGTTAATTTTCAGTGCGGTGGTGTCGCTGTTGTCTTTTCTCTGGCCTATCTTACTGCCTGTTATTATAATCATGGCGGTAATGGGTGTGGTAAAATTTTTCAGGGATTGGATGAATTAGGCTCATCCGGCCGGTAACAAAACCTGTTGGCAGTCTGTTTCGCATCAGTGTTTCCTAAAGGGGAGAGACAGCCGGATAGGATAATGGCATAAAGATTGTGAGCCATCGGAAACCGATGGCTCACAATGAGGGGAGTATAAATATTAATATATAAGGGGTAGTAAGTAGATGATAGGGGTTCATCTCTTACATGATTCATTATAGTACTTTTGATACAATAAATCAATACAAAAACAGTACCAAAGTACTAAGAATAAATGTATAATTTTTTGTGCGTTTTGCCATACTACTTCCTGTAACCAAAATGATTAGGAGCATGAGTTCAAAGAACATATGCCCCGTATTGAAGCCGCGTAAGTAAGCGGCGGGATGTGAGGAAGAAAATGGATAATTGCAAGAACAGCAACCAGAACAACAATCAGAATCAGAACAACAATCAGAACAATCAGAACAACAAGAATCAGAACAACAACAAGAACCAGAATAACCAGAACAACAATTTCTAAGGTTTTTTTGGTGATAGGGACACGGAAGTGTCCCTATTTACATATGTTGAAAAAGATTGTATACTAAAGAGTGTTGGCTGGAATAGAAAAGCTGTTGAAAAAGATGAATGAGCGGGGAAATATATGCGTGAATTTGAATTGATTGTTCCGTGTCATTTTGGCATGGAATCCATATTGAAAAAAGAAATTACAGATTTGGGATACGATATTACGGAAGTAGCGGATGGCAGAGTGACTTTTTGGGGTGACGAGGAGGCACTGTGCCGTGCCAATATTTTTCTGCGTGCGGCAGAGCGTATTTTGATTAAGATCGGAAGTTTCCATGCGGAAACCTTTGAGGAATTGTTCCAAGGGACGAGGGCGCTGCCATGGGAGGATTATATTCCCGTTGACGGCAGATTTTGGATTGCCAAAGCGGCCAGTGTGAAATCAAAGCTTTTCAGTCCCTCGGATATTCAGTCCATTATGAAAAAGGCAATGGTTGAGCGTCTGAAGGGCATTTATAAAGTCAATTGGTTTGAGGAGTGCGGGGACAGCTTTCCCTTGCGGGTATTCCTGATGAAAGATGAGGTCACTGTGGGGCTGGACAGCACAGGGGAATCTTTACATAAGCGCGGCTACAGGAAGCTGGCGGCTCAGGCGCCCATTGCCGAAAATTTAGCGGCGGCGCTGATTATGCTGACTCCATGGAACAAGGATAGAATCTTGGTGGATCCCTTTTGCGGAAGCGGGACGTTTCCCATCGAGGCGGCTATGATGGCGGCTGGCATGGCTCCGGGCATGAACCGTCATTTTACGGCGGAAAGCTGGCCGCATATTATCGGAAAGCACAATTGGTCCGATACATTGGAGGAAGCACGTGAACTGGTGGATTTGAATATAGATCCGGATATTCAGGGCTATGATATTGATGACCGGATGATGGCGATAGCGAGGGAGAATGCGAAGCTGGCAGGTGTGGATAAATTGATCCATTTCCAGAGGAGGGGGATAGAGCAGCTGAGCCATCCGAAAAAATATGGCTTTTTGATCACCAACCCGCCTTATGGGGAAAGGCTGCAGGATAAAGAGGAAATGCCGGCGCTGTACCGGATGATCGGACAGAAATTCCAAGAACTGGACTCATGGAGTATGTATCTGATTTCGGCGTATGAGCAGGCCGAGAAGGATATCGGGCGGAAGGCGGATAAGAACCGCAAGCTATACAATGGCATGATAAAAGCTTACTATTATCAGTTCTTAGGCCCTAAGCCGCCGAAAAGGACAGTGAAAGCTGTTCAGAAATAGGATATGACAACAAGGTATCATAGCAGGAATGGAAACAAAGCAGAGAAAATTACGAAAAGAGAATATGGCTGTCATTTTTGTTTTGTGGAGCCTTATGTGTGCTGCCGCCATGACGGTGGTGCTGCATTTGGAGACACAAAAAACAATTGTCATTGCCGATATGCCGCAGGGATTGACGGCGGGAACGGTTCAGGCCGATTGTGATTTGCGGCTGGAGCAGAGAGAAGGCGGCGGGGGAGACATTTCTATTCCACTGCCGGAAAACGTGAAGGCAGAGGACGTCATTGTGGAAAACCGCTATATGGAGCGGGAATTGTGGATTTATATCCGCAGTGATAATACGGAATTTTTTGAATATAGCTATGTCGGTGTGGATCTGCCGTCTGTCTTAGAAGCAAAGTATGAGATACAGCCGGACGGAATCTTATTAAAGTTTACCATGGACAGGGTGCAGGAATATAGAAGTACTATGGGGGATCATGTTCTGGAGGTGGCGGGAGGCAGACCCGAAGATATGTATTCTTATATCGTGGTCATAGATCCCGTTGGCGGAGGCGGAGACAGCGGCCTGTGCGGTTATGAATATCAGGAAAAAGAGCTGGCGCTGCAGATTGCAAAGCTGGTTCAGAAAAATTTTGCGTCGGAGGATGTCAAACTGTATCTCACCAGAAACGAGGATGCGGATGTGTCCGCGGAGAACAGGAGAGCTTTGGTAAATGCCGTGGGAGCCGATTTCTATATCGGGATCGGTGCGGCGGAAAATCCGGCGGATGAAAGTGTTTACGGTATTCAATGTTACTACAACGACGAGTACTATCGTTCCGGTTTCGGGAACGTGGATTTGGCAGATATCGTGACAAAAGCAGTGACCATTGCCAGCAGTAACCGTGCACTTGGGCTGGTTCCGGCAGAGGAAGACAGTATTTTGAGGGAAATCAATATTCCTGCGGCACAGCTGTCCGCGGGATATTTGTCCAACGGTGAGGAACGCGACTTATTACGGCAGGAAGCTTATTTGGAGAAGGTGGCGGAAGGTGTCATAGATGCCATTGAGGAGGCTTGCGAAAGACTGTCTCAGTGATGTGTGAAAGAAAAATCAAGTTATTCCCTGAAGAATCGCCGGAGCGAAGCTTTCCGGTTTTGCATTGATTTTTAGTGCAAACTGCTAAAGCAGTTAGAAGAATTGCTGATGCGATTCTTCCGGACTTGCACCGAGTCATTGATTGTTTGTGTCGCCGATGGCGGCATGACTGAAAGTATGGAGGAAAAGGATGTATATGGGGCGAATTGTTTTTGCAACGGGTAATGCCGGAAAAATTCGGGAAATCAATGCTATTATGGCAGACACCGGTATGGAGGTAGTCTCCGTGAAGGATGCGGGAATTCAAATAGACGTTGAAGAAAACGGGAAAACATATGAAGAAAATGCATTGATTAAGGCGAGAGCGGCAGCGGCAGTGTCAAAAGACATTGTTATGGCAGATGACTCCGGTTTGGAGATTGATTATCTGAACGGCGAACCGGGGATTTATTCCGCAAGATATCTGGGGGAAGACACTTCATATCGTATCAAGAATGCCGATTTAGTCAGCCGTTTGGAAGGGGTGCCCGATGAGAAACGGACAGCTCGTTTTGTATGCGCCATTGCCGCGGTGCTGCCGGACGGCAGAGAGCTGACTGTGAGGGCTGCTATAGAAGGCCGCATCGGCTATGAGGAAAAGGGAGCAAACGGATTCGGATATGATCCTATCTTTTATGTACCGGAATTTCAAAAGACAACGGCAGAACTGACAGAGACAGAAAAAAATGAGGTCAGTCACAGAGGGAAAGCACTCAGACTTATGAAAGAGGAATTAAAGAAATATGAAAATATTACTTGTCAGTGACACTCATAAAAAAAACGAAAACTATTTCATTGTGTTGGAGGAGGTAAAGCCGGATTTGGTGATTCATTGCGGAGACGGAGAGGGCAGTGAATATGCGCTGACGCAGGCGGCGGATTGCCCTGTGGAGATTGTTTTGGGGAATAATGACTTCTTTTCCGATCTGCCGAGGGAAAGAGTATTGGAGCTGGAAGGGTATAAGGTGTGGGTTACTCATGGGCATAATTACTATGTGTCCATGGGGAGGGAAACCATCAAGCGGGAAGCGGCGGCCAGAGGTATGGACATTGTCTGCTTTGGGCATACACACCGTCCTGTGGTGGATGTAGAGGATACGGTGACGGCATTAAATCCGGGAAGTTTATCCTATCCGAGACAGGACGGCAAGCGGCCCTCCTATATGATAATGAATTTGAAACAGGGAATTAAAGCGGATTACAAAATACATTATCTGTAACTTGACATATTTTAGGTAATTCGATATACTTATTACTGTCTTTCGGGGTATGGCTCAGCTTGGC
>Ga0137308_101906_pt1 | contig 16935 bp, 16 predicted proteins | sample Inofrocosms_June_FD_97181 | JGI IMG/M metagenome (GOLD analysis project Ga0137308, IMG submission 97181) | Mouse cecal microbial communities from Vienna, Austria - N-Acetylneuraminic and N-Acetylglucosamine D2O microcosms_June | ecosystem: Host-associated > Mammals > Digestive system > Large... | reverse complement strand
AACAGAGCCAGATACTTATAAAATCTGGCTCCTGTTGTAAAATAAAAATTATGCTTCCTCTATACCGGGAATCCTACAGTCAAGACATTCCCTGGTCATGATATTGATCCCAATCTTAGCGATATTCAGCCAGCTTCCATGTTTCAATCTCTTTCCTCATGCTGTGGATTTCCTCTGAAAGCATAAGCAAAGTTTCTTCAATTTTAGAAAGCCTGAATGCCAGGACTTTCACGTCTGCTTCCTGTTCCTTTTTTTCATAGGAGTGGCCTGTAGCTTCCCGGCAGAGGTCTTTGTGGCACGGCCTGGGCGGCCCACCTTTCCATTTGGGATGATCTCGCCCGTATCCGGATCAAACTGGCCGATACAATGCTTGCGCTGCACTTTCTTTTGTTTGGTATCCTCCCATTCATAAGTTGTTTCATATGCGTAGTAGGTATTAGTGTGTTTATTATAGGACTTTGTAATTGACATAAATCTGCCTCCTTTATGCTAGATAATATATCTATATTTTAGCATATTTGGTATAAATCAAAAAATGATTGAGACGCTACACTAGCTTCCTACGCTTAGCCTGATATGTTACCAATACAGACCCAAGGTTCGCTACTGGTGATGTGGTTAGCATCTTACCAGATGGGATTTCCACCCATTAAACATTGCGCCTTTCTGGGCGCACTTACTGTTCACACGGTGTCGCGCACTCGCTGCACGGCATCCGGCCAATACAGCGATGGGGCGGGCATCCAACCCGTCTACACTCCGTTCCGGTCCGTCCTAAACAAGCGTCGCTGGCGCTTAGGACCGCCAGCAGGCGACTTTTCAATGGGCTGGATGCCGTTACTGTGAGCACCCGGTCAGGGTGTGAACAGTAACCTTTACAAAAAATGTCTGCTCGCCCCGAAAAATTACGGAACAATGTTTTAGTTGTCCTTATCCATTCCTGCTCCGTTCACCCCGCCAGCACCAGCAGCAGATACACCAGCGTCGCCAGCAGCCCCACACAGAACAAGATCAGCCCATAAGACAGACTCCGTCCGATCAGACTTGTATTTTCCTTAAAGCTGGTATACGCCAGCGCGTACTGGTGCGTATAATCCTTTTCATCCGGCCGCTCCCGCCAGGCCGTCTTATTCAAGATTCCCACAACGCCATTCACAAAGCTTCCCAGCCGGTACGTCACCGCGTTCCCTTCCAGCAGCTCCTGGGGCTGAGGGCTGTCCTTGTAGATCGTCTTCCGCAAAAATACCACGATCGTATCCACCAGAGTATCGAAAAAGCTGGCTTCCACGCTTCCTGCGATGGGCAAAATCTTTGCGATAAAATCCACCGCATGATCCAGTACAAAGCAAGCCGCGCCGCAAATTGACGGAACCACCTTGAGCAAGATCGGCCGGTACAGATAATCCTCCAGATCCAGCACCCTCGGCCAGTAATTGACATAGACCGTCTCCCCGTTTTCTTCCTTCCGGAGCATCCAGAATCTGACCATCACCACATATACCGCCGCGCCGATCGCAATCGAAGTCAGCCCGCCTTTCAGGTTCACGAAGCTGAAATAGGAGACTTCATGGATATGCTCCAGTCCGAAGAAATCTTTTACGAACCCCGCCGCCTTGTCCATGGTCAGATGCGGAAGGATCCCCATCACCGGGAACAATGCCGCGCTGACCGTCAGGGCAAACGCGCTTTTCCGGTTCATATAGGCCCCGCTCATGGCATCGTACCTGGCCTGTACCTCCGGATCACGGTTCTTCTCTACAAACACCGCGAAAAATAATTTACACATATACGCCACAGTGAATCCGCCGCTCACCAAAAATACCCACTCGATCAGCTTCATGTCCGCCGCCCCCAGAAGTACAGGACTGACCGCGCCTTCCTTCAGCAGCTCGATATATTCTACAATGCTTTCATGGATCAGTGTCTTGCTTACATAGCCGGAAAAGAGCGGAACCCCGCCGATCCCCAGCGCGCCGCACAGATAGATCCCCATCAGGAGCGGCTTCTTTCTTCCGAAGCCCCGGATGTCATTCAGATCCAGCTTGTGCAGATTCATGTAAATGACTCCCGCCGTCATGAAGAGCACCAGCTTGAACAGGGAATGATTCATCATATGGAGGAAGCTTCCCTGGACTGCCAGCGCATTTTCCTCTCCCAGAAGCCCCTGCGTCCCGATGCCTGTCAGGATAAATCCGATCTGGGATACGGAGGAGCATGCCAGCGTCCGCTTAAAATCATTGGAAAACAGGGCAAGCACCGCCCCCGCCGCCATGGTCAGGACTCCGGTCAGCAATACGAAGGTTCCCCACACTCCGTCATGGAACAAAATCTGGCAGGAGATCACAAGGATGCCGAATATCCCGGTCTTTGTTAAGATGCCGGACAGCAGCGCGCTGGCCGGGGCAGGTGCCACCGGATGGGCCTTGGGCAGCCAGATATGAAGTGGAAATGCTCCCGCTTTCGCTCCGAACCCAAAGAACAGACAGAGCGCGGCAGGGTAAACATTTTTGCCCCGGCAGGCATCATAGAGTTCACGGATGGTAAGAGTCCCTGCCTGTTGGTACAGCAGGAAGAGTCCCATCAGCATCACCAGGCCGCCGATCACTGCCACCGCCAGATATGTGGCCGCTGCCCGCAGAGATTCCTTCCGCTCATCCTGCGCCACCCAGACATAGGACGCCAGAGACATCACCTCGAAGAAAATGAAGGTGGTATACAGATCCGCGGAGAGAAAGACAGCTTCCGTTGCTCCCAGCGTCACCAGCTGAAACAGATAGTATCGGTTCCGGTTCCGATAATGCGCAAAATATTCTTCGGAAAACAGGCTCGTCATCATCCACATGAAAGCGGCGATCGCGCCGTACAGTGTCCGAAAGCCATCCGCCGTAAAATGCAGGCCGAAGCCGCACACGCCGAAAATACTACAGGAGCCGCCCCCTGCGCCGTACCGCGCCGCAATCACTGCCGTCAGAATAAATTCCAGAATCGCCGCCAGTCCGAAAAACCGATCTCGAAGCTTTTTATTTTTTCGCCCGATCAAATAGGAAACCACACCGGCAGCCATCGGAAAGAACACCGCCGCAGCAAGTAAAACCCTTTCCTGTTCCATCCCGTACCTCCTCATATAATCCATGATACTCACGCCGATGAAATCTGCCGTGAATATCGCGCCAGCCGCAGCCGCAAAGCGACATCATTCCCCGTGTGGCTGTACACGTCATAACTTGTTCCTTAGTAGATCCCCGCCGCAATATCCTGCAGAAAGCAGATCAGCGGGTCCGAACACAAACCGATCGCAATGACCGCCGCCGCAAAACAGAGCAGCGGAAAGCACATCTTCCAGCCGGGATCCCTGACCCCTTCCGTACTCCTGCCGTCAAAATCTCTCCCCGGGAAAAATGCCCGGATTACGATCGACATCATATAGATCGCGGTCAGCAGCGCGGAGATCAGAAGGCAGCCGATCCCGAAATACGCCATTACATTTTCACTTTCCACCGCCGCCTTCGCCAGATTCCATTTGCTGATAAAGCCCGCCAGTCCGGGAACCCCCATCAGCCCCAGGGCCGATACGGTAAAGCAGCCGAATACCACCGGCATTTTCCGTCCGAACCCGTTCAGTTCGTAAATATATTTTTTATCCGTCTGGTGCATGATGGCGCCTGCGCAGAGGAAGGAACCGATCTTCATAAACGCGTGGCACACCATATGCGCCATGGCTCCCACCATGCCTGCCGGAGTCATCATCGAAGCGCCCAGGATGATGTAGGACAGATTGCTCACCGTAGAATACGCCAGCCGCCGCTTGATGTGCTGCTCCTTCACCGCCCGGCTGCACCCGTACACGATCGTGAACATGGCAAATCCCATGACAATGGGCTGCACCCAGGTTCCTTTCAGGAATTCCGCCCCAAAGCTGTAATAGGTCAGACGCAGGATGGCAAACACCCCCGCCTTCACCACTGCCACCGCATGAAGCAGCGCTGTGACAGGGGTAGGCGCCACACCGGCCTGGGGAAGCCAGGCGCTCATGGGGAAGATGGCAGCCTTCACGCCGAATCCGAAGAATGCCAGCAGATAGACAAATAAAAGCCGATTGGTCTCCCCGCCGATCACTGCCGGATTCAGCACCCCGCCCAGGGTAAATTCCATGGTGTCCCCATAGACCATCAGAAAGACGATGGCAATCAGAGCAAACGCGGCCCCACCCAGCGACATGTACAGATACTGGCGCACCGCAAGGATGGCCTCTCGCACCAGCGTGTGCAGGATCAGCGGCACCGTCACCAGCGTCAGCAGCTCATAAAACAGATACATACTGAGCATGTCCGACGCAAATGCCACGCCCAGCGTCACTCCATAGGTCATACTGTAGAACATGAAAAAGATCTTTTCGTGCCCTTCGTGCTCCATATACTCAAAGGAATAGAGCATGGCAAAGGGCCAGAGGATCGATACCAGTCCCCCGAAAAGCATCGCCAGCCCGTCGATCCGGAAGGAAATGGAAAGCCCCCGAACAAAATAGACCAGATGCAGCGTTTCCGTAGTACCGCGGGACAGCGCTGTCAGGACGATCGCTGAGGTTGCGATCGTCAGCACCTCCAGATAGATCAGCATTCCCCTTCTGGAGCGAAACGGAAGCACAGGCGTCAGGGCGCCCCCCAGTATCGGAAGCAGAATGGCTGCCACAATCCAATATTGACTCATCAAACCTTCCAACCTCCTTTAGAACAACGTTCCAATGATTTCGTTGAGATAGTGTATCAGCGGATTCGGGAATGTGCCCAGGAGTACGGATAGTCCGGCCAGAATGAGCAGCGGAATGACCATCACTCCCGACGGCTCCTTTTTCTGCAGTCCTTCGTAATCATAATCTGCTCCCGGCAGAAAGCCCCGGATCGTGATGGGCAGCAGATATCCCGCAGTCAGCAGGGCGCTGACTAGGAGGACCACCGGTCCCAGCCAGGAAAATACCGGGATGCCGGATTCCAGCGAACCGCCTGCCAGATACCATTTGCTGATAAATCCGCTGGCCGGGGGAATACCTACCAACGCAAGGGACGCGAAGGTGTAGCACCAGATCGTCACCGGCATTTCCTTGCCGATCCCGGTCAGTTCATCTACCCGGGTCTTTCCGGTTTTATAAATGACCGCGCCTGCGCTCAGGAACAGGCAGGACTTGACGCAGGCATGGAATACCACATGCAGCAGGGATCCGGTCATGGCTTCGGGATTCAATAACGCCAGTCCGAACAAAATATAGGAAATCTGGCTGACCGTGGAATAGGCCAGCCGCTTCTTCATCACCTTTTCCCGATAGGCCAGCATGGAGCCCATGAATACCGTGATCAGCGTCAGGGTCAGCCAGGCGGTCTGCACCCAGGTTCCCCGGATCACCTCCGGACCCACCACGTAGAAGATGACGCGGACGATCCCCAGCACACCCATTTTCACGACCAGGCCCGACAGCACGGCGCTGGCCGGGGCAGGCGCCACTGGATGGGCCGTGGGAAGCCATGCGTGCATGGGAAACATCCCGGCCTTCACGCCGAATCCCAGGATCATCAGAAATACCACCACAAGCATCAGCGCGGAATGTCCGCCCGCCGCCTCCAATCCGCTCCCCCCTGCCGTAAAGTCCAGTGTCCCGGCATAGCGGTTCAGGAAATAGATTCCGAAGAGGACCAGATAGGCGCCGCACAGGGAATAAAACAGGTACTTTAAGCCTGCCATGATGGCTTCCCTTGATTTGTTATGCATGATCAGGGGAAGGGTAGTCAGCGTCATCATTTCGTAAAACATATAATAAGTCACCAGATTTCCGGAAAAGCACAGCGCCATCAGCACGCCGTACACCAGCACATAGAATCCGAAATACCGTTTTTCTTCCTTTTCATGCTTCATATATTCGCAGGAAAAAATGTCTGCCATCAGCCATACCACCGTGATCACCGCGGCAAACACCCGTCCCAGCGGATCCACATGGAAATAGACCTCCAGGCTGCCGCCGAACTGCAGAAGATGAAGTTCCGCCTTTCCCTCCGCGATCACGGCAAGGGCGCAGAGCATGGAGACCGCCAGTGAAAGAAAGGATACGCCCAGCAGCAGGTTCCGCTTTTTCAGTCCCGGAAAAAACAGGATCAAAACGCCGCAGGCAATCGGCAGAAATACTGCCAAAATCAACCAGATATTGAAGTTCATGTATGCGTCTCCTTCCTTATATAAAGTGAATCAGTCCGGTCTCGATGGTGCCGATGATCGGCTCCGACATCATGCCCAGCACCAGATTGATGAGGATAAACAAAATGATCGTAATGGTATACAGTCTCTGCTGTCCTGCCTTCATCGTAAAATAGCCTTTTTCCGCTTCCACCTCCCGCTTCTCCGGCACATAGATCCGCACCACGGTTTTCAGGAAATAGATCGCGTTCAGGATGGTACTGACCGCGAGAACGATCAACGTGGGCATCATTTTATGGGTGGGATGCATGACCGCCGCCTCCGCAAAGAGCAGCTTGCTCACGAACCCGGAAAACAGCGGGATCCCCACCATGGACATGGCTCCGACGGAAAATCCCACGCCCGCCACCTTGTTGCGGTAAGCGGAGCCTGTCAGGTCGAAGAAGTTCCGGCTTCCCGCCGACACGTCGGTCAGTCCGATAGCGGAAACAAAGAGCAGGGACTTGGTCGCCGCATGGGCCAGGATATGGAAAATGCTTGCCACCATCCCTTCCGTCGTCCCCAGGCCGAAGCCCATGTAAATATATCCGATCTGGGCCACCGAGGAAAATGCGATCATCCGGCGGATGTCTTTTTCCCAGATGGCGCTGATGGAACCGAAGATCATGCCGCTCAGCCCGAACAGGAACAACACGTTTGGAATCTTGCTCCCCACGATGATATCAAACCCTACCACGCGGTAGAAAATTTTGATCAGCAGGAAAATATATCCCTTGGACACCAGGCTGGACAGCATCGCCGCCGAGGATACCGTGGAATATCCGTAAGCGTCCGGAAGCCAGGCATGGAACGGGAACAGCGCGCTCTTGATGGCCAGTCCCACCGTTACAAGCCCGATGGTGATGGTCAGCGGGATCTGATAGGTGCCCGCCGCCATGATGGCCGCCACGCTTTCCTTGATATTGGACATCAGAAGGTGCCCCGTCAGGTCGTAAAGCATGCAGATCCCCATCAGCAGCAGACCGGACCCCAGCAGGCTCATGATCATGTAGCGGACCGCCGCCTCAATGGTCCTTCCGTTCTGCCGGATCATGATCAGCCCGCAGGCGGCAATGGTGTTGATCTCCACAAATACATAAGCCGTGAAAAGGTCGTTTGTGTAGACCAACGCCAGCAAAGAGCTCAGCAGCAGATCCGTCAGGATATAATAAATATTGTGCTTCGTCACTTCCACTTCATCAAACAATTTTTTACGCCCGCCCAGCATGGACAAAAGCATGATGACGCAGAAAAACAGAGCCATCCCCGCTTCCAGCGCTCCGGCCCGGATCTCATTTCCCCAGGGTGCGGGAAAATGTCCCATCATAAAGGTAAAACTTCCCCCCGTCCGCATCAGCCAGGACAGAAGCCACGCGGAGGCGGCGCCGATCACCAGGATGACCGCCGTATTCAGCCGTTTTGCCGCTTTTCCCGGAAGGATGGAGGACACGATCCCGGAAAACATGGACAGCATGATGGAAAAGAACGGTACATTTTGTACAAATGCCATTTAGATGCCCTCCTTTTTCAGCCGCGAAGAGATTTCATCCAGATCCAGCGTGTGATACCGCTTGTACAGGCGTACCGTCAGGGACAGCATCAGAGCCGTCACGGAGACGGAGACCACGATGCCGGTCAGCACCAGGCCGCTGGGAATGGGATTGATGTAGGCTTCCACCTCCTGCACTCCGTCCACTACGATAGGCGCGGACCTTCCTTCAATATAGCCTTTGATCGCCAGAAACAGATAGACTGCCGTGTCCATAATGTTCAGGCCGATGATTTTTTTGATCAGATTCTTCTGGAGCAGCAGGTTCGCGAACCCGATCCCAAACAGAATCATGGCGACAACTTCCCCCAGATTGGGGAGCAGATTGGAACCAAACATTTTTCAGAATCCTCCTTTTCGAAACAGTGCATAAAACATGTACATCGTTCAGAATCCTTCCTTTCGAAGCAATGCAGGGAACACGAACATCTGTCAAAATCCTCCCTTTCGGAACAGCGCAAAGAACGCATACATCGTACATGCGACCACCAGACCGACACAGATGTTCAGGGGCAGGATCAGGCCGCTGCTGATGATCGCTCCCGGCGTTCCCAGCGGGATCCCGCTCTCCAGATGATGCGCTCCGGTATAAAAGGAATAGCTTTTTGCCAGGCAGTAAAAGAGCAGCGCCCCGAAGCTGACCGCCTTGTAGGTCTTTTCCGTAAAAAACCGCTCTGTCTTCTCGAATCCAAATGCGTTCAGGTACAGGATCAGCCCTGCCCCTATGATGGCCCCGCCGGAAAATCCACCTCCCGGTGAAAGGTGTCCGTTCAGGATGATGTAAACGCCGAAGAGCATGATGACAGGCACCAGGATCCTTGCGGCCATCTGCAGGATGACATCCTTCTTCGGTTCATAAAAGCTGTCCCGCCGCTCCTCGTCCTCTGCGCTGCCCTTTCCCTTCTTTTTGTCATTGCGCATCAGGATGAGGACCGTGCAGGTTGCGATAAAAAGTACATTGGACTCGCCGAAGGTGTCAAACGCCCGGTAGTCCAGGATCATGCCCGTCACAATATTGACGGCCCCCGTATCCTGCAGCCCGTCCTCGATATACTTTGCCGCCACCTCATTACTTGCCGGATTGCTGGCGGAGCCGATCGGCGGAAGGTAGGAAACCTCCACGATCAGGATCAGGACCAGCACGGTACAGCAGAGCACGGCCGCCATTTTATAAAAGCGCTGAAAAAAACGGTATACCCGGTTATGCTCCGTATCATAGGTTCGTGTCATCACCTCGTCCAGATCATGCTCATACCGTTCCAGCTGCTTGCGGTCCGGTTTGTATTCCTCCCGCGGGATCACTTCCATATTATCCAGATAAAGGTCCTTTTCCCCGCTGAGCCAGTGCTTCATGCGGACGATCCGCTGACGTTTGTATTCTTCCTCGGATATTTTTCTACTCATCGGTTTCCTCGTCCTCCTCTCCAAGGGCATGGATCTTCTTCAATGTGACAAAGAACAGCACACTGGTCACTCCGGCTCCCACTGCCGCTTCCGTAATGGCAAGATCCGGGGATTCCAGAAGGATCCAGATGATCGACATGACCAGGCTGTACGACATGAAGATCAGGATGGAATTTAAAAGGTTTCTGGAAAAGCTAACGGAGATGGCGCAGATGACCAGAAAGCCCATCAGGATATATTCAAATACAGCCATTACGTTTCCTCCTCTGCTTTGTGCTGGATTGCTTTGTCGTGGTTCACTTTATTTTGATCCACTTTATCAGCATTCTTTTTTTTCTGATCCGCATAGATGATCTCTCTCTGATCCTCGTCCCAGAGGTGCTCCATGACCCCTTCCTCCAGCTCACAGCACCGCTCCAGATGTGGATTGGTGGTGGCCTCAAGGCGGGCGATCAGGTGGGAGGATACCGGAGAGGCATTCCACAAAAATACGATGATCAGCGCCATTTTCAGGGAGGCAAAATTCCATCCCGACAGGATGATCAGGCCCACCAGGGAAATGCCGATACCAAGAGTGTCTCCCATTGCCGCCGCATGCATCCGGTTCAGGACATAATTAAACTTAAAAACGCCGAATACCTGTACGGCAAAGACGCCAAGTCCGGCCAGCAGGAACGCAACGCCGAGAATAAACTGCAGCCATTCGATCAGGATCATAGCCAGACACTCCTTTCCGGGGTTATACTGCCAGCTATCTGCTGCTTTTCCCCGCTTGCTTTTTCTGCTGTTTCTGCTTCACCAGTCCGGTTCATTTTCGCCAGTGTTCCTTGCATCTTCGTTGTTTCTTCCTGGATGTTTTCTGCCGGATTTCCCTCATATTCTCCCTCCTGGATCTGCACAGTCTGTCCTCTCCCTGATTCACTCTCAGGGATGTTTTCAGCCTGCTTTCTGCCGGATTCACTCTCACGGGTGTTTTCAGTCTGCCCGGCTTTTTCGCCCTGCTTCAGTTTCCTGTGCTTGGCCAGCTTCTCCAGATGCACGCCGCTGTACACCTTGGTCAGCACCACCACCGCAAGAAAGCTGATCATGGCATAGATCAGGCAGATATCCAGAAGGTATCCTTCTCCCATGTACACGGCAAGCATGGCGATCACCACCATGACAATGGTTCCCATCATATTCACCGCCACCACCCGGTCGGCAATGGTCGGCCCTTTGATGGCGCGGATCAGACACAAAAGCAGAAGGATCGCAAGAAACAGGAAAATGGAGATAAAGATCCACGAATGTTCCAATATGATCCGCATATCACTCACCAATCCTTTCCAGCTTCTCCAGCATTTTCACAAACACGGAATCCCCCATCCCCTCCGAGAGGGACTTGTCCAGGCAATGTACCACGCACTCTTCCTCATCCATCGACACCGTGATCGTCCCCGGCGTCAGGGTGATGGAATTGGCCAGTAGCACCCTGCAGAATTTGGATTTCAGATTCGTATGGACACGCACCATCACCGGCTCCACCACCTCGCTGCTCGACGTGATCAGACGGGTGACCGCCATATTCGCTTTGATGATCTCCATGATCAGCACAAGGATATAGCGCAGAAGGCAGACGCTTCTTTTATATAGAAGAAACTCCTGTCTCAGGCTGTAATCCATAAACCTGCAGATAAACGCAAACATGAAAAGGACAATCACTGCGCCGATCACGGCAATCTCCGCAGTAATTGTCCCGTTGAATATGATCCATACACCAAAAAATAACAACAGCATGATCTTCTCTCCCTTGCGCAGCAGCATCGGCGCCGCATTTGCGCCGATGTCCGCGTAGTTTTCAAAACGCTATTGTCTATTATAACAGATTTTTCGACTTTTTTAATCTTTTTTTATCAGTTTTTTTATTTCTTTGCAGATTCTTAGTTACTGTTCACGACGCCTCGCACTTTACCGCAAGGCATCCGGCCCCTCAGCAATACCGCAGCCTTTCCACCACGCTCCCCGCACACAGTTTTTTATAGAACACCAGCGGCACCGCCGAAGCTGCCAGCAACAGGAGCGGCAGGCACACCGCCACCGGAACAACCGTAAAGTGATACGCAAACGCCCACTGATTCCGGATCACCACATCCTGACAGATGAGCCAGCTCAGCAGATTGCCTGCCGTGACGGCCAGGACCGACGCGCTGCCGATGTATGCCGCACTCTCCCAGATCAGCATCCGCTTCATCTGCCTGCCGCCCATGCCCACGGCGCTGAGCATGGCAAGCTCCTTTTGTCTTGTGAGAATTCCTGTGACCATGATATTGATGAAGTTCAGGATCCCGATCGCCCCAAGGACCAGGCTCAGGCTTCCGCCGATCATGGTAAACACCTGCTTCGTTTTCTGAAATTCTTCCTTCAGCGTTTCAAAGGAAATGCAGACCATGCCGGAGTCTTCCATCCATTTCGCCGTGATTTTTTCTGCCTCATCCCGATGAGATTTTTCCACATCATAGACCACGCTTAAGGGCTGTTTCTCACCGTACAGCTCCGTAAATTCCTGCTCCGGCAGGATCACGTTGATCCCGATGCTGATAGCCATACGTGCGGTCAGTGTGGAGGGCAGCTCTCCGACCGCCATCACCGTATATTCCTTTTTCTGCCCTTCCTTTCCCTCCAGAGTGATCCTGTCTCCGGGCTGATACAGCATCTCCGGCTTCACGCCCCACCAGGGCGCGCCGTCGCAATAGACTACGTATGTCCCCTGGGCCCATTTTTCCGCGTCAAATTCTCCATCCGTATATACCGCATGCTCCACCAGCGTTCCCGTAGCCGCGTAAGCATACAGCGGCTCCTGTCCTCTTTCCAGGTCGCACATATCCGTATATTCATTTCCCTGCTCGTTTTCCCAGGCCAGGCGCTCCAGAGCGTGCTCCGAAAGATCCGCCTGTCCGAGCTCGCAATAGACCTTTTCAAACCGGGTCAGCCCCTGAAGCCGGCTCACTGCTTCTTCAAATCCGCTGTCGATCCCTTCCAGGTTCTTGTCATATTGTCCGGCCATGGCCACCGTCCAGTCCGTCACCTCAAAATCACCGTTGGTCTGTGTTTCCACATACTGCTCCAGGTCAAATCCGCTGATGATGGTGTATGTGGTATTTAAAAGAGTCATACTTAAAAAGAGGGACAGGATCACCAGCACCGCTTTTTTTCCGTCACGGCGCAGGTTCCGGAGGGCAAGGATCGCAGGGGCGTTCTTTTGCTTTGCGGATTTTCCGAATCCCAATGTACTTGTTTTTTTCTTCCGCATCATTTTTATATGCGCTTTCCGTTTCCACAGGATGCTTCGATGTGCTTCCGCACACTGCTGTATGCTTTTCCGGCATCGCCCCGGCGCGCCCTTCTGTTGGGTCTCGCCGGTATAGCGCACCGCTTCCACAGGGGAAACGGATGCCGCAATCCGTCCCGGCGAACGGAAGCTGATATACACCGTCAGCAGGCTGAACAGCGCCGCCCCGGCCAGCACTGCCGGAGATATCGTATAATCCTCAAATTCATAGGTCTGCAGGAACAGCATCACTACGTATGGAAGGAGCTGATATCCCACGGCGTATCCTGCCAGAAGCCCTGCGGGGATCCCGACGGCGGACAGGCCCATTGCCTGCCGCAGAACGATCCGGCGCAATTGCTTTCCGGAAGTCCCGATGGTTTTCAGCAGGCCGTAATACTGGATATCCTGGGTGACGGAAATATAAAAAATATTGTAAATGATCAGGTAGCCGGAAACCAGGATGACTGCCAGAAGGATGACTATGGTCAGGATCGTGTAGAGATCGACGCTGAGTGACGAATATGCCGGGTTGATCCCGCCCGGGGTATCCTCCGGCAGTCCGGCCCGCGCGATCAGATCTGCCCATTTTCCCTGGAGGTTCCAGGTATTGGAAAAATCAATGTCCGCCATGACCGTTCCCTCATAAGGCATGCCCTCTCCAAAGCTGGTCATCCGCGTCGGCGCGATCTCCTCACTGTAGGCTTTCGATACCCATACCTGCTGTGCGGGCGCAACCGGATCCCCGTCCCAGACGCCGCACAGGGTAAAGGTATCTTCGCGCAGTGTCCCGTCAACCATGATTGGAAATACGATCCGGCTTCCAGGCCGATCCGGAAGCCCCATCGCGTCCAGGACAAGGCGGGGGACGGCGATCTCCATTTTCTCTTCCGGCATCCTTCCCTCTGTGGGAAATGATCGGAATGACTGAGCCGAATACGTTTCCCCGTACCGGACCTCCGTATAGAGCTTTTGAAGGCTTTCGTGCGCCCCGGTCCCGGTCACGATGGAATATCCGATCTTCTCGTATCCTCCGGCTGCTTTCACATTCTCATATTCCGGCATGGACAAAAACTTGATCACAGCCTGCGCCGAGCTTCCGGATGCGCGCATCATGCTCTGCCGCGCCACTTCCAGAATCCCGCCGCTCACCGTAAACAGCGCGGAAAACAGGATGGAGGTCAGGATGATGGCTCCGATGGCAATGGCATTTCTCTGCCGGTTCTTCTTCATCTGCCGGCCTGTGAGCAGGCGGATGACCTCTTTATTTCTCACCTGAAACATGGGTGTGAGCCTCCTTTCCGCTGCTGGGTCGGGCTGATCCGGCCGGTTCCGGCTGTTCTGCCCTGTTGGAACCGATCCGGCCGGATTCTGGTTGTTCCGCTCCAATGGAGCTGATCCATGCGGATTCCGACTGTCCCGCCCCGCTGGAACCGATCCGGCCGGGTTCTGGCTGTCCTGCTCCGCCGGACTTGATCCGGCCGTCCTCAATACGGATGATGCGGTCCGCCATCTGGGCGATCTCCGGGTTGTGGGTGATCATCACCATGGTCTGCTGAAACCGCTGGTTGCCGGCCTTGAGAAATGCCATCACGTCCTGGCTGGTCCTGCTGTCCAAGTTTCCTGTCGGCTCGTCTGCCAGCACGATGGACGGCTTGCCGGCAAGCGCCCGGGCGATCGCCACCCTCTGCTGCTGCCCGCCGGAGAGCTGATTGGGAAACTGCTCCAGCTTTTCATCAATCTTTAAAAGCGTTACGATCTCCCGGCAATAGTCTTCATCGATCGTTCCTCCATCCAGCAGTACCGGAAGAACTATATTTTCCCGGACATTCAGCGTCTGCACCAGATTGTACTGCTGAAACACAAAGCCGATGCCGCGCCTGCGGAATACCGCCAGTTCTTCATCGTTCATACTGGTCAGTTCCTTATCCCCTACCTGGACCGTACCCTCGGTGGGGCTGTCCAGACCGCCCAGCATGTGGAGCAGTGTGGATTTTCCGCTTCCGGAAGTGCCGACGATGGCGGCAAATTCCCCGTAGCAGATATCCAGGTCGATGCCGTCCAGCGCTTTTGTTACATTTTCCCCTGAGCGATAATATTTTTTCAGGCCCCGGGCCTTTAAAACAATGGGTCTCATGAATTGTTTCCTCCTGAATCAATATCGGATTTTTCCAGTTGTACGGTTGCATTCTTTAGATCATCCAACCGTACAGTTAGGAATTTTTGAGCACATGTTCAGTATAACAGGAAAATGTCACAATCCACTCACAGCAATGTCACGATCTTGTGATGATTCAAAGACCCCGCAGCAAGCTGACGGGGTATCAAAATTCTAGCGCAGCAAGCTGCGGGGTATTTGACCCTCGCGGCAGTCGCCAAATATCCATGCAAGCATGGCTACTTGGCTCGTTGCTTCGCGGGAATAATGTGTCTGATATTTTTGTCAGGACAAGGCGGAGGAAAGAGGCGACGCGGTGGCATCGTTGATTGACGACAACGCAGAACTGGCAGAAATAGCAGGCGCAGAATTCACCGTTAATTACGCAACGCTGTACTAGATCACATCAACCCCGGCGTCTGCTGAAGGCACTGCTTGAAAATGCACGTATTCCAAAGCTGCGTTGTCCAGGATGGGATCCATGTATTTTTCGCGGAGATGCCGGTTCCCGGCAAACAGGTACGGATGTAGATCGGGATATCTGTGTGGTCATACTCTACGTTCTCCCGCAGGTTTTTCTCAAAAGCTGCTGTGTCCATTTTTATTTGCCTCCTGTCGGGTTGTTTTGTTCATGGTCAGTTTTTTCGCATATTTACTGAATTTTATATCTTTAAAATAGATTCATTCTTTCGGACTACAAAATAAATTCCGCTATGGTCTGTCCTATTTTTACAATATCGCTGCCTCCGCTGAATTCAAACTTGACAAGCCCGATGCTGCTGAACCACAGTTCCAATTCGCTGTCCATGTCAAATACGCCGGATGTCTCTACGGAAAACGCCTGTATCTTAGAGTAGGGGAGTGAGGTGTAATCCTTCTTTTTCCCTGTCAACCCCTGTACGTTGACCGCAATGACGCGCCTGTCGGTAAACGTGACGGAATCGCGGATCCCCTTGTAGCTTCCGATGATCGTTTCTCCCGGGATCAAAAGCTGGTCGATCCCTTTTCCTACAGAATCCGTTTTCATAAGCTTCACGAAGCTGCCGTTTTCAAAATCAATCATAGTAAAATTCCTTTCCTGAAGTCTCTGTATGGAGCATTGTTTTTAGTTGTGCTCACGGCCGATGAAATCTGCCGCACAGCATAGATTTATTTTAGCACACTTCTGATGGGTTTGGAGATTCATTTTTCATATTGCAGAACCCCCGCGGAAATATTATAATGTCAGCAGGAGGCGCGCACCCATGGGAACCTATCTGAATCCCGGTAATCATGGCTTTCGCGGTATCCGGAATGATATCTATGTAGATAAAAGAAGACTGATCCATCTGGGATATCTTGCCTATGATGAGGAACCGAAGCAGGCGCATATTCCGAATGAGGAGATCCGGCTGGAATTTGCCCGGGCGATCCGTGAGGTGAAGCGGGATGATACGGTCCGGCGGATCCGTGAAAGCGAACAGCTCATTTTTAAAAGAAGCGGGGAAGGATAGACACAGGCATACTTGTATCATTGAAGATGCTTGAGAGGATGTTGAATGAAAAGGGAAGCAGTAAAATAAAGCGCTCAGTTAGATTGCCGCTCAATCTAACCGAACGCTTTATTTTATACTTCCCTCCCTTTTGTTTTTTACCGAACGCAAATCGTACACTGTTTTTTGACAATGTTTACGATACTAACTCCCAATCTCCAATCCATTGTTTTTTGGTAGCGTTGTATTTTCGGCGGTATGTATTGCTGCCGACAGTTTTATAATGCCAGATAATAACATCTGACCGAGGCGTTATAGCGTCATTGTTCTCTTGGGATACTACGATTGACGGAATTAGAGAAGTATCGGTATATACATTCTCTGTAAATGCTGCTGCGGATGAAAGTAAAAATAAAATAGATAATAGCGTAAGCATTTTATTCTTCATTTGATATCACACTCTTTTCTATATCGTAAAAAGTTACTCTGCATAATAAATAGGAAGATCTCTGATTTCTTCAACATCTGGGTTACGTATTGTCCCCATATACGTATCAGGGTCTATATAGAAATCATACGAACCGTCTGGCTGCATCAGTAAGTAGCTGTTCTCAGTTATACAGAAAACTTCGCCCTCTTCTTCCTGCGGCATCCACGCGGGTTCAATGATAAATAATGTAGAAAGAAACAACAACACAATGGCGAGGACTACGGCGTAGAAATTTGTAAACGATCGGCATGGTTTCGCCTCAACGAGCCGTAAAATCCTGTATTTAAGAAAACCGCCTGTATTTCTGGAAAAAGGCAAGGACATTGAGGTTCTGAA
>Ga0137308_101905_pt1 | contig 16946 bp, 12 predicted proteins | sample Inofrocosms_June_FD_97181 | JGI IMG/M metagenome (GOLD analysis project Ga0137308, IMG submission 97181) | Mouse cecal microbial communities from Vienna, Austria - N-Acetylneuraminic and N-Acetylglucosamine D2O microcosms_June | ecosystem: Host-associated > Mammals > Digestive system > Large... | reverse complement strand
TGACTGCTGCCCACCCGTTTAATGACGGCTTGCTTTTTCATTTTATTCAAATAGTATTTCACTCTGTCTACGGACCAGTTCAGTTCTAATGCAATCTCTCTCTGTGTAAGTTTTGGGTTGTATTGAATAACTTTCAATATTGCTCTGTCATTGTCTGTAAGCTCTAATGAGGGCGTTTTTAATGCTGTTTGGGTAGTAGTTTGGGTAGTTTGGGTAGTAGTTTGGGTAGTTTGGGTAGTAGTTTGGGTAGTTTCCTGAATTTCTGATATCTGAGTCTTTCGATACATATTTACTCGAAAATCTCCGTCAAAGTCAATTAATTCCGGCTCTGGCAGGCCATATTCTTTACATTCGCGAAGAACTTTAGGTATACCAGTACCCCATTTTTCAATAATTTTCATATATGCAAATGCACTGGCTATGGCAGGGTTACGCAGTTTTGAATACCCTTCCACCATCTTTTTCAGGGATACGGTATTTAACAGCATTCCGGGAGAGGTTATTTCCAATCGGTCATCCAAAATTGCCACCTGAATATTTCCTGGCTCCAGATAGCTGCGGTGCGCCGCCGCATTTGCAATTAATTCACGCACACTGTCTACTGGCAGCTCATAGACATCCTGCCTATAGATGCCTTTAATCTGCATTCCCATATTAATTTTTTCCAATACATATTGGAATGCCGCGTCAACCTGATTCTGAATCGGCCCGTCGTATTCACGGCGATCCACAAAATATGCCCTGTCAACACCTTTAAAAACTGCGCACTGAATAACCGGCTGCATGCGCATCTGACCAGTCAGAAGCGCATAAGCATTGGTGGGGAGAATCTCTCCGTTTTCTTCTCTCAAAACTCCCCATGTCAGAAGTACATTCTTTGTCACATCCCGAATTGCCGCCTTTTCGCTGTCATTCCAGGTGTTTTTCAAAGCCGCTTCTTTCAGTTTCCGGCACAGTTTTTCTATGTCCTCATCTGTGACCTTTAATCCCTGGCAGGGTTCACTGTCAAAATAACGGTTCTGTCCTTCCAGAATCAATTCTTTCAGCATGTATCCTTCCGCATGGCGTGAAGTGCCGGAAACCCTGACATAAGTGCCATCCACCAAGCCCTGCTTCTTGATATAATATGGACGCATGGGCCCCGGATGAATTTCCATTACGATCACTGTTTTATCGTCAATGGCCTGCAAAGCAACATCCGGATAAATCTTTGGCTCACAACTATCTGAGACAGCATTTGTGATTGCATCCATTGTCTGGAAAATGGTATCCGGATTCATACCCACCACTTCCAGTGATGTGTCATCAATGCCAAAGACAATACGTCCGCCACGGCCATTTGCATAGGCAACAACCGTTTTCATATACTTTTCACTTTTGCTGGGCACCTCCACCTTGTACTCAACATTGATGGATTCCCCTGAAAATAGAGTGTCTTCTGCCATGAGCAATTACCTCCTGCCGTCATAAACATCTTATTTCTTACATTGTCAGGATTTGACGCAATATTTTTTCACTGTATTTTTTATATTATACCATCATTTCCCCCCGCAAAACAGACATAATCAAATAATCCCTATGAAAAAGCCCCGAAAAAGACAATTGATATTCTGACGCAATTACGCTAAAATCAAAAGAAATAGCTGATTCTATAATTTTTCCCAGCAACAGTGCAGAAAAGAGGGATAATATGACGCATAAAACATCAAAAGCTTTCAATGTAATCGGTGCCTGCCGGCCAGATATCCACTACATGGTTAATCTTGCCCCAAAACTAAAAGAAATCAAAAGAATGATAGATAATGGATACTATTTTACCATAAACAAAGCCCGTCAATATGGCAAAACCACAACCCTTCGGGCCCTGTCTAAATACCTGCGGAATGACTACACTGTGGCAAGTCTCGATTTCCAACAAATGAGTACATCTGATTTAGAAAGTGAATCTGCGTTTGTGCACGCAATGGCAAGAGAACTTACAAGACGGGTCCAGTTCTTGGATGATATCCCGGATGACACCAGACACCGGCTGCTTCAGCTATCGTCCCGGAATCCATACCGCGCCAGGCTGGCAGATATCTTTGACTGTTTCCGCGGCTGGTGTGATCATTCCCCAAGGCCAGTGGTTCTGATCATAGACGAGGTTGATACCGCAGCGGATAACCAGGTTTTCCTTGACTTCCTGGCACAGCTCAGAGCCGCTTATCTGGACAGGGACATCACCCCCTCTTTCCAGTCTGTGATTCTTGCAAGTGTTTATGACATACGCAATATTCAGAGAAAGCTCCGGCCAGATGAACAGCACAAAGCTAACAGCCCATGGAACATCGCCGCCAGATTTCGTGTAGATATGAGCTTTTCCCCTGAGGAAATTGCTGGAATGCTGGCAGATTATGAGGCTGACTATCACACGGAAATGGATATCCCCAAAATGGCCCAGGGGATTTACAGCCTCACTTCCGGAAAGGCTACATGCTCAGCTTTAACTTCAATAAGAAAAAGACTGTAGGAGTAAAGGAAGTGATATTAGGAGACAAGCTCTTAATCGAGGCTGTCGTTTGACAGCCCCGCCTTCTACCTCTGCACTCTGGCCCCGGCGCCAGCCATCACCGCCTCCACTTCTTTCCTGCTGGCCATAGTGGTATCCCCCGGTGTAGTCATGGCCAGCGCGCCATGGGCGGCTCCATAATTGACTGCTGTCTCAGCGTCGCCTGTAGTCATCAGGCCATAGATCAATCCAGATGCAAAGGAATCGCCTCCGCCCACCCGGTCCATGATCTCCAGTCCTTTGTAGTCCTGAGCCTTGTAAATCTGTCCATTGGCCCAGCAGATGGCGCTCCAGTCATTTACTGTGGCAGTCTTTACCTGACGCAGTGTTGTGGCCGCAGCTTTAAAATTGGGATATACCTCCGCCGCATGATTGATCATTTTCTTGTACCCGTCCAGATTCAGCTCTTTCAAATTCTCGTCATTCCCCTCAATTTCAAAGCCAAGACATGCCGTAAAGTCTTCTTCATTCCCGATCATCACATCCACATATCTGGCGATTTCTCCATTCACTTCCCGGGCTTTTTCCAGTCCTCCCATGCCGCTCCACATAGATGGTCTGTAATTCAGATCATAAGAAACCACTGTGCCGTATTTCTTCGCTGTCTGAATGGCCTCAAGGGCCGTGGCTCCTGCCTGTTCAGACAGCGCCGCATAGATTCCCCCTGTATGCAGCCAGCGCACTCCTAACTCCCCGAAAATATATTCAAAGTCAAAATCCTGGGGATCCGCTTTGGAGATTGCCGTATTTGCACGGTCTGAACACCCCACTGCCCCGCGGATGCCAAAGCCCCTCTCCGTAAAATTCAGTCCGTTCCGGCATACTCTGCCGATTCCATCCGTCATCATCCATTTGATCAGAGACGTGTCCACACCGCCCTGGAGAATCAAATCCTCCATCAAAAGTCCCACCTCATTCTTCGCAAAGGCGGTAATCACACCTGTCCTCATGCCAAAACATCTGCGAAGCCCCCGGACAACATTATATTCCCCGCCGCCTTCCCACGCACGAAAGCTCCTTGCTGTCCGAATCCGTCCTTCCCCTGGGTCCAGCCGCAGCATAACCTCACCCAGTGAGACGGCGTCATATCTGCATTCCTTTTCCGGCCTCAAATTTAATTCCATGATTTTTCTTCCCTGCCCTCATCTTCACAATTTTTTATTATTTCTTGCGGATAGATGCCGCCAATTCCACCGCCTCTTTGGTCAGCTGACGGATCTTGTCAAATTTACCTTTCTTAATCGAATCTCCTTTCACCATCCAGCTTCCTCCACAGCAGACAACCTGGTCACAACTGAGATATTCCTTGAGATTCTTTGTATTGATTCCGCCTGTGGGCATAAATTTCATCTTCGTATAAGGTGCCGCCAATGCTTTGATCATAGCCGTACCTCCCGCCTGCTCCGCCGGAAAGAATTTGACCACATTGATGCCGCGCATAAACGCCTGAGCCGCCTCAGTAGGAGTGATGCATCCAGGAAATACCGGAATATTTTTCTCCAGACAATCATCCACCAGTTCCGGTATAAATCCTGGACTTACGATGAATTCCGCACCTGCCGCCACAGCCCGCTCTGCCTGTTCCACTGTCAGCACTGTTCCTGCCCCTACCACCATATCCGGATACTCCCTGCTCATCAGCCGGATAGACTCCTCTGCCGCTTCTGTACGGAAAGTCACCTCAGCACAGGGGAGCCCGCCCTCTATCAGCGCCTCTGCAAGAGGAACCGCATCTTTAGCATCCTCCAGCACAACTACCGGCACCACTCCATAACCGTAAAATCTTTCTGTTATTTTTTCCATAGTTCCCTCCTAACCTAAATCATCCGGAGCCAAAATTATGCGCCTGCTGTTTCCACATCTTTGACCCAAGCCCCACAGCTACCTCTTGATATCATAATTCATATTCATCAGATTTCTAATTGCCGCAGCATCATCTGTGATATTCGCATCCCCGTGAATCGTATGTTTCAGAGCACTGCTTGCCACGGCAAAATTCACCATATCCACAGGCTTGTAATGATTCATCATTGCATAAATCAGCCCGCTGGCGAATGCGTCCCCTCCCCCTACACGGTCAAGGATATTAAAGGTAAACAGTCTGCTCTCAAAGGTATGGCCCTCATACCACATATACGCTTTCAAGCTGTTCTCACTGCCGCTGTGGGCATATCTCACATGCCGTGCAATGCATTTCAGATTGGGATACCTGCTCACAAACACCCGAAAGTTCTCATCCTGCTGCTCATAGTCCGGCTGCAGTGGCAGCTCGTCTTTCACGTCACCTTTGCTGTGGTCATGGTCATCCTTCCAAAGATGATATGGCTCAACGCCAAATAGTACATCCACATAGGGCAGGCATTTGGTACAGAAGTATCTCGCCTCCTCCCATGTCCAAAGGGTGCTCCGGAAATTCCCGTCAAAACTGGTGATAATTTTCTTTTCCCTGGCGGTCTCCAGACAGCGCAGGACCATTTCCCTGCAGTTTGCTCCAAGAGCCGGGGTGATACCGCTGAGATGAAGCCAGGTAAATCCCTCCAGCAGCTCATCAAAATCGTAAGAACCAAAGTTATATTCCGCAATGGCGCTGTTGCTGCGGTCATAGATCACCTTGCTGGGACGTATCCCGTAACCAGTCTCCAGATAATACGTCCCCAGACGATGTGTGGGAGTCTGCTCTGGCGTACTCAAGATAACAGGCGTACAGTGCACATCATTGCTTCGAAGCATCCTGACAGCGCTTTTCCCCAGACTGTTATTGGGCACCACCGTAAAAAAAGTACTGTCTATCCCCAGATTGGCAAGAGCCAGGGCTATATTCGCCTCACTGCCCCCATAACTGGCGTCAAAGCTTGCGGCCATTCTGATTTTCTCATAATTAGGGGGTGTCAGCCGGAGCATGATTTCCCCGATTGTGATAAATTTATGAGAATTCCTGTTCTCTTTCAATAACGGATTTGCATGTTCCAACTTGGCCAACCTCCTAATACTCCAGATAAGCCCCTTTCATAGGACTTGCGGCATGCTCACTGAACAGACGCAGCACCCCTCTCTTATATTTTGGCTCACGGGGCTTCCATCTCATGCGGCGTTCTGTAAGGAGTGCCTCCACTTCTTCAGGGGTTTTTTGTTCTCCCCTGATGCCGATAATGTTCAGCTTCCGGGCTTTTACATCTATCTCAATCAAATCTCCGTCTTCCACGAGAGCAATGGGCCCGCCATCTTCCGCTTCCGGGCTGCAGTGACCGATTACCGGGCCTGTGGATGCCCCGGAAAAACGTCCATCCGTAATCAGGGCAATACTTTTTCCCAGCTCCTTGTCACTGCTGATCGCCTCAGAGGTATAGAACATCTCCGGCATGCCGCTGCCTTTCGGCCCCTCATAGCGGATAAATACCGCATCCCCTTTCTGAACCCTGCGCTTTATGACAGCGTCCAGACATTCTTCCTCGCTGTCAAATGTCCTGGCTCTCAAGACCGCCTTGAACATCTCTTTCGGGCAGGCTGTATGCTTGATCACCGCCCCCTCAGGCGCCAGATTTCCCTTTAATACGGCGATACTCCCATCTGTGCCCATGGCATGCTCACGGGGCCGGATAATGTCTTCTCTTGTGAGCGAAACCTGGTAACGCTCATTGAATTCCTCCAGCCATTTTTCACATCTCTCGTAAAATCCATTTTCCCTCAGATCATCCAGATTCTCTCCCAGTGTCTTTCCTGTCACCGTCATCACATCAAGATGGAGAGACTCCCTAATCTCCTCCATGATAGCCGGAACTCCGCCGGCATAATAGAAGCATTCCGCCGGCCAGCGTCCAGACGGGCGGACATCCAGAAGATAGGGCGCATTCCTGTGCAGTCTGTCAAAGGTATCTCCTGTGATTTCTATATGAAATTCATGGGCAATGGCTGGGATATGAAGGAGACAGTTGGTACTTCCCGAGACAGCAGCGTGCACCAGGATTGCGTTTTCAAAGCTCTCCATAGTGACAATATCACTGGGACACATATCCGGCATAGATGCCAGCTTCACCGCCTGTCTGCCAGCTTCCCTGGCAAATGCCAGAAGATCCGGACTCTCCGCAGGCATCAGCGCACTCCCGGGAAGGGCAAGACCGAGAGCTTCCGCCATAATCTGCATAGTAGAAGCTGTACCGATAAAGGAACACGCCCCACAACTTGGACAGGCGTTGCATTTTGCCCAGTTCAGCTTCTCCTCATCAATCTCCCCCCGTTGATACCTGGCACTGTACATCCCCAGCTGTTCCAAAGTCAGCATCTCAGGCCCGGCATTCATGGTACCGCCCGGCACTACCACAGAAGGAATATCCACCCTTGCCAGTCCCATGAGATTCCCCGGCATTCCTTTGTCACAGCTGGCCAGATACACACCCGCGTCAAATGGCGTGGCATTGGCATGGATCTCAATCATATTGGCAATCATCTCACGGCTGGCCAGGCTGTAATTGATTCCGTCCGTTCCCTGGCTTTCCCCGTCACAGATATCTGTACAGTGATAGCGTGCGCCATATCCCCCCGCTTCCATAACCCCATTGCGGACTTCCTCCACCAGAACGTTCAGATGCCCGCTTCCCGGATGACTGTCACCATAAGTGCTTTCAATGATTACCTGCGGCTTTGACAAATCTTCCATTTTCCACCCTGTTCCTATGCGCAGCGGGTCCAGCTCTGGGGCTATTGCGCGCATTTTCTGACTCCTCAATTCCATAATGTATCTGCTCCTTTCTGTTTTTCCTAAGCGAAAAACGAAATAACTAACGCCACTGCAAATCCGGTGCCGCCTACCAGTGTCTCCATAATGGTCCAGGTCTTCAGCGTAGTCTTCTCATCCATTCCCACCAGAGACTTTACCAGCCAGAAACCAGAGTCATTAAAATGGGAACATACTGTCGCACCCCCTGCTACTGCCGCCGTAGTACAGGCCAGATACAGCGGAGATAATTGGGCAATACCCGGCATAGCAGCGATGATCCCCGCCGCCATGGTCATAGCAACCGTTGACGAACCTACACAAATTCTAACCAGAGCGGCCACAATAAACGCTACCACCACAATGGGAAGCCTGGCAGAAGACACCGCATTTCCAATCAAATCCCCAAGACCGGAATACTGCAGCATATAACGGAGCACACCGCCGCAGGCCGTCACCAGAAGAATCAGTCCTGTGGGCTCCAGGGATTTCGTCATAATCTTTTCCAGCTCCTCCATGCTATAGCCGTGCTTCAATCCCAGAATCAGCATAGCAGCGATTACAGCGATCAAAAGTGCCACAAACGGCTCTCCAAAAAAACCAAAAATCGGTGCGGCAGCGCTCAGTGCCGGAACAACTCCCGCCGCGGAATCCAGAATAATCAAAACCAGAGGAATCAAAATGATCCCCACAATCGTCCAGAAGTTCGGAAGCTTTGACTCATCAAAATCCTCCTGCTGGGCCACATGCTCCGGAACCGGAATCATGTATTTATTCCCGCAGATAGACCCCCACACAGGCCCTGCCACAATCATAGAAAGAGTGCCGCAGAAAACACCTACCAGAATTACCCATCCCAGCTCTACATCTAACATAGTCGCCACCAGAACCGGCCCCGGTGTGGGCGGGATAAATGCGTGTCCCACTGCCAGCCCCGCCAGAAGGGGAACCGCATAAAACAGGGATGAGCGATTCGTTCTCTTTGCCAATGAAAATGCCAGGGGAATCAAAATAATCAGCCCTGCGTCAAAAAACACCGGCATGGCAATGACCAAACCTGTAATCCCCAACGCCCAGGCCGCTTTCTTATCGCCGAACCACTTCACCATACTGACTGCCAAAGTCTGAGCCCCGCCTGACACCTCCAGGATAGCGCCGAACATAGACCCAAGCCCCACCAGCAGGGCAATACCCTTTAATGTATTGCCAATCCCGTCATTCACCGCTGTTACAATATCATCATAAGGCATCCCAGCCCCAAGACCTATCACAATCGCACCCAACAGAATAGAAACCATGGCCTGCACTTTGAACTTGATAATCAATAAAAGTAATACTGCAAGACCTGCGATTGCCGCTATCACCAATCTGGTTGGATTCAATGCCAGCGTCTCACCAGTCATAACTGTGACCTCCTCATATTCCGTTTTTCATCCCCCTTATAACATCCCATATTTTATGTTACAATGGCTTTAGAAACTATCGTGCCCGCTTTGTTTCCTTTCCATACGTCTGCCGGATGATTTCTATCCGCCCCAATAGAATTTCCCGGAGAGTTTTTGGGAGACGAAGCTTTTTTACGGCAAAAAAACAGGTTTTCTCCATAATAGAAAACCTGTTTTATCGATATAATAAAAATCCTCTCTGCGAAGCTTTTCAAAATTTTCAATACCTATAGGAAGTTTCTTTGTACGATTCAAAGACATAACCGCCTCCCCTATCTTCAGACTCACTCTAAGAAACTATGGCAGAAACCATTTGCCAGCCAGAGCCTCCCGCGCTATAATCAAACCAGACAACCAGCCAGTAAACCATTTTTACAAAAAAGGAGACCACACATGGAAATCGAAAGAAAATATCTGATAAAAAAAGAATCCCTGCCCCAGAATCTGAACACCTTTCCCCATCTGGAAATCGAGCAGGCTTATCTATGCACAGAACCAGTTGTCCGCATCCGCAGACAGGACAACTCCTATTACCTGACCTACAAGTCCAAAGGCCTGATGGTCCGTGAGGAATACAATCTTCCTCTAACCGAAGAATCCTACTGCCATCTGCGGGAAAAAGCAGACGGAATCCTCATTCAGAAGACCCGTTATCAGCTTCCTCTACCGCAGAATCTAACTATCGAATTGGATGTGTTTCATGGCAGATACGAAGGACTATTACTGGCGGAAGTGGAATTTCCCCATGAGGCCTCAGCCCAGGAATTCACCCCGCCTGACTGGTTTGGGGAAGATGTAACTTTCTCCTCCCGCTATCACAACAGCACCCTGAGCCAGGGACTTTCTCACATCTGACGGGATTTTGCCGCACATGCCCGGGATGCCTCTATAATACTGCTGCGCAATCCCTTTTCTTCCAGCACCTGGACAGCCGCAATGGTGGTGCCCCCGGGCGAACATACCATATCTTTTAATTCACCTGGATGCATTCCTGTCTCCAGCATCAACTTCGCACTGCCGTAAACAGCCTGGGCCGCAAATTCATAAGCCATCTTTCTGGGCATTCCGTCCGCCACCGCCGCATCTGCCAGGGCTTCAATGAACATAAACACAAATGCCGGGGAACTGCCGCTGACCGACACCACTGCATCCATCATGGACTCCGGAACCACCTCTGCTTTGCCAAAGCTTTCAAAAATCCTGCTGACCATGCGCAGTTCTTCCTCTGTCACATTCTCATTGGCGCAGATGCCGGTCATCCCCGCCCCTGCCTGGGCAGGCGTGTTTGGCATGGTGCGGACCAGCTTCACATCTTTCACAAAGCATTCCTCCAGCCAATGGATGGTTTTCCCCGGTGCTATGGTTACAATCAGATGGCTGCCTGTCACCTGATCCCGTATCTGCCGGATCACCTGCTGATAATACTGCGGCTTCACAGCCAGCACAATACATCTGCACTCCTCCACTACCCGCAGATTATCCTGCACCGCCTCAATGCCGAAAGACTCCCTCGCCCGCCGGCAGCTTTCCTCCGACAAATCAGAGACAATCAGATGCTCTCTGTCCAGCAGCTTCTTATCCAAAATTCCTTTAATCATCGCGGATGCCATATTTCCGCAGCCAATAAATCCCAGCTTCATTTTTTTCCCTCCTAAAACTCTTTTAAAAAAGACGTGCAAAAAGCAGCCGCTTTTCGCTCGTCTTTTTTCGTACTCTTTTATGATAGTGCCGTTCAACCGCCTCTGCCAAACAAATCCGCCAGAGGCCGGGTTGTATTTTCCAAATTCTGAATAGCCGCATTCAGACTCTCCAGGTCCAGCTGATTCAGCTTATCCATTGTCTGGCTCATATCTTCCTGGCTGGTCTTAGCCAATTCATCAATATTTTTAATCATATCCGCCAAATTCGTGTCCTCCAGCTCTTTCATCAGCCGGTTGGCACTGCTCAATGACTGGACTGCCGGGGGCAGTACAATCACCATGGCCGCAATCAGAACCACCACTGCGATCCCAATGATTCCCGATACGATTCTAGACATCCGCAGCTGTTTCTTCATGACTTTCAGCTGTTCTCTCAGCAGTGCTTCTGTATCTCTGTTCTGTTCTTCATACATATCTGTTCACCCCAAAACACGTATTAAATCAATCCGCCGGAGCTGCCTGTATTCATTGTGGTGTTAAACGCGGACAGCGTCTGCATCTGCATCTGAAGTTTTGACATCTCCGCCAGGTATTTCACATCTTTGGCAGAAAATATCCCTTCGCTGTCTGTGGATGATGCCGCAGACTCAGCCGCTTTGCTCTTCTGGCTGACTGACACCTCTGCTTCCAGATCTTCTTTTGCGTATTTAAGCACCTGCTTCACATAGTCGTCCAGGCTCAGCTCCACATCTTTTCCCTTATAACTGGCTGCCGCCACATTTGCCGCATGGTAAGAGCGCACCGCCTGTTCCACATTCCCGCCGTTAAATTCTAATTTTCTCGCCAGAGAACGGGCCGCGCCCATGATATTCTCCCGGGCATCGTAAATATTTTCAATATCCAGGCTCTCCGCCATGGCAGGCATGAGCTGCATGAGACCCTTTGCCCCAGACACACCTTCCGCATTGATATTAAAATCAGACTCCACCTTCGCAACAGCCCTGAGCAGATCCGCCGAAACTCCATATTTTTCTTCCGCTTCCTCAAAGTATTCATTCAGCTCCTGCCCTGTGGCATGAGCAGTTCCTGTTGTCTTAATCGAAGACCCGGACCCGCTGCTGCCCCCATAGAGAGCCGCGCAATAGGGGCACTCTCCCGATGCTGTTTTTCCATTCAGCATGGCCGCCAGCAGCACATTCTGGAAACTGCCGCCAGAAGACAGTCCGCCTGTCAATATATTATTTCCATAAGAAGAAGTATTACTATTCCCAAATAAACCATTCAATGCCAACATCACACTGCTGGTGTCAAGTGCCATAATATCACCATCCATCTCTCATTCTTAAAATTCTTTTTAGCAGGTTCGCTGTAGTACTAAGGCTTTTATCATACCATACATTTTTAGAAATTACAACGAGTTTCCACAAAAAAGCCTGGCTTTTACGGCCCTGTAATTTAATAGTATTTTAAGGCATTGACAGCAGAATTTCCGCAAGATATAATAAAACAATTAGACGTATACCCGTGAGCCAAATGATTTGCCAGCAGGCCTTCACTGTTTCAAGCAAAATAGCAAGTCATTTGGCAAATACGTATGCTCTTGAGTATAACTGTTCTGTAACTCCGTATTTTCACAGTTACAACAATCAGACTATATTTTCTGTCCGAGCAAAGCAGTAAAACAGAATTTTTAGGAGGAACCTATGAACACTGAAAATATTTACCGAACCTGTACCATGGATCATATTTCAGAAGACCATGTGGGCAAAACCCTGAAAGCCGCCGGATGGGTGGAGAACATTCGTGACCACGGCGGCGTATCTTTCCTGGACCTGCGGGATATGTACGGTGTGCTGCAGGTAGTCATCCGGGACGCCGGACTCCTGGCTGGCATCAGCCGTGAAATGTGTCTCTGTGTAGAAGGCCCCATCCAGCACCGGGATGAGGAAACCTATAACCCCAAGATTCCCACCGGAACCATTGAGCTGGAAGCCCACACTATCCAGGTCCTGGGGAAAGTGTCCAGACAGCTTCCCTTCGAGGTTATGACCTCCAAAGAAACCCGGGAAGATGTCCGCCTGAAATACCGTTATCTGGACCTGCGAAATAAAAAAGTGCGGGATAATATGCTGTACCGCTCCCGCATCATTAGTTTCATCCGGGAAAAGATGACCGGCATGGGGTTTCTGGAAATCCAGACACCGATTTTATGTGCCTCCTCTCCGGAAGGCGCCAGAGATTATATCGTCCCATCCCGGAAGTTCAAAGGGAAATTCTACGCTCTTCCCCAGGCGCCGCAGCAGTATAAGCAGCTTCTCATGGTAAGCGGATTTGATAAATACTTCCAAATCGCTCCTTGCTTCCGTGACGAGGACGCCCGCGCTGACCGCTCTCCCGGAGAATTTTACCAACTGGATTTTGAGATGAGCTTTGCCACCCAGGAAGACGTTTTCCATGTGGGGGAAGAAGTCCTCACCTCAACATTCCAGAAATTCGCGCCAGAAGGTTATAAGGTTACCCCAGCCCCCTATCCTGTATACAGCTATAAACAGGCTATGCTGGAATTTGGAACAGACAAGCCCGATTTGAGAAATCCTCTGCGCATTGTGGATGTGACAGACTTTTTCCAAAAATGCACCTTCAAGCCCTTCCACGGCAAAACCGTCCGGGCCATCAAAGTACACGCGGATATGTCCAAGGGATTCCACCAGAAGCTTCTGAAATTCGCCACCTCCATCGGAATGGGCGGCCTGGGTTATCTGGAGGTTCTGGAGGATTTAAGCTACAAGGGCCCCATTGACAAATTTATCCCGGATGAAAATAAAAAAGAAATTGCTGAGATCGCAGGGCTGGAGGCCGGAGACACCATTTTCTTTATCGCTGACAAGGAAGAACGTGCCGCTCTATATGCCGGACAGCTCCGCAGTGAGCTGGGAACCCGCCTGGATATCTGTGAGAAAAATGCTTATCGTTTCTGCTACATCAATGATTTTCCAATGTACGAATACGATAAGGATGAAAAGAAATACATCTTCACCCATAACCCATTCTCCATGCCCCAGGGCGGACTGCAGGCTTTACAGGAGAAGAAGCCGGAGGAAATTCTGGCCTATCAATACGATATCGTGTGCAACGGGATCGAATTATCCTCTGGGGCTGTGCGGAACCACGACCTGGAAATCATGGTGAAGGCATTCGATATCGCCGGCTATACCGAAGACGACCTCCGGGAGAAATTCGGCGCACTGTATGAAGCATTCCAGTTCGGCGCACCGCCCCATGCGGGAATGGCACCGGGAATCGACCGTATTGTCATGCTGCTTCGCAATGAGGAAAATATCCGGGAGGTGATCCCCTTCCCCATGAACGGCAACGCGCAGGATCTCATGTTTGGTGCCCCCAGTGAGGTATCCGAGATACAGCTGAGGGAAGTTCATGTGAAAATCAGATAAGGCAGCCAAAAGACGGACAGGAGGTTTTTTTACCTCCTGCCCGTCTTTTCTATTTCAGCTTTGCAATCATTTCTCCTGCTTTCACCTGCTGGCCTTCTGACACATAGATTCTCTCCACCATGCCGGCTGACAATGCCAGAATATTGGTCTCCATTTTCATTGCCTCAATCACCGCAATAGGTTGATTTTCAACGATGGTTTCTCCCTCTTTCACCAGAATTTTAATAATATTTCCCGGTATATTTGCTCCAATTTCCATTGGGTCATCCGCGTCTGCGTAGAGAACCGCATTGTGGGCATTGACCGTTATACTGGTGTCTTTGATCTTTATAATGCGCCGGTTTCCATTGACTTCGAAGATGGCCTCCCTGTTCCCCTCGCTGTCAACTGCCTTTACTTCCTGCAGTTTCACCATCATAATGTGGCCTTCTTCAAATTTCACCTCACAGGTCTCCCCTTCACTCAGTCCGTGGAAGAAAATATCAGAGCCCATGTGGCGGAAATTACCGTCCTTTCGGATGCTTTTTACAAAATCTTCATATACTTTCGGATAGAGGGCATAGCTGATAACCTCTCTCAATGTCCCCTCCAGTCCCAGACTGTCCTGGAGATATTTCCGGATAGCGTCGAAGTCCTCAGGCGGCAGAAGCTCACCCGGCCTCTGAGTAATTGCCGGTTTGTCTTTTAGCACCAGTTTCTGGAGCTTTTCCGGAAAACCGCCTTCCGGCTGGCCCATCATACCTTCAAAATAAGACACCACGGAATCCGGGAAATCAATTCCGGCAGCTTTCTCGTAAATATTTTCCGGTGTCAGTTCATTTTGAACCATGAAGATGGCCATATCCCCCACCACTTTCGAAGTGGGCGTTACCTTCACAATATCCCCCAGCATGGCGTTGACTGTTTTATACATATCTTTTACTTCATCGAATTTATACCCCAGCCCGAAGCTCTCCACCTGAGGTTTCAGGTTAGAATACTGCCCGCCGGGAATCTCATACTTATAAATCTCCGCAGTGGAAGTCACAAGCTCTGACTCAAAGCCTCCATATACAGGCCGTACATCTCTCCAGTATTCCGCAATCTTCTGCAGTTTATCCGGATCAAGTCCTGTATCCCTGTCACTGTTCTGAAGTGCAGCCACCACAGAATTCAACGCAGGCTGAGAGGTCAGGCCGCTCATAGAGTTAAATGCTGCGTCCACAATATCCACACCTGCCTGTGCCGCCATAAGAATGGCCGCCACGCCGTTTCCTGAAGTATCATGTGTATGTAAATGGATAGGAATGCCGATTTCCTGCTTCAGCGTCTTGATCAATTTCGCTGCTGCCATAGGTTTTAACAGTCCTGACATGTCCTTGATTCCCAGAATGTGGCTGCCCCGTCTCTCCAGTTCTTTCGCCATCCGCACATAATAATCCAGATTATACTTCTCTCTGGATTCATCCAGAATGTCTCCTGTATAACAAATACACGCCTCCGCGATTTTCCCCTGGTTCAGAGTCTCATCCAATGCGATTTCCATTCCCTGAATCCAGTTCAGAGAATCGAAGATACGGAACACATCAATCCCCGAACGGGCGGCCTCTTTCACAAACTCCCGTATCACATTATCAGGATAATTCTTATAGCCCACTCCGTTTGCACCACGAATCAGCATCTGAAACAGAATATTCGGCATCTTCCTGCGCAGAGTATCAAGCCTCTCCCATGGTGATTCCTTCAGGAAACGATAGGAAGTATCAAATGTGGCACCGCCCCACATTTCCAGCGAGAATAAATCATTGCCATATACGGAAACTGCCGGAGCGATCTTTTCCATATCCACAGTTCTCACCCTGGTAGCCATGAGAGACTGCTGGGCATCCCGCATGGTGGTATCCGTGATAAAAAGCTTCTTCTGATCACGTACCCAGCTGCTGAATTTCTCCGCTCCCATCTCATCCAGCATCTGCTTCGTTCCCTTAAGGCCCTCCACCTCTGACGGAGCAAATTTGGGAAATACAGGCACATTGAACTGGGGCTTCACTCCTTTTGTCTCATTGACAAATTTATTGCCCAAAAATTCCATAACCTTCTGCTCTGTATCTTCCACTTTTTCAATATCAAGAAGCTCCGGATTATCAGAAATAAAACCTGTGTCACAGGTTCCTGACGCAAAGTCCGGATGATTCAGCACATTGAGCATGAAGGCAATATTGGTCTTCACCCCTTTAATATCCGTCTCCCTCAGTGCCCGAATCGCCTTTAAGCGGGCATCCTCAAAAACACGTCCATATGCAGTTACTTTCAGCAGCAGACTATCGTAGAACGGCGTAATTTCCGCTCCCTGAGAACCGTTTCCTCCGTCCAGACGGATTCCCAGCCCGCCAGGTATCTGGTAAGTCTCAATTACCCCCGTGTCCGGCATAAAATCATTGATGGGATCTTCTGTGGTAATCCGGCACTGGATGGCATACCCTCTCACATTGACTGTATCCTGTGAAGGAATGGCAATCCTGGGGGAATCCAGTGTATATCCCTGAGCCACCAGAATCTGGGCCTGCACAATATCCACCCCTGTCACAATCTCAGATACCGTGTGCTCCACCTGAATCCTGGGGTTCATCTCGATAAAATAATGATTCCCCTTCTTATCCACCAAAAATTCCACCGTCCCAGCGCTTCTGTAGTCCACGGCTCTTGCTATTTTCAGAGCGTCATTGCAAATCGCCTGCCTTTGTTCCTCTGTGAGACAAAGAGCCGGTGTAAATTCAATCACTTTCTGATGCCTTCTCTGAATGGAGCAGTCACGCTCAAACAAATGTACAATATTTCCCTCTTTGTCTCCTAAAATCTGCACCTCAATATGTTTCGGCTTTTCCAGGTATTTCTCGATAAAAATATCATCAATGCCGAAAGCTTTAGCCGCCTCGCTTCTGGCACTTCTGAACTGGGGCAGAAGTTCTTCCCTGGAATTTACAATTCTCATTCCACGGCCCCCGCCGCCAGCCGCCGCTTTCAGCATGACAGGATATCCACAATGCTCCGCAATCTGAACGGCTTCTTCCTCTGTCTGGATGGCCTTTTCCACCCCTGGGATTGTGGGAACGCCTACCGAATTTGCCACAATCTTAGACTTAATCTTATCCCCCAGCCTGTCCATCATCT
>Ga0137308_101831_pt1 | contig 16948 bp, 17 predicted proteins | sample Inofrocosms_June_FD_97181 | JGI IMG/M metagenome (GOLD analysis project Ga0137308, IMG submission 97181) | Mouse cecal microbial communities from Vienna, Austria - N-Acetylneuraminic and N-Acetylglucosamine D2O microcosms_June | ecosystem: Host-associated > Mammals > Digestive system > Large... | reverse complement strand
AACACAGACTTAACAGCCGGGTACTATATCCGCACATTGGGCTTGTATGCCCTTGATCCTGACGATGGTGAAGTTCTCTATGCCGTGACAAAAGAAACCTCTGGAAACGCTTATATGCCGCCTTACAACGGCATTACAGTCACCGGGGCTTATATCACTATCATTACCACCGTGGGGAACGCTGAAAACGTATCTCTGGAAGTGAACCCCGGAGCGGTTGCCACAATCGGGGATATTCAGGAGTTGGAAAAGCAGATTGCAGATTTGCAGGCTTTTGTTGGCTTCACCGATAATGAAATCTATGGTGTGGAAGTCGATTTCAGGAACAACAAATTCACCCGCCTTGCAGGAGCAGCCGGAAAAACACCGGGGGCAAGTTTTGATCCGATTCACTGTTTCGGTGGACGGCGGCGGTGCAACCTGACCAATGACGGAAAAGTGGTTGCCTACTATGGGGACGGTAACTTCTCCACCACTGGCAAGCTGACAAAGGCGGTCACGATTGCGGAAGGTCAGTATGCCGGGACTTATGCAGCCGGGACACCCGTTCAGGTGATGGTTGAACAGCCTAAATTTTATTACAAGGTTGTCCCGCTGGTTACTGACATTGTAACAGAGGGTGAGAACCACGGACACCATATCAGGAAAGCACGGTACTATGTGAGTGAAGAACCCCGGACGGGCTTCAAGATTCATCCGGCTTTTGTGGAGAACGGAAAAACCAATGATTTCATTTACCTTGCCGCTTTTGAAGGTTCTCTTTATGATGCTTCTGCCGGGGTTTATATTCTGGATGATGCACAAGTGGCAGATTTCGCCGCTGATATGCTTTCCAGTATCGCAAATGCAAAGCCCATGTCCGGGCTGACGCAGAACCTTACAAGGGCAAACACCCGGAAGATTTCGCAGAAAAGGGGATCAGGCTGGGAACAGTCCTATGCTGCAACGGTGGCAGCTTCGCAGATGCTTATGTTGATCGAGTATGCCGCTTTCAATATGCAGTCCGCTATTGGAATGGGTGCAGTAAGCAAGACGGATGACGGCGCAAGTTCCATGACGGAGATCACCGGGGCAACCGTGAATCTTGGTAACGCTTCCGGGGCAGTAACCAATTCTAACGGGGTGCAGATCGTTTCTTACCGTGGAGAAGAAAACTTCTGGGGGAATATCTGGACTTGGGTTGACGGCATGAATGAAAGCAACCCTTCCGGTTGGTCAAGCAGCAGCGGATCAGAAGGGGAGCATGGAAAACTTTATGTTGCGGATCATGGCTTTGCGGATGATACCGGGGCAAGTCCTTATATTGATACCGGGATTTACCCTTGCTATGGCGGCGGTTATGTTTCCGCTTTTGGATATTCGGAAGCCTTTGACTGGCTTTTCATCCCTACGGAAAAGGTTGGTAACTCCGCCCTTCCGGTTGGTGATTATTTTTGGAATTACAATCCCGGCTGGCGGGTTGCTATATTGGGTGCTGTATGGAATGGCGGTGCTAGTGCAGGTGCTTTCTGTTGGATTCTGAATGATGCTTCCTCTGATCGTTATCGGGCTGTCGGCGGGCGGTTGGTGTATGTACCCACCAAAAAGGCAGCATAAGGTTCAATGAAATTTTGAAATTTTCAATATAGGTAGTTCAGGGAGTATTGTTGTTTTAGACCGATTCACGGGGACAATGCAAATAGAAGCCACAAAAAGGTTACTAAATTAGGTGCTAAATGGAATAACAGTGCTAATGCAGGTACTTTCTATTGGAATCTGAATAATGCTTCCTCTAATCGTAATCGGAATATCAGCAGGCAGTTAGTAAATGCACAAGCCCCGTCCGGCAGCAACGGGCGGGGCTGAAATGAAATTCTGTATTCCTGAAAGACCGTGCCACATGGCAAGACAGACAGCCCCGGAAAGGGAAGTTAAAAAGAAAGCGGGCGGCATTAGTAAGTTTTGAAAAGTTTATTTCAATTCTTGAACATTCTGCTTGTAGTGCATACAAAAGGAATATCCAAACATGAAGCGATTCGGAAATCTATATTCAAAGATTTATGATATAGATAACCTACGGAAAGCGCACCAGAACGCAAAGAAAGGAAAAGGTTGGTATGAAGAAGTAAAACAAGTTGAAGCAGATTCGGAAACCTATTTGAAACGGCTTCAGGGGATGCTTATAAACCATACTTACAAAACCTCTGCTTACGAAAAATTCATCAAACGTGAGAACGGAAAGGAACGGGAAATTTTCAAATTGCCTTACTTCCCGGATCGTATTTGTCAATGGGCGATTCTGCAAGTGATTGAACCGTATTTGTTGCGGAACATGACAGCACACACCTATTCAGCGATACCGGAAAGAGGGATTCACAAGGCTTTGCATGATGTTCAAAAAGCTATGTGGACGGATGTTCCAAATTGTCAATATTGCTTGAAGCTGGATGTTAGGAAATATTACCCGTCCATAAACCATGATGTTCTGAAAGCAAAGTTCAGGCGGCTTTTCAAGGATGATGAATTGCTTTGGTTGTTGGATGAAATCATAGACAGTATTTCAACCGCAAACATTGAGAATATGCGGGATATATGGTTGCTGGATGAAGATTTTGATTCAGAAACCGGGATTCCGATTGGAAATTACCTGTCGCAGTATTGCGGCAATTTCTATCTGTCCTCTTTCGATCACTGGATCAAAGAAGAAAAGCGGGTGAAACACTATTTCCGTTACATGGATGATATTGTTATTTTCGGTAGCAGCAAAGAAGAACTTCACCAGTTAAGAAAAGACATAGCTGAATATTTCAGGATGGAATTGAAGGTTATGATAAAAGGGAACTGGCAAGTGTTCCCGTCCTATGTGCGTGGTGTTGATTTTGTGGGCTATCGAACATTCTTGAACTATACGCTGTTGAGAAAAAGCAGTTGCACAAAGTTCAAGGATAAAATGGTGGAGATCGGGAAGAAAGTGGAACGTGGTCAGATGATGAACTATTCTGAATGGTGTTCAATCAATTCATACAAGGGATGGTTGAAACATTGTGACAGTTACCGCTTGCAAAAGAAATACCTTGTCCCTATCTTGCCGGATGCAGACAGATACTATTATTTTGTTGTCAAAAAGAAAGGCGGTAAAGGAAATGAAGGACTATGGAAGGGTGAGAAGTTGTGTCAAGCCTAAATCAGTTGTTATTGATGATTTCAGCGTTTGGCAGCACACCGACATTCAGGAAGTTTCTGAAAATGTCGGTGAAGAAAATGAGTTCGTTGGGTATGAGTTCAACATGATCCAGTACGGCAAGGACGAATTTATTTTGAAGCAGGCAACCGAAAACGCAGCAATCCAGCAGCAGATCACGGACACGCAGCTTGCATTGTGTGAAGTGTATGAACTGATGGGATAAGGAAGGGGTGAGAACATGGCGGCGGTATATGCTAATCTGATTATCAAGGGGCAGAAGCAGATTGAAGAAGTCCCTGAAAAAATCCGGGATGATGTGCGGGCAATCCTGACGGAAAAGGGATTTCCTGAACTGGCGGCTGGTGATGCGGATTGATTATCAATCTAATCATAAAAATTTTATTCAGGAAGGAAGTGGAAGAAATGGCTGTTGTTTATGCGACACTGATTGTCAAGGGTAAGAAATCCTTTTCGGAAGTCCCTGACAGAATCAAGGATCAGGTCAAGGTAATTCTGACTGATCTGGATTGCCCTGAATTGGCTGAATAAGGTCAAGGGTAAGGAAATCTATGAATGACACAATAAAACCCCCGTATGGGCTTATATGAAGCCCTGAAAGGGGGTTTTTGCGTGTCCAAAAGCAGAAAGAGAGGTAAGAAAGAATGAAGGTCAAAATTTTATCGTTACTTGGATGCGCTGGAAGTGTAATTGCTTCCCTTTTCGGTGGGTGGGATGCTGCCCTTGTCACGTTGCTTATTTTCATGGGCATTGATTATGTGACCGGGCTGATTGTTGCCGGGGTTTTCCATACCAGCGAAAAGACCGAGAAAGGAACGCTGGAAAGTCGTGCCGGGTGGAAAGGTCTTTGCCGGAAGGGTGTCACTTTGCTGGTGGTTCTGGTGGCTTGCCGCCTTGATCTGATGATGGGTTCTAATTTCATCCGGGATGCCGTTGTAATTGCTTTTGTTGTGAATGAAACGATCAGCATTATTGAAAATGCGGGGCTGATGGGGATTCCTATCCCGGCGGTCATTACAAAGGCTATTGAAGTGCTGAAAAAGAAAGCAGAAAGCGAGGAATAAGCGGAATGAACATCATTGAAAATTTACTTACAAAAAATCCTTGTTACCAGAAAGGACAGAAAATCACGGTTGCGGGGCTGATGCTTCATAGCGTTGGTTGCCCGCAACCATCCGCAATAGTTTTTGTAAAAAGCTGGAACAGTGCGGATCATGATAATTCTTGCGTTCATGCGTTCATTGATGGGAACACGGGGGATGTTTACCAAACTTTACCGTGGAATCATAGAGGGTGGCATTGTGGCAGCGGAAGCAAGGGAAGCGGGAATAATACCCATATCGGGGTTGAAATGTGTGAACCGGGATGTATCAAGTATATCTCTGGCAGCAACTTTACCTGTTCAGACATGGAAACGGCAAAGGCAACCGCAAAGCGTACCTATGAAGCAGCCGTTGAACTGTTTGCTTTCCTTTGTGAGAAATACAACCTTGACCCGCTGGCTGATGGGGTGATTATCGGTCACGCAGAAGGACACAAGCAGGGGATTGCTTCCAATCACGGCGATCCTGAACACCTTTGGAATCAGCTTGGAATGGGGTATACTATGGACACATTCAGGGCAGCAGTCAAGGCGGCTATGGGAAAGACCGAAATGAACGGCTATACCAGAATCGCCGGGGAAGCGGTTGCAACGGTGGAGCAGATGCAGGCTTACATCCGGGCGGTCAATCCTTCCGTGTCGCAGTCTGTGATTGACATGATCCCGTTTTATGTTTCAGAGGGCAAAGAGGAAGGAATCAGGGGGGATATTGCCTTTGCCCAGTCTTGCCTTGAAACCGGGAACTTTGCTTTCAGCGGTTCGGCGGTCACTCTGGATCAGAATAACTTTTGCGGAATGGGTGTCACTTCCAACGGTATGAAGGGAAATTCCTTTGATTCCCCGCAGCTTGGAATCAGGGCGCAGATTCAGCACTTGAAAGCCTATGCAAATTCTGATCCGCTGGTGAATGGATGCGTTGATCCCCGCTTCAAGTATGTGTCCCGTGGTTCGGCTGAATTTGTGGAGTGGTTAGGGATTCAGGAAAACCCGCAGGGAAAAGGTTGGGCGGCTGGTGCAAAATACGGTGAAAAAATCCTGAACATTCTGAACAAGATCACCGGGACAGCAGAAGCAGCAGAACCTGAAACCCCGGCAAAATTCCCTTACATGGTGCGGGTAAAAATCCCTGATCTGTATATCCGCAAGGGAGCAGGAACAAACCATCAGAAGGGCGGCTTCACTGGTGTGGGAACTTTCACTATCGTTGAAGAAGCTGACGGGCAGATTAACAGCAGCGGAAAGATCGGGAAGTGGGGACTTTTGAAGTCTTACCAGAAAAACCGGAACGGATGGATTTGCCTTTCTTTGGGTGATTCCGTGACCGAAAAAGTGTGATACTAATTTGTTACTAATTGACACATATTTTTGAGGTTTTGCACCGATTTATATTTTGAACTTTCTTGAATTTATCGGTATTTTAGGGGGTTTGAAATATGTGAAATTTATGGTAAAATATATTCAAGTATGCCTGAAAAGGAATTCCTGCAGTCTGTTGTGCTGCTTCACGTCTCAAAACAAGGATTTGGAAGGATGAAATATAGAGATGAAAGTATTGTTAGGAGCCGTATTTTTGATTATGATGTTGCTGACATGCATCAGCATTTACCGCACCGGAGAGATAGAGGGCAGGCTGGCTAAAACAGTCACCTCTTTTTTGCGTATGATGTTACTGCTTTTGGGTGTGAATGCCTTTTTAGTGATTTCTACAAGCTATTTTTTGTCAACCGTTGCCTTAAATGCTTATTATGCCTGTATTGATTGGACGCTGATCTGCCTGCTGCATTTTATGGAAGAATATACCCAGACCTTCCGGGAAAATCAAAGAGCCAAAAGCATTATCTACGGAGCGGCGCTGGCAGACACTTTGGTTATGGCGTGCAATGTATTTCTGGGTTTTCTGTTCAAGGTGGAGCCTGTCCGCATGGGAAATGAAACTTTCTATATGGCGGTGGACTTTCGGGGATTCTTTGCTTTTCACATGATAGTGGCATATGTTTTGACGCTGTTCAGCGTCGGGGCGCTGGCTGTAAAGGTGGTAAAAACCCCCAGATTTTACCGTGTGCAGTACCTTGTCATATTGGGGCTGTTCCTGCTGACCATAGCAGCAAGCTTGGCAAATTGGCTGCTAAAGAGTTTCATTGAGCCGTCCATATTTTTGTATTTTATTATGTCGGCCGCCATCAGCTATTTTTCCCTATTTTATGTTTTCAAGGGATTGATTGAACGGATGATGACATTTGCCATAAACGATATGAGTGAATTCGTGTTCTGTTTTGACCTGTGGGGAAACTGTATCTATGTAAATAAAAGAGTTACGGCTGACTTTCAGTACATGGATGTGAAAGAAGTGGCGGAGAAGGAATTTAAATCATGGTATGAGAACCGTGAGGAGGATCAGAAGGATACCTTGCAGTGGATGGAAAAGCGGGTCATCGACAATAAAATCCGGCATTTGGAAAATGTATATCACAGGCTGGTAGATTCGAGAAATGAATGCATCGGCTATTTCTTTGTAGTGACGGATCGGACCGAGGAGATTAAGGCGTTTCAGAAAGAGCACTACCGAATGACCCATGACGAGCTCACGGGACTGTATAACAGAGAATATTTTTATGCGCAGGTAGAGAATACTGTCAAAGAAAATAAGGATAAGAAATATTATCTTATGTGCACGGACATCTCCGGATTCAAAGTGTACAACGAGTTATTCGGGGAGTCAAGCGGTGATGACGTGCTGTTGACGCAGGCGGAGCTGCTGCGGAAGACTACCGGCGCCATGGAAATCTACGGGCGTCTGTCAGGCGACGAGTTCGGTCTGCTGATTGCAGAGGAGAATTTTTCCGAGGATGTCATCAGCAGGCATACCTTTACCATGCGGAATGAGTTCAGCAATTCCCATTACCGTATGCATATTTATGCCGGGGTGTATGAGATAAAGGACAGGGAGGAATCTGCCGCCCAGATGTGCAATAAAGCAAAAATGGCCATAGATTCCATCAAGGGGGAATACGATACCTTTTTTGCCTATTTTGACGAGCAGCTTTTGGAGAAAACATTAAATGAAAGAAGGCTGATCAGTGAACTGGAAAAGGCGCTGGACGAAGAACAATTCTGCATTTTTTTACAGCCTCAGGTAAACGGGGACGGAAATGTGGTAGGGGCAGAGGCTCTGATCCGCTGGCGTCATCCGGAAAAGGGATGGATTCTGCCGAATGAGTTTGTTCCGGTTTTTGAGAATACGGGTATGCTTTGGAAGGTGGACAGATATGTCTGGGAAGAGGCGGCAAGGCGCCTGAAAATATGGCAGTCTGCCTCAAAAGAGGATTGGCATATTTCCGTGAATCTTTCTCCGGGGGATTTCTATCATTTAGATGTTTATAAGACCTTTGCCGGTCTGGTGGAGAAGTATAAGATAGAGCCCTTTAAGCTTAAGCTGGAGATAACGGAAACAGTGCTGATGAAGGATGCCAAGGGGCAGCTGGAGGCATTGCAAAAGCTGCGGGATGATGGCTTTGAAGTAGAAATAGACGATTTTGGAAGCGGGTATTCTTCTCTGAGTATGTTGAAGGATATCAGTGCGGATGTATTGAAATTGGATATGAGTTTTCTGCGAAACAGCAAAAAGCCGGAGCGCAGCTGGGCGATTATTCAGACCATTATAGAGCTTGCAGGAGAGCTGAATATGAAGGTGGTGACGGAAGGCGTGGAGACAAAGGAGCAGGTGGAGCGTCTCACTGCCATGGGATGTGAGCTGTTTCAGGGCTACTATTTTGCCAAACCGATGCCCATCAGCGAATTCGAAGACACCTACATGTAAGGCGCCCGGTGACACGGAAGCTTTTATGTGGCAGTCAAGGCAGAGATAACGTAATATGCGTGACCATCCAAAGATAAATGACAGGAGTACAAAATGAGCAGGTTTTTATATGCAATTGTAGAGATTATTGCTAAAATACATAATTATTTGTTAAAACTGAACGACTCTTTTGAGTATAATTTTTCGGATAAGGAGCTGCATTTTCTCATTATAGGCGCCTTGGGAATGGCAATGATTTTTGTCGTTCATCCCGTATTTAAGTGGCTGGTAAGGACGAATCATATTATGGTAATCAGCTGGATTTATGTGTTCACATTGATTATCGTAATTACCTTTGCCATTGAGATCGGGCAGAAGGTGGCTAATACGGGTGTTATGGATTTTGCGGACATTGTATTCGGGGTGGTCGGTTTTATATTCATGTTTTTCGTGTTTTCCGTTATCCGGGCGATATACCATGTGGTCCGCCGTATTCTATGCAGGTATCGTGAGGGGTATGAGGACGAATATTAAAAGAAAACGGTGTTGAACGGAAAATACTCTCAGGCAGCAACGGAAAAGGAGATCATTATGTTGCGGATAGAAAAAATTACGGTTGACTATACGGAGAATCCTGTCGGTATTACAAGGCGGCCAAGATTTTCATGGGTTATGGCATCCGATCACAGAAACACAATACAGGTTTCTTATCATCTGGAAATAGCATCGGATCCGTTGTTTTCCCGGAAAGTACTTGAAGTGACGAAGGAGACGGACAGATCCGTCCATGAAAGATTTGAGGATTTTTCCATGGAATCCTTGACCAGATATTACTGGAGGGTGGAGATAACCGATAACCACGGGGAGAGGAGCGGTTTCTGCGCTCCCGGAAGCTTTGTCACCGGACTGCTGGGGCAGGAAGAGTGGAAAGGGGAGTTTGTTTCCGCGGAGACGGAGGAGGACAAGGATAATTCGAAGGGAACTTATCTCCGTAAGCAGTTCGGGAAACGGGGCAAAGTCAAAGAAGCCTATGTCTGCGCTACGGCTTTAGGGCTATATCAGTTGTATATAAACGGTCAAAGGATCGGGCAGGACGAAATGACTCCCGGATGGACTTCCTATCAAAAGCATCTCTGCTGCCAAGTTTATGATGTGACGAAACAGTTTCGGGAAGCGGAGGCAGAATGCTGTATCGGCGCTCTGGTGGGAGCGGGGTATTATAAGGGGGAGATGGGGTTTCTGCATACCCGCAATAATTACGGAACCAGAACAGCATTGCTCTGTCAGCTTCGGATTTACTATGAGGACGGAAGCATGGAAGAGATTTGTACGGACGAGAGCTGGCAAGGGCTTGATTCGCCGGTGCTCTTTTCCGAGATTTATGACGGAGAGATTTATGATGCCCGTATGGAGAGGGAGGACTGGTGCCGCCCTGTCGCACAAAATGTTTTATGGCGGGGCGTTTCTGTGATTCCCTTTGACAAGAGTGCTTTAACATCTCAGTTTGGGGGAAAAATAGGGTGTATGGAACGGTTTCCCGCAAAGAAAATCTTTGTCACTCCCAAAGGGGAATTGGTGGTAGATTTTGGGCAGAATATGTCCGGATGGGTCTGCGGTGTCCTTTCGGACACGAAGGAAGGGGACAAGCTGGAACTTAGATGCTTTGAGACTCTGGATAAGGACGGAAATGTGTATACGGAGAATCTGCGGAAAGCAAAGGCAGGTCTTACTTATTATTGTAAGGGCGGAAGCAGAGAGCGGTTCAGCCCCCATTTTACCTATATGGGATTCCGGTATGCCCACATCATAAGCTCTCCTTGTGAGATGAAGGCGGAGGATATCATTGCTTACGCTCTGTACTCCCGAATGGATCAGACCGGGTATTTTGAATCTTCCAATAAAGACTTAAACCAGCTTTGGTCTAATATTACTTGGGGGCTTAAGAGCAATTTCTTTGATATTCCCACGGACTGCCCTCAGAGGGACGAGCGATTAGGGTGGACAGGGGATGCCCAGATTTTCTGCAGAACCGCAAGCTATATTATGAATACGTATCTCTTTTTCGAAAAGTGGCTTCGGGATGTGGCGGCTGACCAGACGCCGGAGGGAGGCGTGCCCCATGTGGTGCCGGATATTATCACCCCCAATCTGGGAAAGACGCAGGACTGGCTCTTAAGTCAGGGCTCGCATTCCGCGGCGGCGTGGGCGGATGTGGCGGTGCTGAATCCTTGGAATCTCTACCTGACTTTTGGCGACAGGCAGATTTTGGAGGATCAATATGAGAGTATGCGGGCGTGGATCTGCTTTATGGAATCTCATGGGGAAGGGATCGTGTGGAATTATAAACTGCAGTTTGGCGACTGGGTGGCGCTGGATGCGGAAGAAGGCAGCTATTACGGCGCCACGCCCAACGATTTGGTCTGTTCCGCATATTATGCGTATTCCACGGGGATTTTTGCTAAAATTGCGGAAATTTTAGGCATCGGGGAGGATGCGGCATATTTTGGGGCATTGGCAGAGCGCATCAGGAAAGGTTTTGGAGAAACTTATTTTGATCCGGACACAAAGGGGATGCGTGTGCAGACTCAGACGGCACATATCCTTGCCTTGTATTTTGATTTAACGCCGGAGGAATACAGGGAGCAGACCATAAAAGGACTGACGGAGTTGCTGGCCAAGGAAAACGGCCATCTGGTGACGGGGTTTGTGGGGACGCCATATTTTACCCATGCGCTCAGCGGCAGCGGACATTTAAAGGAAGCCTATGAACTGCTGTTAAAGGAGGATTTCCCTTCATGGCTGTATCAGGTAAAGCAAGGTGCCACTACCATTTGGGAACACTGGGACGGTATCAAGCCCGACGGCAGCATGTGGAGCCCCGACATGAATTCCTTTAACCATTACGCTTACGGCGCAGTGGGCGAGTGGATGGTGAGAGTGGCTGCGGGTCTGGAGATTCAGGAGAGCGAGCCGGGATACCATAGGGCGTTATTATATCCCCGGCCCGGAGGGGGCCTTACTGCCGTTACAGGGAGTTACGAATCTCAGTACGGCAAGGTGGAGTGCAGCTGGAAGCTCACCGGAAACCGTCTTGAAGTCAAATACCGTATTCCCGAAAACACTACGGCAGATATCCGCCTCGACCACGTAATTTCTGTGGAAGATTTTGACGGTTTAGAATACCATGTGGATGAAAACAACACCCTGACAGCATATGCAGGCTCCGGAACCTATCATGTATGCATTATAACGAAGGGAGAAGGGCACTAAACCACAGAACCGGAACCGGAATAAAAAACAGTTTCGAAACGAAAGTGCCCGGAAGGAATTTCAGACGCGCCAGCGGGTGAAAATCCTTCCGTTACAAGGGGCACTGTAGAGGAGAACCGGAACCGGAATAAAAAACAGTTTCGAAACGAAAGTGCCCGGAAGGAATTTCAGACGCGCCAGCGGGTGAAAATCCTTCCATTACAAGGGGCACTGTAGAGAAGAAACGGAACTGGAATAGGAGAGAAAAATGACGGAAATAACAGAGATTAGTTTGGAAAAAATGCAGCTGGCCGTGTTGATTGATGCGGATAATGTCAGCTCAAGGTATGCGGCTACCATTTTTGAGGAGCTGGAAAATTACGGCTTATCCACTTATCGTAGAATCTACGGGAACTGGTCCAAGGGCAACGGGTGGACAGAGGGGATCCTGCTGGAGCATTCCATAATGCCCGTACAGCAGTTTTCTTACACAACGGGGAAAAATGCCACGGATATGGCTATGGTCATTGATGCCATGGATATTCTATACAAAAATAAGGTTCAGGGCTTCTGCCTTGTGACCAGTGACAGTGATTTCACAAGACTTGCCATGCGGCTTCGGGAGGAGAACATGTTTGTTCTGGGAATGGGGGAATCCAAGACGCCTCAGGCGTTGACCAGAGCCTGTAACAAGTTTATTCACCTAAATCTGGTGGCGGAGCAGAATAAGGCCACGGGTGAGACGGAGAGCAGTGCGGAGGATCAGAACGTAACCTCTATCTCGGAGGTTAGACAGGTGATTTTGACCTTGATTAATCAGGACGATGAAGGCGTGGTTGATTTGGCACAGATCGGGAATCGTTTAAACGATAAGTTTTCGGACTTTGACGTGCGTAATTACGGTTACTTTAAACTGAGCACTTTTATCAGTGAAAAAATTGCAGACATTCAAGTGGTTAAAATAGATAACCAGCTTTATGCAAAAAGACAGTCATCCCTGACCAAGGAAGAGCTGGAAAAGGAAATCTGCCGTATGATAGAAAAGAGCGGCGGCGTAATCGACAACCTTTCCACTCTGAACGACGAGCTGCATAAAAAATACAGGCAGTTGGACTTAAAGGAATTCGGATACAGCCGTATTTCCAGTTTCCTGCGCAGCTTAAAGACGGTGACGGTGCGTGAAAACAAAGTTACTTTGAAAAAATAACGGGCTGCGTTGAAAACGGAACATAAATACATTGAGAAGCAATGTACACAAATGTGAGATGGATCAATAGGCACGCTATAGTATGTAAAGGGGTATACATATGGATTTATTTGAATACATGAGATCTGCAAATATGGAAAAGGAATCCCCGCTGGCGGCCAGAATGCGTCCCCGCACGCTGGAAGAAGTGGTGGGGCAGGAGCATATTCTGGGAAAGGACAAGCTGTTGTACCGTGCAATTAAAGCAGATAAAATCAGTTCCGTGATCTTTTACGGTCCTCCCGGAACGGGAAAGACCACACTGGCCAAGGTAATAGCCAATACTACCAGCGCGGAATTTACCCAGATTAACGCAACGGTTGCCGGGAAGAAGGATATGGAAGAAGTGGTGGTGAAGGCCAAGGAAGTACAGGGAATGTACGGAAAGCGCACCATTTTGTTTATTGATGAGATTCACAGATTTAACAAAAGCCAACAGGATTATCTTCTTCCTTTTGTGGAGGACGGAACGCTGATTCTGATCGGAGCCACCACGGAAAATCCCTATTTTGAGGTAAACGGTGCGCTGCTTTCACGATCCGTAATTTTTGAACTGAAGCCGATTCCCGTGGAAGGGGTGAAGGAGCTTATCCGTACCGCCGTTCAAGATTGTGAGCGTGGAATGGGAGCTTATAATGCGGTGATTGAGGAAGACGCTTTGGAATTTTTGGCGGATTTGTCGGGTGGGGATGCCAGACATGCCCTGAATGCGGTGGAGCTGGGGATTATGACCACAAACCGCGGCGAGGACGGCAGGATTCATATAACATTGGATGTGGCGCAGGAGTGTATTCAGAAGAGAGCGGTTCGATATGACAAAACGGGTGATAACCATTATGACACGGTTTCCGCTTTTATCAAGAGTATGCGGGGGTCGGATCCGGACGCGGCGGTATACTATCTGGCAAGAATGCTGTATGCGGGGGAAAGCGTGACGTTTATCGCCCGCAGAATTATGATTTGCGCGGCGGAGGATGTAGGGAACGCGGATCCCAACGCGCTGACGGTTGCCGTGAGCGCCTCTCAGGCGGTGGAGAGAATCGGAATGCCGGAAGCTCAGATTATCCTGTCTCAGGCAGTCAGCTATGTGGCTTGTGCGCCTAAGAGTAATGCCGCCTGTGAGGCTGTCGGAAAAGCCATGCAGACAGTGGAGCGGACAGGAAACCTGCCCATTCCCACGCATCTTCAGGACGCCCATTATAAGGGGGCGGCAAAACTGGGACATGGAACGGGATATAAATACGCCCATGATTATCCCAATCATTATGTGGAACAGCAGTACCTTCCCTATGAACTGAACGGACAGGAATTCTACCGGCCGTCAGGAAACGGGTATGAAGTCAAAATACGGGAGCATATGAAAAAGCTCAAAGGGGAAGCGGTTTCAGAATAATTGCCGTACCAAAAACTGATAGACTTCCTGATTTTTTTTCTGCCAGTTATCACAAATGGCGGCGGCAATTTCTTCCGTGGGTACGGACATGGTGATGTCCACAAGCCGGACGCCTTTTTCCTTTACCGTCAGATGAGCCTCATATTCCCCAAGGGTGGATTTATAATAATTTCCCAATACGGAAACCTCGTTGCGCAGGGAATATTCTTTTTCAAGAAAATAATTGTTGACATCTTCTTTAATTGCATCGCTGACGCGGTTATCGAAAAAATTTAAAGTGCTCCGTCCCTCCTCGGTAATGGAGAGGTGGGTGCGGTTTCGCACAGTCTTTGAAGAAACCATATTTGCTTCCGTCAACTCACTGATCACCTGTTGAAGGGTGAGGAAATTCATATAATCCCTTTCCAGAATAAAATCGCTGATCTGAGCGATGGTTATGGGAAAGCTGACGCGGTTCAGCATATAGAGCACAATCAATTTATTAATCGTCAAAGAATCCTGCAACATATTCCTACTCCTTATTAATATATTCAATTGTCCCAAGGGACAATTTGTCTCAAGGGACAATTTGTCTCAAGGGACAATTTGTCCCAAGGGACAATTCGAGCTGCCTGAGGCAATTTGTGTCCCATGAGGCAATTTGGGCTTCTTGAGACAATTCGAGCTTAAGCTCCTATGTAAGGCCGTTTGACGGCAGTTCTGCTACATTGTCGAAATACTGCCTTGTTGGGAGCCGCGTTCCTTCAGCGTCCGGTGCAATTCGTTCAGCACTCCCCGCTTGTCCGTGCTCCACAGAGGAGCAATCAACAGCTTTCTGGGGCCGTCTCCGGTGACACGATGAATCACAATCCGGGGAGAGAGACGCTCCAGACAGTCTGCCGCGAGGGCAATGTATTCCTTTCTTTCCAGAACCTGAAATTCTTTCCTTGCATAGCATTGTGCCAAATCGGTATCTTGAAGCACATGAAGCAATTGCAGCTTTACACCGAAAGGGCAGAGGCGGTTCAGATAAGAAACGGTTTCTAACATTTGGGCACGAGTTTCCCCCGGCAGTCCCAGAATGATATGGATAATAACCGGAATCCCCAGCGATTGAAGCGCGGCATAGGATTCTTCAAAGCAGCTCAGGTCATATCCGCGTCTAATGAAATGCGCGGTGGCATCGTGAATGGTCTGTAAGCCCAGCTCCACCCAGATAAATTTGTCCGGAAAGCGCTTTTTCAAAGAGTCAAGGAGGGCAAGCGTTTCCTCCGGCAGACAGTCCGGTCTGGTGGCAACGGAAATACCGCATACCCGCGGGGAGGATAAGGCTTGGGAAAAAATCCGTTCCAGAGATTCCACAGGGGCATAGGTATTGGTATATGCCTGAAAATATGCGATAATACAAGGCTTGTCTTCCGGCAGCGAGATCTTCCGGGAGAGGAGGGTCTGTCCCTCCAGAAGCTGTTCTTCCACGGATTTTCCGGAAGCGGAAACGGCAAATTCACCGCTGCCCCCGGCACTACAGAAGATACAGCCCCGAGTGCCCTTTGTCCCGTCCCGGTTGGGGCAGGTCATATGGGCATTCAGGGCTATTTTATAGCATTTTTTGTGCAAGGTATTTTTGCACCATGCATCCAGTGAGTAATAAGGTTTGCCATGCCAGTCCATGCTGATTTTATTGTCGTTGGAGGTTTCGGTGTACTGACCGTGCACTTTTCAAACATGCTCCGGGCCTCCTGCGGCAATTGCGTCCTCCTTTTTTTGCATTCTGCGTGATTGGCTTTAGTTACGTGGCCGGATATGGGACTTTACCGCTTCGGCAACCAATTCGGCAACCTTAGGGTTAAATGCTTCGGGCATGATGTTGTTCTCATTTAATTCTTCGGCAGGTACAAGTCCGGCGATGGCTTCTGCCGCCGCCAGCTTCATCTCTTCGGTGATCTGCGAAGCCCTTCCCTCCAATGCGCCTTTGAAGATGCCCGGAAAAGCCACCACATTGTTGACCTGATTCGGGAAATCGCTGCGGCCCGTTCCTACCACTCGGGCGCCTGCGGCCTTGGCAGCGTCGGGCATAATCTCGGGAACGGGATTTGCCATGGCAAAGAGAATGGCATCATGGTTCATGGAAGCCACCATTTCGGAAGTCACGATATTCGGTGCGGAAACACCTACGAAAATATCGGCGCCCTTTAGGGCATCGGCCAGAGTACCGGTTTCGTTGTTGAGGTTTGTCACCTCGGTCATCTTCTGCTGCATCCAATTCAGTCCTTCGGTGGCTTTGGACACGATTCCCACTTTATCACACATGATAATATTCGGGAATCCGTATGTTAATAGGAGCTTGGTAATAGCTACTCCGGCGCTTCCGGCACCGTTAACTACAACTTTACAGTCTTCCTTTTTCTTATTTACGACCTTTAGAGCGTTGATAATCCCGGACAGAACCACAATAGCCGTACCGTGCTGGTCGTCATGGAACACAGGAATATCAAGGGATGCTTTTAGGCGCTCCTCGATTTCAAAGCAGCGGGGAGCGGAAATATCCTCCAGATTAATCCCTCCGAAGGCGGGAGCCAGCCATGTGACGGCCTGAATGATTTCCTCTGTGTCCTGAGTGTCCAGACAGATAGGAACTGCGTTGACACCGCCGAATTCTTTAAACAAAACGGCTTTTCCCTCCATGACGGGCATAGCGGCGTGGGGGCCGATATTGCCAAGACCCAAGACGGCGCTTCCGTCGGAAATTACGGCCACGGTATTTGCCTTCATGGTATATTTGTAAGCGGCTTCCTTGTCTTCGGCAATGACCTTACAAGGCTCCGCAACCCCGGGAGTATAGGCGATGGATAGATCCTCACGGGATTTGACGGGAGACTTGGACGTGATCTCCAGCTTGCCCTTCCATTGTTCATGCATCATAAGTGCTTTTTCATCAGTATTCATGATAGTACCTCTTTCTTCTATTATATAGATTAATCATATTAAGCTTGTATAGTAAA
>Ga0137308_101904_pt1 | contig 16953 bp, 18 predicted proteins | sample Inofrocosms_June_FD_97181 | JGI IMG/M metagenome (GOLD analysis project Ga0137308, IMG submission 97181) | Mouse cecal microbial communities from Vienna, Austria - N-Acetylneuraminic and N-Acetylglucosamine D2O microcosms_June | ecosystem: Host-associated > Mammals > Digestive system > Large... | reverse complement strand
CAGATGGAAGGTGGTCATCTTTTCCAGTTCGCTCTGCCTGTAGGTTTCCTTTTCTGGTTCTGTCTGACTGGGGTGTAATGTATATGTATACCGGCTCATGACTGTTCCCCTTCCTGTTCTGAATTCTTTGTCAGGGGGCAGGCGGTACAAACTGCACACTGCTTCCCGGTCCATAGGACTCGGTCCGGGGTGGTCCGGCAGCATCTGCCCCCTCTTCCGTCCCTGTCCGCCCTTCCTGCACCACAGCCTCAGCTTCCCCTTCTGCATCCCCGGCACTTTCCCTCCGGGCTGCCTCCTGCGCCGCAGCCGCCGCTGCCTCCTCTGCCTGCTTTCCCGCCCTTGCCGCCGCTATCTTCCCGTTGATGCCGTCTGCCTGTTCGGGCAGCTCCAGGCGTATGTAAATGGCCTGGGCTGTCTGGTAGAAGGTGACAGCACTTTCGTACTGTCCCTGGGCCAGCAGCTCATTCCCCTTGTTTTCCAGTTCAATGGCATTCTGCTGGTCATTGGCCTTCTGCTGGTTCTCCAGCTCCCGGCCTGCCTCGCTCTCTGCCTGCTGTTTCGCCACTTCGGCCGCGGCGGCATCTTCCTGTTCCTTCCGCCTTGCCGCATCCTCCAGCCGGCTCTTTTCCAGCTCTTCCTCGGCTTTCGCCTGTTTTTCCAGCGCCTCGGCCTTTCCCTCCCCGTAATAGATGGAGGCCGCCTTTTCCTTTGCAGCCTTATAGGAGGCGGCCGCCCCCTCCAGGTTGCCGTATTCTTCCTTTTTCTCTCCCAGCGCAATCAGGTCAAACACTTCCGTGTAATCCCTGGTCTGCTTTAACTGGTCCTCAATATAGCTTCTTCCCATATTTCCGGCGGCGGAAGAAAGCTCTTTTGCCGTCAGGTACAGCTTCTGGGCTTTCTGGTAGTCCCCCGCTCCCATGGCTTCATCTGCCAGGATGATCTGCTCTGCCAGTTTCTGGTACCGGCCGGCTTCCGCCGCCTCTTCCGTGCGTTTCAGACCGTCAGCCAGTGTTTTCGCCTCTTTGTATTCATCCGCCGCCTTCTGGTAGTTGTCATAGCGCAGGTAGGCTTCCCCGCTGTCCATACAGTCTGCCAGGGCCGTCTCCTGCCTGAGGATGTTCCGGTGCCGCATGTACAGCCCAAGGCCAAGTCCCCCTGCCAGCAGCAGCACCGGAATGGCCACCGTCAGAACCCGTTTCAGTGTCCACGGCTTATCTGGCGGCTGGAACGTCTTGTTGACAAAGGTCACTGCCAGGGTATAGTTGTCAATGTCTTCCGTCTCCTGCTTTTTCAGGATAAAATCTTCTGTCTGGTTTACGGTTTCCTCCGGACTGTCCGCGCTGTTGATGATATCCAGGAATTCCCTGTCCGGGCACTGTTCCCAGACGCCTCTTGTCAGCAGCGTGAAGATATCACCGCTTTCCAGCTTCTGCTTTCTGGAAACCCGGATTTCCGGCATTCCCCGCCCTCCCAGGAAGGAATACAGGTTGTTCCTTTCCTCATGGGCTGCTGCCTGGTCCAGGGGAATACGCTCTGCCTCCAGGAGATTCTGCGTCAGGGACTGGTCCTCTGTCCTCGCCAGGATCCTGGCGCTCCTGACCAGGTAAAACCGGCTGTTTCCCGCATGGGCGTACCGGATCTTCCGGTAGTCCGTGACTGCTACAACCGCCGAGGCCTTTAAGTACATCCCGCTTTTCTGCCGTGCCAGTTCCGTGTGTGCCCGGTGGATATACCTGTGCAGGCGGCGCTTTCCCAGGGACGGGGCTTCTGTAAAATCCCGGATAATGCTTTCCACCACCAGCTTCGCGCTGTTTACCGAAGGCTCCGCATCCAGACTGTCGGCCAGCACATAGCAGGCGAAATCATCCATTTCCACATAGCCGAAATAATCCCGGTTGGAAAGCTGCCTGCCTTCCTCGGATACATGGGCAGTTTTGAATTCAGAGTTAATCCTTCTCATATGGGTTCCATCCTTGTTTTTACTTTTATGAGTATCACACTTCCGTTGTCCTGGTCCGGGGCCGCCTTTGCCTCTGCCGCCCGGATGATCCGGTCAGCCGCCTCCTGCACCGGAAGGCCGGACACAAGAATATCCTCCGTCTCCCTCCAGGACAGTTCCTCTGACACGCCCCTGCTGGCCATAAAGACCAGGTCCCCGTCCTTTAACCGGACCGGCTGGCTGCCGGTCTCGATTTCGTGGAACCCGTCCATCCCCAGATAGTTCCAGACCCGCGTCTCTTCCATGCTCCAGATGGCATCCTGCCGGGTGATCTTTCCTTCTTTCCACGCATCTGCCGCCAGCACGTCCAGGGTCTGTCCCCTGCTTAAGGGAATCAGTTCCCCGTGGCGCAGAAGGGCGATGCGGATACTGCCGGCCAGTGCATAGAAAAGACGGCTTCCGTCCAGGAACACGGCCCCCGCGTTTGCCCCGCCCCGGCGCTCCCCGATGGTTTTCTGGATCCGGCTGTTGGCCTCATAAAATGCGGTTTTGAAAAAATAATCCGGGTTATGCAGCACATGGTAAGGCTCATAGCGGTCCAGTATGGTGTCCACTGCCAGCTGTGCACAGAGCCTCCCCGTATTCCGGGTCCCGGTTCCGTCTGCCAGGACTGCCATGATTCCGGCCCTATTTTCCACGAACTGGGCCTGGTCTGCCTGGATTTCCCTCTTTCCCCTGGTCTGGGCAGTCCCTGCTTCCCAGCTTCCTTCCCCTGGCTCCCCCGGCTCCGGCTTTCCGGTTACAGACAGGTACATCCGGATCCCCAGGGCAGCCAGTCCGGCCACTGCCGCTGCTCCCGCTGTCCATATATGCATATGTATCATCCCACATCATCCCATGAAAAATTTGTGCCGCACAGGGGAACGAACAGAAACCGGCTCTTCCCCATGCTGATGGTGTCATATGGCTTCAGCTCGGTGGGCACATACACCGGTTCCTCGTTCAGGTAGGCCAGTCCGGCGGAATCCCCCGGAAGAATGACCGTGTTCAGTTTCTTCGGGTCATACACGATGATGGTATGGTTTTTCCGGTTAATCTCGTTGTCCCCGATGATCTGGATGTCCATGTCATCCCCGCGGCCGACAAAGTTTTTTCCGCGGTGGATTTTATAGTCCTTTCCCACCCTGGCCCCTTCAATGCATACCAGCCATCCGCATACCGGCTCCTCGTCCTCCTGGAGAATCTCCACCGGCGGCTCAAACCCGGCTGGCTTTGCCACTTCTGTCTCCTCCTGGGAACGCATGCTGCAGTAAGGACAGATCTTCCCGTACCGCCTGCCGTTATATACATGTCCGTTCGGGCATCTTACTAAACTCATTTCTTTATTCTCCTGTCTTTTGCATTCCGGCCGGCGGCTTTCCGGCCCTGGTGCTTTCCGGGGCAGGAAGATGCCCTGCCCTGGCTGCTCCCTCCCGTGTTCCGTCAGCTGACCAGCAGTCTGGTGCTGGCAATATACAGAATATCCCCGGCCATAACACGGCACGGGCGCCCCATCACCTTATAGCACTGGCCGTCCTCCACCTTGCGGACCCGGATTCCGTTTTTGGATCCCAGGTCCTCCACATACCAGCAGTCCAGGCAGAAATTCAGCACCGCATGCTGGTAATCGACAAAACAGCTGTATTCACAGTCAGCCAGGTCAACATCCACTTCCTCTGATCCCCTTTTTCCCACAACCAGGGAGGTTCTTCCTGCCAGGTCCCAGGATCTGACCGGTCTGTTCTGTTCATCCAGGAGAATCAGTTTCCCGATTCCCGCCGGACTGGCAGCATCTGTTCCCTGTACCTGTCCGCAGCCCAGCCGGTACAGGTCCACACAGAAGAACAGGATGATACATCCTGAAACTGCCAGAATTCCCCAGGCCCACTCCCTGCCCCAGGGGCCACGGAAAGCGGAACATCCCAGAACCAGGCCGCACAGGATGATGACCACATCTGCAGCGGTTTTCCCTTTTCTGTTCTTTTTCATGTTCTTCTGCCTCCTCCCACACCGGGTACATAAAAGTATCTGGTAACTGTCCAGGGGTTATCTGTTAAGACCGCCGAAAAATGCCCGGAACATTTCCTCCGGTCTCACAGGACCTTCCGCCTTTTTTGCCCCGGCGCCTTTCCCCTGGTAGGTTTCCATCCCTTTTCCCGGCTGGAATCCGAAGAAGCGCTCAAACTGGCCCATATCCGGCTGTACCTGTTTTCCTTCCCGGCTGTCTGCACTCCTGCTGCTTTCCCGGAATCCATGTCCGGATGGACCGTGGGCTTTTCCTGCCCCGGCCTTTTCCAGGGCCGCATCATATTTTTTCCGGCTTTCCGGATTCTCCAGGTGCTGGTATGCCTCCTGGATCTCGTACATCCGTTTTGTTTTCCCTTCATCATCCTTTACCACATCGGGATGGTACTGCTTTGCCAGCCTCCGGTATTCTTTTTTGATTTCCTGGTCTGTGGCCTGCCTGGACACGCCCAGTATTCCGTAATAATCCTTCATTCCATATCGCTCCTGAACCGGCACATGGTCCGCCGCCCTGGCTGCTGTCTCTTCCGGCTCCTCCGTCCCGCCTTTTTCTCCCCGGCGGGGTATCCTGCATGACAGTATCCCCCAGGGACAAAAAGAGCCGCCTGGAAACAGGCAGCCCTTTTTGTCCAGCCAAAGCTGCCGGCAGAATCCTGCTATACGCTGTATCCGCCTTCAACCGCAACCTGCGCCATCTTGTCTTTTTTCTGTTTGATGATCAGGGTGAAGGTTCCCACTCCTTCCACATCCCCATACTCTTCCTTATAATCCACCACAAAGGCATTGGGATAGCTGTATTTGCGTACCACCTGGGATGCGGCAATCACTTCCACACTTACCCTGCGGTAGCAGTCTGCCTTCTCAGCCGGAACCAGCGCCCACAGCCCAAGCTGTCTTGTACTGTCGAAGGGATCCCCGTCCACGGCTGTCAGTATCTTCCCGGTAATGGTCACGGTGCTTCCCATATCCGTGGAACGGGCATTGCTGTCATGGGGAATATCCGTGCGGAATTTCACTCCGGTCACAATCGTGGTTCCCAGTTCAATGGTTGACGGTCCTTCTACTTTTAATCTGAATCCCATAATCTTTCCTGCCTTTCTATCCTGTTATCAGATGATAATCCGTCCGGAAAATAAAACCTCCGTTTTTTATTCCCCGCTGAATCCGCCTTCAAATTTCAGGTTTGCCATCTTGTCCTTCTTCTGTTTGAGCAGAAGGGTGAATGTGCCGGCTCCGGTTTCATCCGTGAAATCTTCCTCGTAATCCACCACAAATGCATTGGGAATACTGATCTGGCGTACAATCTGGGAAGCGCTCACCACGTCGATCTGCACCTTCCGGTAGCAGTCGGAATTTTCTGCCGGAACCAGTGACCATCTGGCGATCCTGCTGGTGTCATCGGCGGCCTCCCCGTCCACAGCGGCCAGGATTTTTCCCTTTACCAGAACCGTGGATCCCAGGTCCGTGGACCTGGCATTGGAATCATGGGGAATATCCGCACCGAATACCACACTGGTAATGCTGGTCTCCATCAGACTGATGGATTCACTGCCTTCAATCTTCAAACGTAATCCCATTCTTGTGTCCTCCTCTTACATCTTGGTTTTATGTGTAACAGTCCGGACGGGTGGCAGATCCTGCCGCAAAACGTGCCGCAGGCCGGCCTTTGTCTGCATAAGCACCTTCCCGTAAGATCCGGTACCGGACCGGCACCCGGAACTTCCTGTCCCAGGCACCTTCCGGGAACAGAAAAAAACCCCGTCTGTCCTGCTGCATGTTACCTGTCCCCGGCCTTCCGGGTCAGCTGCACGTTCAGGTTCCTGGTGGTGTTGGCAAAGGTCACCTGGACAGTGCAGATGCCGTATTTCTCATCAATACTGTAATCCAGCTCATCCCCGTCCTGCAGGATTGAGTTGACATGTTGCCGGTCCGCATCCCAGCGGCTCTTCTGGCTGCTTGGGTTGCTGCTGAAGAATTTCAGGATCTTGTCCTGCTTGAAGTCCCCGCTGTAGAAACGCAGCATCCGTTCGATATAGGTCACCACCAGGGTCTTGTAGATGGGTTCGAATTCATTTCCGTTGCTTAAAAGGTTCCGGGCCTTGTAAACTGTAATGTTTTTGATCTCCCGCCCCCTGTACTGTGCGTTGTCGGAACTGAACACGAAGCCGAAGCCGGTATGGTTGATGGCATTTTTAATTGTGTTGGTAAATCCGGAAATCTCTTTTGTCATGCTGGTTGCGGCAAGGAGGGCGTTGTCATCGGCCTCCACATCAAACCGGACTCCCGGATATTCCATGGAAGTATTGTTGAACCGCTCTTTTAAGTACACCGGGCACTGCCATGCAGCCACGGTTCCCGCTGCCTCATAGGCTGCTCCCACATAGATGCCTTCCAGCCACATCTTCATGACGTCTTCCTTTTCACCGGAAAGGGCCACGCTGCCGTTTTCATCGATCACCATCCGCCTGTCCAGAACCAGTCCGGATTTGTCCTTGGGGATAATGGTGGCATTGGGAATGCAGGGCACCACAAACTCACTGTAGTCTTTCTTCATCAGGGGTGCACACCTGTCCTTAAACTGCTGGATCCCCTCCGTGGCAATATAGCTGAAGGTGGTCTCCTCACCTGTGCTGAAACTGAAGAAGGTGGTAACCCGGTAGGGCTGCAGTGCGTTCATCAGGACTGCCAGGTTCTCCATGGAGCTGGTCCCGGCCTTCTCCACCTTCTGGTTACCGGCGAAACGGACCCTCTGCAGCTTTCCGCCCCCGGTCTGGTTCAGCTCCACATCCGGCACGATTCCGAACCAGACGGTGTTGTCGAACTCATTCTTGTCATTGGTGGTATTCAGATAGGTGACCAGCCTTGGAAGGTTGGATGCCTTCACCATCATGTCCAGCGGGACATTGGAGACCAGCAGCTTCGGCTGCATCCCCCGCTCCTTCACCTGGTACTGGTCAAAGAAAATCTTCACCCCGAGAATCTTCTCAATCAGGGGTTTCACGGCTTTTACAAAATCATCCTTGCTTTTTTTATAGAACTCCAGGTACTGGTTATAATGGCTGACCTCTGCCTCCCGGTCCAGTGGATCCTCCATGGTGGACCGCAGCGGACAGAAGGTACGGACCACCAGGTCCCGCACATAGTCGGACGGGTTCTCATTCAGTGCGTCGTAATCCTCCCGGAAAGCCACGGCCAGTCCGGTACTGATGCTGTCATCCACCACCGCCAGCTGTGTACTCTCCTCCTGCTTCATCTCAAGGATTTTCAGTTCCCCGTCCTCACCCAGGCTGAGAAGACCTGCCCGGAAATCCTGGCCCCCCTGCTTTGCTTCTCCTGCTCCCAGCAGAAGCCTTGTCTTTGCATCTTCTATGGCCAGGGGCAGCATTGCAAGGACATTGTTGTAATTCTGGCTTGCCTGTTCAAACTGGTAGTTCAGTTTGTCGCCCAGGTCCAGGCGCTTGGGATCCCCCTCGTCCAGCTCTGCGTATTTCTCGTATGTATACTGGATTTCCCGGCGCACCTGCCGGATATCGTCCATGATCTTTTTGGGGGAAATCATGTCCAGCACACTGCTGAATGAGAAGTCCACATTTGCAACTCCCTGGGCCCCTTTGGCACCCAGCAGGGTAATCAGCATATTTAAAAGGTCATTATTTTCTGTCAGTGGAATCTCTGTGATACAGTTATCCGGAATATTTTCCGGCCTTGTCACGCTGTACTGGATGCTTCCCGTTGCCGCATCACACCAGGAATATACGACCGGGGCAAACTTGTCTATAAACTCCCCAAAGCTGGAAACCAGAAGTTCCTCGTTGATCTCCTTGATCTTGTCATCATCCAGGCTGCTTTTTCCCCTTACGTCCCCGATCAGGGTCAGCAGATTCCGCCTCTCCGGGTTTATCTCTGCAAAAAGCATGGTCCTGTTTGTCTGTGTGATTGTCTCCATAGGCATATACTCCCTCTTCCTGTTTGTTCATAACCATCCTGGTATCTTCCTGCCTCCGGCAGGCGCCGGGACAAAAAGTCCGTCCGGACTGTTATGTCTGTTATTCCTCACTGGAAAACCGCTATGTAGTGGATTTCCAGGTCATAGGCTCCGTCTTCCGACGTGATGTAGACCACATCGCCAAAGCTTACACTGTACTGGATCTGTCTGCATATAATGGAACTCCCCACCATCACCGAAGCATTTGAAGTATGGCAGAGGATCATGCGTCTGTCTTCATCTGCTACCAGGAACACTTTATCCAGTTCCAGCGCACTGCAGGCCTCCGGGTATTCTTCCAGAAGGCTTCCCAGGCTGGTCCTGTTTCCTTTCACCCGGTGCATCTGGAAGGACAGCGGCGGGATCTCCCCGTCCCCTTCCGGCTGTACTGTAAAATAGGCGTCCAGTTTCCCGGCAAAGTGGTTTTTCTTTGTCTCTGCCTCCAGCTTTTCCAGTTCCGGTACCGGCTTATGTACCAGTTTCCATACCAGGGCAAGAACAGCAGCTGCCACCAGTGCTTCCGCCCACCAGTATGCTTTCCACAGGGGTACCACTTCTATGGTATACGGGTATTCATAAGTATCCTCCCCGTCTGAAACCAGCAGCCTTATGGTCCCGGTTCCGGATTTTTCCGGCCTGAAGACCAGTTCCCGGCCCTGGATTTCTGCTTTTGCAGAAGGATCCCCGGCACTGTCCAGGGCATATTCTGTTGCATCCCCGTCCGGGTCTGAAAAATATTCGTCCAGCCGGATTCTCTGTTCCCCGCTGAGGACTGTGTACCCCGGGCTGTCAGGAAGTCCCCCTTCCGGGCTGCGGTTTATGACCCGGATCTCCACCGGTGGGAAGACTGCCCTGCCCATATGGTCATCCAGTCTTCCCTCCAGATAATAAGTGCCTGCATGTCCCGGAATAATCTCTCCCCGGATGATCCCGTCCCGGATTTCCCCGTCAGGCATTTCTGCCTCCCCGTTTCCGGAGAAGGTGAATTCCCAGGAAAAATTTTTATAGAACCCTTCATCCGCAATGATATTCCCACCCGTGTCTTTAAAATACAGCTGGCAGACCAGCGGACTGTTCTTATTAACAGAGGTTTCCACGGACAGTACCGGCGTCAGGTTCCGGTAGGCAATGAGATACACCTGGAGCTCCTGGTTTTTCGCTGTCTCTGTCCTCACAGCCAGTTCTTTCACCCGGCTGTCGGTATTCCCTATCTTGGCCACTGCATAGTTTTTGAGGCCGGTGGCTTCCGTCTGCTGTTCCCCGTAGGACACACTGACAGGTCCCACGGTCTGGGGGGAAACCAGCAGCACATCCAGTTCATCCACATATGGCTCATCCAGTCTGATACGGATATTCTGCTCTCCGGCAGCATAGATGCCATCCGTGATTTTCTCAATACTGAAATCCGTGTTGTTCTCAAAAATACCGTACAGAATCCCGATCAGGGTTTCTGCATCTTCCACCGGATACATCTGTCCCCCTGTCCGGTCTGACAGCTGCTCCAGGGCTCCTGTGTTTCCGTCGTACTCCCCGAATGCGATGGAATAGACCGGTATGCCCTCTTTCCCGCATTGTAAAGCCACATATTCCGTGTCCTCCAGGGAATCCTCCAGCACCCTGCCTGTCACAGAACCCGTCAGGTCGGACTCCCCGTCGGAAATCAGGATGATAGCTTTTTTCCGCTCCTTTTCCCGGCTCACCAGATCATAAGCATATTTAAGTCCCAGTCCAATGTCTGTATTACCAGAATAACCAGCCTTATCTATCAGTGCTTTCAGTTCCTGACGTGCTTCATTTGTTTCCACAGTCACTGGCTGCATTGCAGATAAAAGCTGGTCATTGTATGCAACAAATCCGATCCGGATATCGGCAGAATGTACGGTATCAACAAAGGCTTTCACCATGCCCTGGGCCATGTGGTCCGGGTCGTTGGACTTCATGGAGCCGCTGTAATCCATAACGAAGATTACATCCAGACCGCTCTTTCCGGAGACATATTCGTCTGCCCAGGCGCTCTGTACCGGTACGGCTCCGTTTAGAAGTACACATACTGCCAGTATCAGAAACTTATTTAATTTTCCCATTCTTAATTTTTCCAAGTATCATCAGCACATATACTACATCCACGGTTGCCGCAATCAGAAACGTATATCTGCTGTTATTTGTAAAGATACAAAACAGATACACAGCTGCTATTCCAAGGAAAGACTCACACAGTTTTTTTCTAAAATAAGCGTCTTCCTCCTGGTCCACATGGCGGTTTTTATCATTTTCTGGTTCGGTAAGAAGGAAAGCGAGCACTCCCCCCAGGAACATCATATGGGACCCCCACACAGGCATCTCCAGGTACTTTACCAGTGCAATCGTCCCGGCCATCACTGCTGCCGAAAAGAGAAAGCACTGCCAGAATGCATCCAGATGGATCCCTCCTGCATAAGAGCGCAGTATCCAGAAAATCATAAGAAACACGGCTGTCTCCCATTTCATATCAAAAATCACCGCAATCATTGCACTGGCAAATATGCCGGCTGCCATCTCTAATACAAACTCTATCACATACTTAAATGCATCGTAGGATACAGCCGGAAACTTATATTCATCATAGAAACGGTCCGCCAGCACACCTGCCATTTTCTCCATTCTTAGCCCCTCTTGAACTTTCTGATCTCATCCGGCATCTTCGGCTGATGACCGATCCATGCACAACGGGTATTAGCGGCATAAACCATAAATGCCATTACAAAAAGGTTCATCATGGACGGATTTTCCTTGATCTTTTTCCACAACTTTTTCATGCTGCTTTCTCCTTTCGATTTTTTGACAGTATATCACATTTTTCGATAATTTTCGTTTCCATGTAATAAGTACCCCTTTATATGTAATAAATAGGCAACAGTTCACGTGGCACACGAAAAACGGCAGCTCCCACATTCAGGTGTCAGAGCTGCCGTCTTATAACGGAAACAGATGCATTGTCTATACTGTATGACATATTCTGTCCATCTATCCACAGCAAATCAGTATTTCTACCAGAAAAATCCCCTGCTCCTCCAGATCTACTTCCATACTCCCTCCATACTTTTTTGCAATCTTATCCATGGAATACAGACCAAATCCATGTCCGGCTTCCCTTTTCCTGCTGGGAATCCTTTGGCCGGACGACATTCGCAGTTCCCCCTCATACCGGTTTTTTACCTGAAAAAGAAGATATCCCTTTTCATATACCGCAAAAATCCAGATTTCCTTCTCACTGTTTTGAACCTGCTCTGATGCTTCCAGTGCATTGTCCAGTGCATTTCCCAAAAGTATGCATAAATCTGAATCTTTTATGGCCAGCTCCGGCAAAGGCCGGATATCCAGATGAAGCCGGATCCCCTTCTCTTTTGCCGTCTTCCATGTATGATTGATCAGGGAATCCACGACCATGTTTCCGGTCCTGGATTCCAGCCTTCCTTTTTCCAGTGTTTCCCTGGTCAGTTCCTCCAGCATATTCCGGGCCGCTTCGATTTCCCCATTCTGCAGCAGACTGTTCAGCAAAAACAGGTGTTGTTTCATATCATGACGCAGCTCGCGGATCTCCATTACTGCATTGTCTTCCAGCTGCTTCTCCTGTCTGAATAATTCCAGCTGCTTCATATAGAAATTCGCACTTTTCTTCATATGAAGTCCTTTTATAAGCTGAATATACATGGGATAGAAGGATAAATTCATTACGATCAGGGCAATCGCAATCACCAGCATCCACAGCCGGTTTTGTTCATAATCACCCTGGACATGATTCATAAACTGATAAAGCGTATGATAAAGTCCCATCCCTGCAATCGGCATCGCCAAAAAACAGATACTTCCGCCATATGGTTCCCTGCCAAGCCCCATCTTCATGGAAAATGATTTTACCTTAAGAACAAAAAATAACAGCAGTATCTTCGATACAACGGAGATCATGGCAAATTCTGTCTTCACACCTCCGCCTGCCAGTCCGATTCCAAATGCTGCCACACCTTCCAGAAGCATCCAGACCGCCAGATACACAACCGGAAAGACGCATCTCTTCCACCAGTTTCCTGTGTAAGCTGCCATGCCGATAAAGATAATCGACACAAACGTAAAACAAAGTGTTATCTGTTCATTATAACGACCCGATTCAGACAGATACTGCCAGGTGAAAAACAAGAACCATCCGGCTGTCTGCCGCCTTCCAGACGCCTGATGTAAAAAGATATCCAAATATATTTTCAGCAGGACACTGCTATACAGAGACAAAACCGCACAGCCCGCTGCTGCTCCCAAAGTCTTCATCATGTCCCCAGGGACATTGCCATCAGTTTCTTCAGCTGCCCCTCAACTTCCTTCCTCCGGTAATCACTTACCGGCAGCTCGTCCCCATTGCTCATCTGTACTTTGTCATGGGAGAATCTGATGACATGGCGGTAATTCACCAGATAGGACTTATGGATTCTCAAAAACTCCCCTCTGGTCTGCTGAATACAGCTGCTTACCTCAGACAGTTTTTTATATTCTACATAAGTCCCGCCCTCCCAGACAATACTGGTCTTCCGCAGGTTGCTGGAAAAATAAAGGATCTCACCAATGGGGATCTTATATTCTTCCTTATTGTAACGGAACCGGTAATAGGCATCCTGCCTTATGGCAACCTGAATCACCCGGCGCATCGTATCCTCAAATTCCTGGATGTCCAGGGGTTTCACAATAAATCCACTGGGCGCCACCTCGAATACGGCTTTCATATAACTGTCATAAGAAGTCACATAGATCAGTTCCACCGTCCGGTCCACAGCCCGGATCTTTCTGGCTGTTTCCAGCCCGTCAAGCCCGTCCATCTGAATATCCAGACAGATAATATCATAATAATGACCACCTGCAATGGCATCCAGCAAGCTGGAACCGTTCTGAAAAGAATCAATCCCAAGACTTATTCCAAACTTCTTCTGCAGACCACGCAACAATTCCTCCAACTGCCCTGTAAACCGGCACTCATCATCGCAAATGGCAATGTCTATCATTCCATTTCCTCCTGGGTATTTTGTGACATTTTCTCCAGAAGTCCCCTTCCATTTTTCTGTTATCCACCACCACGGGGCACTTTCCCGGCTGTCCTGGTACATGTCAACAGAATGGTCCTTAAACCACTGTACATGCTTCCAGGTTCCATGACCGGACAGTCTCAACCGGAAGTTCCAGTATGTCTGCAATCTCTTCCAGTGGAGTTCCTCTTTTCAGCAGGTTTCTGGCATTTTTACGGGCTTCGTCCTGCCTGCCCTCCTTGCAATAAACTGCTTCTTTCTGGTTTCTATTATACTGAAAAATGCCGGGAGATTCAACAGAAGTTTTCAGGCACCGCCCTTTTCCCTTCCAGTGTTGTAACAGTTCAGATACCCCTTGAACTGTTACGGCATCTGCCCATGAAAATCGCTGCGCAATGGGGCAGATGCTCTCCGACCACTACATTTTCGTACGGTCAGCGCAGCGAGTGCGCAGACCTATCTGAACTGTTACCCAGTGTTACTATTGCATCAAAATTTCCGTTTATCTATGTTTATCATTATTCTTTGGATTGAGATAAAAGTTGAGATAAATTGCTTTGTTGATAGTCTGAGGATTATGCACATAGCCCTCACGGTCTGCCTTCTTCCATACCGGACCGGAACATGGGTAAGACCATAACGCTTTGCCAGCAGATAACCGCAGTATCCGTCTACCAGATAATTGTTGTGATCCAGAATGATACTGAACTTCTGGAGGCCGCTCTCTGCATACAGCCATTCCTTATGCTCCATCTTCTCCGGCTTCGGCTCATGGACCGCAAAGCACGGATAAATCCTGATATCTTCGATTTTCACAGTATGTACGCTCTCCTCTTTCTCCAGATGGCTGTCAATTACAAGAATCATTTTGCGGATAAACCCGTGTACATATGGCCCCAGGCCTTCTGCATGCTCCAGGGTTCTCCGCTTCCATTCCTGCCGCTGGTCCGGGGTCTTCTTCCGCAGACTGCAAAGTATTTCTGCAATGTCCGGCACGTGGTGGTAAAACAATTCCAGTTCTGTCATGCCACACCGCCTTTCTTTATCTCCGCCATAGCGGCCCGGTAACCTTTGGCATAGTCCGCTTTGTGGTTTTGATAAACCTCTGCACATACTTTCTGATTGATTCCATAAAATCCTTTCTTTACAGAGGGCAGCAGGCGTGATACAATACCTGCATACCCCCAATTTGCCAGATTGTCGGGTTACCTGCCCCTATCAGAGTTAGCGGCTCTGGTAAGGGCTTTTTCTATTATGCTACCGTGAATCTCCTACTACTGGTAGACCGGCAGAACTGACTGTAGATCTCCGGCAGCCCCATAAGCATCTTCCCGGCTATTGTTCGCCTCGCGGGTTTCTCCTCACGGGGATATGGCTCATGGTTTCGGGGGCTTTCGGCTTCCCCGGCTGCTTTTGCGTTCCTCTCTTTGATGATATAAGCATACTATATTTACGCAATTATATCAATTGGCATAGCGAATATATTTGCGCAAATATTTTTTTGTATTTTATATATTTACACAATTATACATTTTGGATATAATATGTGTATAGTAGGAGTAGTATCTTTTTTATTAATCTCCCCAATAATTCAGAAAAGAAAGAAGGTGCAACATGCCAGCTTCAAAGGCTCAACAAAAGGCCACGAATAAATACATTTCAAAAGCCTATGACAGAATCAATTTAACTGTTCCTAAAGGTCAAAAGGATACCATTCAATCTCATGCAGAAGCCCACGGTGAAAGCGTTAATGGCTTTATAGGACGTGCAATCACCGAAACCATGGAGCGGGACAACCTTTCCCCCCCTGCCTCTGAAACCCCATAACCACCCCCAGAAAGGAGCATCACCATGTCAGAAGCATTAGCCCATACAAACATTTATACCGAAGAGGACTACTACAACCTGCCAGAGAACGTCAGAGCAGAACTGATCAACGGCCAGATCTATTACATGGCAGCGCCCAGCAGAGTACACCAGGAAATACTGTCCTATCTGCATTTAGAGATTGGGACTTATCTTCGCTCTAAAAAAGGATCTTGCAAGGTCTACCCGGCCCCATTTGCTGTCAAGCTGTTTTCAGAAGACGACAGAAACGTGGTGGAGCCAGATATCAGCGTGATCTGCGACCCCAATAAACTGACGGACCAGGGCTGTACCGGGGCGCCGGACTGGATCACAGAAATTGTATCCCCCAGCAATTCCAGCCATGATTACATCCGAAAGCTGAATCTGTATGCCGATGCTGGAGTGAGGGAGTACTGGATTGTGAATCCTATGGAGCGGGAAGTATTAGTGTATTTTCTGGAACAAGATAAATTTAAAGTCAAATCCTATACCCTCCAGGACAAGATCAAGGTCAATATCTATGACGATCTGTGGATTGACTTTGCAGACCTGGGGCTGTGATCTTCCCCCAAAGCCTCCTGAGCCTACCAGGGGCCTTTTCTCTGGCAGCAGGCTGATAAGGAATAAGCCGCTCCGGCTCTCTCTGAGGCACAAAATGGGGCCTGGCTGGTACGCCTGAATTCCCTACTGGCAGAAGTAAAAGCCAAATGGTTGTTGTTAACAGTTCAGCGGAAAATACAGCCCTACTATCAGAATTCCTCTGTAAAGGCTTTGTCTGCCCTATTCCGGGCCTTCATTGCATTACCTGATAAACACCGCCCCGACACTCACCAGAGTACATGGGCGGTTTTCTCTGTCTCTTCACGTTTTAAAAGCCTATTTTCGCCTTTTATCCTCTCGCCCTTATATTTCTACCCTTATACCATTTCAATCCGAAATTGTCCATTTACACACCGATTATAACCGTCATTTCTGAAAGTTCCGGCGCATAGTTTCCGCTCTCTGCTCCCTCTGTACTTCTGTAAGCTGCTGTGCAGGGTTTATCTTTATCCATGCAACCGGGATGCGGGCGCACAAGCTGCCGTCCTGATTCTCTGCCACAATCTGACATTCTCCAGTTTTCTCCTTCGCCAGCTTGCGGATTCTGGACTTATACCGTCCCTGGGAGAAAGTAACCGTGACCCTCTCCTGATTTTCTAAAAACTCAATTACGTTTTCCATACATCTATCCATAGCTTATATCCTTTCTCGGCTCACAGCCGTTACAATAACCGTTCTCTTTTTCTGTGTGCATTTTTGATGTTCCCCCGCGCGCGTTATCGTGTCCACTAATTCAGTTTTGCCCGGAAAATCAAGGCTTCCTGCTCCTGCGCGTGTATCGCGTTTATAAACTCCCCATGCCCTGATAACCTCAACATTTTTCAACATTCCATTTTTCCAAATATCGGGCTATTTCCGGGCATGTCTGGTATGCCGCCTCCCCCGCTTCCTGGCCATATCTGCCGGACCGGAACATTTCCTCAAGCTTCCTCCGGTATCCCTTATCTCCAAGCCCGTAATATTCCCATGGATACCAGGGCGCACACTGTTTTTTTGTTCCCTTCCGCCTTCCCCTTGACATTTCAAGCCCTCCAATCTTATGATTGTTATAGGCGTTCGGGGGCTTGTCTAAGGGCAGGCTCTTTTTATGTTGTATTTTGTTGCATATTCCCGACAGAGCTAGTTTCCGAAGTCCATCCAGTCATCCCCGGCCAGTTCCTGACTGATTTCGTTTTTCCGTGCTTCTTCCCCATCCAGTCTGTTCTACAATCTTTTGCATTCTCCATGAAGATTAGATATGGCAGGACATTTTTCATTCTTCTGTATATAGTTTTCTGCAACCTCCTGAAAAACAGCCCCGTCAAAATCCCTGAAAAACTTATACCACGTAGTCAGCGTGGCTTCTTCAAGAAGACTGTCCCTACAATATGCATTCGCAATCATTGATATCGTTTCTGCAAACTCTATTCTATTCACCGCCGAAAGGCCCAACCACCAGCTCAGCTGGTGGAATGGGATAGCCCCCCTGGGGC
>Ga0137308_101903_pt1 | contig 16957 bp, 15 predicted proteins | sample Inofrocosms_June_FD_97181 | JGI IMG/M metagenome (GOLD analysis project Ga0137308, IMG submission 97181) | Mouse cecal microbial communities from Vienna, Austria - N-Acetylneuraminic and N-Acetylglucosamine D2O microcosms_June | ecosystem: Host-associated > Mammals > Digestive system > Large... | reverse complement strand
GAAAGGTCATGGGCGTCCAGCCGATCCGAAATTCTATCCAAATATTTTATCAACAGATCAAAAACTCTGTCCGTAATTTTTTCTCTATAAACCGCTGTCATATTTCCACTGTGGTGCCGGTAGGAATATAAGACCTCCGGGATTCGACCGATGGCATACTGGAAGCTGATTCTCAGCCAATAATCGTAATCTTCCACCAGAAATTGATCGGAATCATACCCGCCTATTTCGGCGGCAACTTCTCTGCGGTACATAAAGCAGGCGCCGATGCAATTGCTCAGGTAATAATTGTGGCTTGTTTTTTGCGTATTTGAAATGAAGTTTCCCTCATCATCAATATACTCCATGTCACAATAAACCAAGCCGCATTGTGAATGCGCGTTGAGATATGCGGCCATGGCTTCCAACGCCCGTTCGTGGTACAAATTGTCGTCAGAAGTCCATGTAAAATATTTGCCGCACGCGCTGGCAAAACCGACATTTAATGACGTAGGGAGTTTCTGATTTTTTGTGTTGCTGATTACCCGGATTCTACTGTCTCGACACGCGTATTTTTCCGCTATCGCTAGTGAAGAGTCTGTAGAGCAGTCGTTTACTATGATCAATTCCCAATCATGAAAAGTCTGGGACAATATGCTTTCTATGGACAGGGCAAGATATTTGCTGCCGTTGTAAACCGGCAGAACAATTGAAATGTACGCCATTTTTTCTCCCATAGCCGCTGCTTTTAAGACAGCTTTCCGCTCAAGACCCACATCATAAGGTGGTTGAAAACCAAATGAATGTCCTCTGTAATCTGCATATTATCCACCGGAACATGGAGGGAAACATCGGAAAGCGTTTTCAGCTTTCCGCCCTGGTAGCCGGTAAGACCGATTATCTTGTTTCCCTGTTCCCTTGCGTACTCCACCGCGTTCAGAACGTTTTTCGAGTTGCCGCTACCGGAGATTGCCAAAATCAAGTCTCCAGGCTTCAGATGTCCCCGCAGCTGAAAGCGGAAAATCTCGTCGTAGCTAATATCATTCGCCACGGCCATAATTGTGGCAACATTGTCGTTCAGACACAGGAAGTTGAATTTCTTCCGGGTGTGCTCGGAAACCCCTTTGTTGAAATCATTCTGAAAGTGGGACGCCGTGGCCGCGCTGCCGCCGTTTCCAAATACGTACACCGTGTTTCCGCTTTCAAAGGCCCCTGTCAGCAGGTTCAGCGCCTCATTCAGCGCATCCTTGTCCAGGGCCCGGAGGGTCTTGATCTCGTCCTCCAGATAGGCAGTGATCTCTTTTGTGAAATCCATGCTCAGCGCTCCTTTCCCAAAATCTTGTCCACCGCCTCCAAAATATTTTCGCAGATGAGATCCGGCTTCACATCGTACTTGCGGTCGCTTCCCGCGTCTCCGGTCAGAACCAAGGCGGTCTTTGTCCCGGCGTTTTTCCCTGTCTGTATGTCCACGGTGGTATCCCCCACAAACCAGGAGACGGACAGGTCAATATGATACTGTTCCGCACAGTTCTCCAGCATGCCGATATCCGGCTTGCGGCAATGGCAGGGGATTTTGTACGCCGGGTTTTCCTCAGGATATCCCCTGTCTGGATGGTGAGGGCAGAAGCGCACCGCATCCAAAAACACACCTTCCCGGCCCAAAAGCGTCTGCATCTTGCGGTGAATTTCCTCAATGTCCTTCACACCGCAAAGCCCTCTCGCCACAGACGGCTGGTTTGTAATAACAATGGCCAGGTACCCGGATCGGTTGATTTTCCGAATAGCCTCCGCCGCGCATGGCTCAAGCTCAAACTGTTCCGGGCTGGAAATCAGGCCTCGTTTTATATTGATCGTTCCATCCCGGTCCAGGAAAATCGCCCGCTGCGGCTTTTGAAGATTCCGCGCCGCAACGCCGCCGCTTTTCAAATCGTCCTCCGCTGCCCGGATGCGGTCAACGGTGCCGATATCCTTGATGTACTCTGGAGAATAATAAGCGTAAATTCCGCTCCCCCCCCGGCAGAGCCGCAACAGGATGTCCCTCTCCAGATCAATCCTCTCCTGTTCAGGCAAGTCTTCGCAGATGCGGCTGTTCAGCAAATACAGTCCGGCATTTACAAGATTCTCATACCAATGGTTCCGTACATTGTGTTTGGAATCCAAGCGCAGAACACGCTGCTCCTCATCTGTTTCCACTAGGTCAGAGTCAAACGGATGGGCATTCGGGTGAACAAAGAGGGTCGCATCCGCTCGCTTTTCACGGTGAAAGCGTTCCATGCGGCGCAGGTCGATGTCGAACAGCACATCCCCGTAAAGCAGGAAAAAAGTTTGCTCCAGCATGGGGCGAACGTGGGCCAGCGCCCCGGCCGTGCCCAGTGGTTTTTCTTCCCGGAAATACTGGATATGCAACCCAAAGGCTCTGCCATCTCCAAAGAAATCCTCAATCACGTGGCCCAGATGTCCGATCACCAGAATAATCTCCGTGATTCCGCTGCGCTTCAGAGCTTCCATCTGCCACAAAAGCAGCGGCTTTCCCAAAAGGGAGACCATGGGTTTAGGAATCTCGTCCTGTGTCAGTCCTGCCAAGCGGGTTCCTTTGCCTCCGGCCATAATCACCGCCTGCATGATAAAACATCCCTCACAGTCCGAATCACGGCCTCGTCGCTGGTCATAGCGGCTTTCCAGCCTGCAGCATGTATCTTGGTCAGGTCATAGGCGAACACCGGCACATCGCCCTTCCAGCCGCTCTGTCCGCCCGTATAGTGGAATTTCACGTCCCGCAGACCCATCTCGCGGCATACAGTTTCGGCGATTTCCGAAACCACACTCTGCGTCTCTACGCCTACATTGTACAATGTAACACCCTTTGGAATATCTTTTGTAAACCGCAGAATGCAGTCCACCAAATCCGCAACATACAGATACGGCTTGCACTGCCGCCCATCTCCGAGGATGGTAAGGGATCTCGGATTTTCCCGAAGCCGCTTTATGAAATCAAAAATGACGCCGTGGGTCAGCCGGGGGCCGATAACGTTTGGAAAGCGGAATACCAGTGTGTGGAACCCATTCATATAGGAAAATGCGCTGATCAGCCCCTCACAGCCCAGCTTGCACGCGCCATAGTAGGAAATAGGCATCAGCGGAGAGAAGTTCTCATCCATCTTCATCCCCTGCGCGTCGCCATATACCGCGCTGGTAGAACAGAAAAAGAGGCGCTTGACCCCGGCTGTGCGCATCGCCTCCAAAATGTTGAAGGTTGTCGTATACGTGTTTTTGAACTCCACCTCTGGAGTCTTCGCACTAGCCTGGATATCCGAATTCGCCGCCATATGGAATACAAACTCAACCTCTTCCATTTCAAATATGCGCTTGACGGCTTCCAAATCACACAAATCCTGCTCGTAGAATTTGAATCGGGGATGCTCCTTCAAATGTGCAATATTCTGCCTGGTCCCAATAAAAAAGTTGTCGACGCAGACAACATTGTGACCCTCTGCAAGCAGCGCGTCCACCAAATTGCTTCCAATAAAGCCCGCTCCTCCGGCTACCAGTACCTTCATCCCGTTCCTCCCTCAGCTCCAGTATTTATCTCCAATATAAATGACGGACGTACCATCCCGCTCAAAGAGAAAATCAAATGGTTTCAGCGGCAAGGCTTTTTTCAGCTCCTCCTGTCGCTCCTCCGGGCAGTAAAACAGCAAAAAACCGCCTCCGCCTGCCCCAAGCAATTTTCCTCCAGATGCGCCATGTCGCAGGGCAAGGTCATACAATTCGTCAATTGCCGGATTGCTGATGCCGCCGGCCAACTCCTTTTTTAGCTGCCAACCTCTATGAAGAATCTCCCCAAAGGCGGTCAAATCGCCTTGCAGAAGGGATTCTCTCATCTGTTCCGCATGGCTGCACATTTTTTGCAGTTTTTGCGCCTTCGCGGTTTCCTGAATGTTCTTCTTCTGCTCCGCGAGAATGGGGTTCGCGGAACGGGTCTGCCCGGTGTAGAACATCAGCAGATTTTTTTCCAGCCGCCGGTATGTATCCACAGGTGTCAGCACCGGCTCTACCGTCACAGAACCATCTCGATTAAAACGAATGAAATTCAGTCCGCCAAACGCAGCGGCGTATTGATCCTGCTTGCCAATCGGATTACCCAGCTTTTCAATTTCCACCTGGCAGGCCAGCGCCGCCAGCTTTCCTTTGGACACATATTTGCCTTGATAGCAGAACAACGTGTGAAGCAAACCGACTGTGAACGTGCTGGAAGACCCCAGGCCAGTCCCGCCGGGCACGTCGGCGGTAGAACTGATCTCCACGCCATGAATTTGCATATCGGTCAAAACCTGCCGGAAAATTGTGTGCCGGATTTCCGACAGAGAAGTTATCAGTTCGTTTTCCGAGTATTTCAGCAGCGTCTTCGTTTCGTCAAAATAGGGGTGGATGGAGATATACATGTACTTGTTGATGGAAGTGCTGAGTACACACCCACCATACTTTTCGTAAAACGGGGCCATATCACTTCCGCCACCCGCAAAACTAATTCGGAAGGGCGTCTTTGTGATTATCATAGCTATCAGCTCTCCAACCCTCTCAAAAATTCCCGGTAATGGTTAAGGGTCGCCTCTCTTTTTTTGACCGCGTCTGCCCCCAGCCACGTACCGCTGAAATGATGTACGGAAAAAGTATTAGGCGTCAACCGTATTTCACCGCTCATGTAATCAAAAGGCTGGAAAAACTCCGAGGCATACACCGTCATCTGACCGTCCGCAATTATTTGAGTCTTGCCATTGATTTCCAAGCCCTGCTTAACCAGCGGAGCTGTCTCGTAATGTCCGCAAGCCGTCAAATTCAGCGTTCCGTCCTGACGCGCAAAGGGTTCGTCCTTCCGATAGTCCAGCATGGACTTGATCACAAGATTTCCAGGACAGGATCCGGAGCATCCGCCCATATTTACTGTTCCCCATTTTTCCACTCCACAAAACGCCGGCTGGTACAACAGCGCATCCAACGCCCGGATCAGCTCCACATCCACATCCAGATAAATCCCACCGATTTCGTAAAGGATTTCTAAACGGGCCACATCCGCGATAAATCCCCATTTTTGAAGCGCATACGCTTGCCTAGTATAGAGATGCCTCGACACGTCGTAGTTACTGGTGTCCCAGCGGATAATCTCATAATCCGGGCAAAAACGCTTCCAGGTGTCGATGCACGTTTGTAGCCCTGCGGGAATTGGCTCTCCAGAAAACCAAGTGTAGTGGATTTTTTTCGGAATCAACAGCGCATTACTGGTTCGGATGACGCCGCCTTCTTTAGGCGCATGGGCGATGTCCAGCAGCATGATCGGCAAAAAGTAGGCTTCCGCACCTTCTGTCCCCGGAAGCTGCTCCAGAGACCGCACAATCGGCTCAAAGGCGCTGACCGTAATAAGCAGAATATAGTTCCCACTTTGCTCTGTCAGTACCGTCAGGGGGGTTACCGGCACGTCGCGGGAGGCAAGCCGGATGGTTGTTCCCTGCTTATGAATATCCGCGTCCACAAAGCACATCACGGCTTCATCCAGCTGATATTCGTGCAGCCAGTAGGGGGCGACGGTTTCGCCAATCACGCCGGCGCCGTATATCACCACACGCTTCTCCACGGTCCTCACCCGCTGGGCAAAGGCTGCAAAGGTTCCTCTTTTTAAAATCATATGAAACCGCTCCTTATGCTGCGATATACATGTTTATTAGGATAATAATTCCGTAATGCTGTAAAAAATACTTTATTATTATAAATACTATTCAACTAAAGACTGCATCGAAGCATAACTTTACAAAACGGCTCCAATTTGCCCCGCATGATTTCCAGGCCCTTTGAAAGCTCCTTCTTGCTCAGCAGGTGTGTAACAGTCGCATCAGTCTGCAAATTGCCGTCCGCCATGGCTTGAATCGTCCCTGTCCAATCACTGTCCGAACTACCGTAAGAAGAATTCCAGGTTCCAATCAGCGTCAACTGTTTGCGGAGGATGCGCCAGTAGAGGTCCTGGGAGAGGGTTCGAGGCCCGTCGGGGTTGCCCATCAGAACCAATTTCCCTCCTGGGGCGGTCAGCAGCAAACTTTCCTCCAACGCCATGACAGACCCTACGGCTTCAATCACGCAGTCAAATTCTTCACCGGGGCGGAAAAGACTTGTGTACTCTAATCCGCACTGCTGAACAATCTGCTTCTTTGATTCGCTCCGGCCTTTGATTACCGCTCGTCCCGCGCCGAGTATTTTCGCCCACTGGCCCGCCAGCAGACCAATCGCCCCCGTCCCGACCACGCAGACGCTGGCCCCCGGAAAAATCTCCGCCCGCTTCACCGCGTGCAGAGCAACCGCTGCCGGTTCCAAAAGCGCGCCCTGAATATCGCTCACCGTTTCCGGCAATTCAATCAAGTTCCACACCGGAACCGCCACATATTCCGCAAATCCGCCGTCCCGCCGGGATCCGATGTAATCATAATTGGAGCAGGTCTCATATTGCCCTTTTTCACAAGAAGCACATTTTTTGCACGGAATCAGCGGGAACACGCCAACTCGTTTCCCAACCCATTGCGTGTCACTCTCATCCGCAACTTTCTCCACTCTTCCGCTGAACTCATGGCCTGGAACCGTCGGGAAATGGTAGGTCCCCTTCTCGAAAATCCGGGGAATATCCGAACTGCAAATCCCAGCCGCCAGCACCTTCACCAGCGCCCAGCTGGGACGGATTTCCGGGAGAGGGCAGTCTTCATAGCGCAAATCTCCAATTCCATGCAGAACGTAGGCTTTCAATCCGGCCCCTCCCTCTCCAGCAGCTTTCTTTCGCAGATTTTCAAATCCGCAAGATAGGTAATTTTCAGATTCTCCGGGTCGCCTGGTATCATCTTCACCTTCCACCCCCGGCTGTAGGGCAGCTGGCAGCTCCCGCTCATCGCACTGAGGTCTTCGGTTGGCGTCTCCTGGTACAGCCTGTAGTACGGCTGAAAGTGAAACGCCTCCGGAGCCTGACCGGCAAACAGCGTCTTACGGTCCAGCAACCCGCTTACCCACTGCCCGTCCCGGCTGGTGTACGTCGTGTCCGTGATAGGCAGAACCGGCATCACGGCGGGTGCTTCCTCCAGCCCGTCCACCAGCCTTTGCAGGAGGTCTTGCGAAGTCAATGGCCGCGCCGCGTCCTGCACAATCACGCCGCCCGCTTCCTCCTTCATGAACCGCTTCGCCGCCGAAAGGCCGCTCCGAATCGACTGCTGGCGGTCCGTTCCGCCTGACGCAATATCCCACAGCTTGGAGAGGCCGTAGACCTCTTTCCATTCCCACATCCGCGCCGTCCACTCCGCCGGCGCCACGGCGATTACGCCCGCAACTCCCTGGAACCGCTCAAGACGCTCCAGGGTGTGGACAATTACCGGCTTCCCGGCAATCATTTGATATTGCTTCGGAACGTCCAGACCCATCCTCGCCCCGGTTCCGCCGGACAGCACCAACGCGATGTTCATCAGAATTTCAACTCCCGGATATTTTGCAGAATCTCACCATAGGGTTTGTCCTTTCCAAACAGCAGCGTTGTGCCCAGAACAAATCCCCGGACCCCCTTTGGCGCGTATTCCAGAATCTTGTCCGCGCTGCACGCGCCGTCCCAGTACAACTCAAAATCCATATCTTCCTTTAAGGCCAGCAGCTTCGTGATCTTCTTCCCAACATAAGGAAGAAACATCTGTCCCGCGTTTCCGGGGTTCACCGACATCACCAGCACCTTTTTCACAATCCGGAGCATTTCCATCACCGTCTCCACGGAGGTGCCGGGGTTGATGGCAATTCCGGGCACCATCCCCGCATCGATGACCGCCTGAAGCGTTGTGGAGGGGTGGTACTCCGCCTCCGGATGGATGTACACCGTGTCGCCGGGACGCAGGTTTTTCAAAAAAAGGTCGATTCGGTTGTTCGGATGCTCGATCATCAGGTGCACGTCCAGCGGCTTGCAGGTCGCTTTGGCTATGTAGCTCATGTCGTTCAGGGACATGGCGAAATTGGCGACAAATCTTCCGTCCATAATATCGATGTGGAAGGAGTCGATATCCCCCGTTTCCAGGTCCCGGACCTCTTGCTCCAGGTGTCCGAAATCGGCGCACATCATAGACGCCATCAGATCAAACTGCATACAAGCCTCTCTTTCTGCAATTTGCTCCTAAGCCTAACTTGGCTTCTCATAACTCGCTCAAATACGTCTGGCTGCGCTCCGCAAGGCAACGCATCAGACCTTCCACCAGGAAAGCAAGCTGACGACGCTCCTTTTTCATATCGAAAAACTCGTTTAACTGGAAATCACGCTTTTTTACAACCTCTGCGATTACTGTTTGGCTCACCCTGGAAGTACTTTTGTCCATGGGAAAAACACGGATTTCCGCAACTCTTTCCAACTCCTTTGAAACGTTGACTGCGCTCCTCTGATTCCAAAAAATAAGTTCATTCTGATTGCCGCAATCAATATTCCATTTATGAAGCCCGTGGTATGCCTCATACTCCGCCTCAGCGCGGCGGTGCTTCAAGCGCATTATGCCGCCGCTTTTCAAAATATAGAGGCATTCTAAAATACTCTTAAACGGATCAATACAGTGATCTAGTGCGTTGTTTACCAAAATTGCGTCGCAGGAATTTTCTTCGCAAAAGTTCGCGATGAACTCAAAGAGACCAAACTTGCATTTCCTAGCTTTCCCTCCCCCATAGACCTGGTTGATCCTGTTATAAAAGGGAGCCAGCGGGTCCACCGCAAGCAATTTTATTTCCTCACCATTTGGAAGTCGGCTTCCATACATGGAAACCAGCCCACACCCGATATCCATGACGGCTGAGCCAGCGCGAAGTTTCCCGCACACTTTCTCACAAGAGGTGTCTATGCCCAGAAAATCTGTATTCTCCAATCTTTGCAAGTAAACATCATGATAAAACCCATCCGGGAGGGCATCGTCTCTGACCCAGCTCTCCACTTCCCCCATAAAATTCTGCAGCCACAGCTTTGCCTGCTCTTCAAAGGAAACGTCCCATTGGTAGCTCAGGTGTTCTTTTTTTCTTTCAAGACATTCCAGCTCCAACAGGTCCGTCTCTTGAGAAATAACCGAAAAATCCAAGGGAGGCAATTGTTTCACAAGTTCCTCAATTTCTTTTCTATAAGATGGGTTTTTGACGCCCAGGAACACTGTGGCAACTTCTTTTATAGAATATAACCGCACCAACACTTCGGGAGAAATCACAGGATAATTGTCAATCTGCTTTTTCTGAGTTTCTTTTGTGCTGCTACAAAAAGCAAACACATGATATCCCATATCCACAGCCTGTCGGGCCAATTGCCTGCCCGCCGCTCTCGTCCCCCAAATGACACACTTTTTTCCCATTTGCCTGCACCTCTCCCTCCCAATACGCTAGAAATCACTGCGGCAATGTCAATTCAAATGTTCCTGGCACATTTTCTGTAGGCCATGAAACCAATTTAGTCTGCAGATGCGTCTTTTTTGTAACCTGTTATGGCATTACGGCATAGAAAACCGTTTCCCCAATTTCCTTTGAATGATGCCGCACATACAGCCTGTACTCCGGCACAAGTTCTTTGATGTACAGCGGGACTTCTGTCATATCTTCCGCCTTGTGGTAGATGCAAACCGCTAATCTGGGCTTGTCCCTGCAAATGGTCTTTCGAGCACCCCTCAAAGCCTCTAACTCCGAACCTTCGATATCCATTTTGATCATCGTGACCCGCTCCTGCGGATCGACGACATCATCAATGGCAACCACCGGTACAGATATCTCTCCGCCGTTTCCAATACAGGACGCTCCCCCTTTATAAGCGCAAAAATGCAGTGTATCTTTTGCACTCCACACCCCATAAGGAAAAAGGTGTGCTTCCTGGAACGCTTCCCTTTCTTTTCGATCCAAACAAATTTGATATTGCTGCGGGTCTGGTTCAAAAGCATACACCTTTTTATATATCCCCAGCGCCGCCTAAATTCAAGTGAATTCTCTAGATTATAGCAGCCGGCATCGACAAAAATCTCATTTTCTCCAAAGGAGATCAGATCCTGCGCGAAATACTGCTCCCTTTCAAATTCCCACGCCTCCAGACTTAACGTATAAATTTGATTTTGTGGATAATCTCCATCCTTCAAAACCTGCAGAACCTCACATTTTTGCTTTTGATCCACAATATTAATGACAACATTTAAGTCCCTTCTCGCCAAAGGCTCCTCTGGACTTATGACGGGATACCCCAGATATCCCTTTTCCTGCTTGTTTTTTGAATGGCTGCAAAATCCAACCAACCGGGCGTCGCCTCCCCAAACTCCAATCGTCTCACTCGCAAATTTTCCTGCTCCATACAGTACAATTCCTTGGTCCGCTGGCAAAGAATCTTTTAGGTTTTGAACAATTCTATTGCGATACCATAAACCATTTGCCAGACATGGGTAGCACATCGTCATTGTATCCACCATATCCGTGATATATCGTTCATTCCCTGAAATCAAATAGTTCAGTCGACTCAAATAGATACGCCGAGATACTTCATCCTCAAGCATTTCATATACTTTTCGGTATTGTTCAAACGTACTACCCATAATCATACACCCTCCTGTATCAAGCCACCCAATCCAACTCCCAAACTGCCAGCGGATTGTTCGGCTTGTTCTTCTCCCCGTGAAAACCGCTAATCGACCGCCGCGTAAAGCACCGTGTCCGCAAGGCCCACGCTGTAGTGGCGAAGCCAGAAGCGATACTCCGGCACCAGGCGGCGCAGATCGTCCATAATCGCAAGCATGTCCCCCGGTCGGTGGTAGGCGGAAATCGCCAGCAGCGGCCGGTCTCGGACAATCACGGTTCCTGCGCCATGCAGCGCGTCAAACTCAGCGCCTTCTATGTCCATCTTGATGAAGCCGACCCGCTCTTCTCCTACTACATGGTCCACTGTGGTAATGGGGACCGTCACGGTGTCGTCCTCTTTGGCATCTGCCGCCAGAATATGGCTGCAATTATAAAGGCCGGTCTTAAAAGCCGCTTCGCCTATGTGGTCCGACAAGCCCGCCTGGATCAGGTGGAAATCCCGGATGCTCCTGTCCGAAAGATTCTTCTCACATATGGCGGCCGATAACGGGTCAGGCTCAAAGGCGAAAATTTTGGAATACGCGCCTCCGCACCAGTCCGCGAAGAGGTAAGAGGTGCGGCAGTTCAAACAGCCTCCGTCTGCAAAAGCTGTGCCGCGGGGGAACAGGTCCGGGAACTCAAAATACTGATGGTCGGTCACATCCGCCGGCTTGAAGTTAAACAGAATCTGCCCCTGGGGGAAATGGTTTTTCCTGAGGATACCCGCAAGCTCATCCGCGGATTCACAGGCAGATATGATCACGTAAAAATCTTCGGCGTGCTGAAACAAAAACTCCGGCGCTATGACCGGCTTCCCCATAAGCCCGTTGGGAAATTCCGCAGCGCGCCGCCCGCAAAAGCCGTAAAACTCGACGCCCTTTTCCATCAGCCGGGAGGCCACCGCACGGCCCGTCACATTTGTCCCGTACAGAACCAGCTTTTTCGGGTCCTGCCTCGTTGTACGGACGATTACGGGGACGCGCTCGTCGAGAACGTCCATCCATTTCTGCTGTTCGGACAGGGCGACGATTCGGTTCACGTTCGCAGGGGATGGGGCATAGTCAAGGGCAAGCCTTACCTCAAAAATCTTTCTGGAAAGATCATCCCGCAAAAGCTGATAGCACTGCCTGACACGTTCGAGGAAACCATACATCTCAGCTGCGTTTTCCATCATCGTAAAACTCCGTTTCTAAATCAGCCAATCCAAGTCCAATTCCCAGGCTGACAGCGGATTGTCCGGCTTGTTTTTTTCGCCGTGGAAATCGCTGCCGCCGGTGGCATGAAGGCCGTGCTTCTCCGCCAGACGAAGATACTCCGCCGTCTGCGCCTGCGTGTGGATGGGGTAATAGCACTCGACGGCGTCCAGGCCGTAGCCCTTGAGGCGCAGTATCAATTCCTCCAGCGTCTCGCCGTTCAGCACAATCTGATAGGGGTGCGCCAGGGATACCTTTCCCCCCGCCGCCTTGAGCCGCATCACGCATTCCTGGGCGCTGGGTTTCGTGCCCTTTTCGATCTCCTGAAACTCCGGCGTGTCCAAATAGCGGTCAAACGCCTCCTTGCGGGTGGCTACCATTCCGTGCTTCAGCATTACCATCGCGAAGTGCGGGCGGCCAATGGGGGCGCCCGCGGCTTCCGCGTCTACCTCGTCCAGGGGGATTTCAAGGCCCTTTGTCCGCAGGAAATCCCGTATGCGATATTTGCGGTTATCCCGTCCATCCTTCAGGCTGCCAAACCAGTTTTGGATGGCTGAAACGGCAAATCCATAACCCAAAATATGTAAATTCAAGTAATCGTCCGCGCTCAACTCCACGCCCTGGATCACCCGCAGGCCCAACGCCTCGCCAGCCGCTTTCGCTTTCTCCACCCCGCCCACGTTGTCGTGGTCCGTCAGAGCCCAAGCTTCCGCGCCGCGCTTTTTCACCAATACCGCCAGCTCTTCCGGAGTATACTGTCCGTCGGATGCCGTGCTGTGCGTATGCAAATCCGCTTTGTAAATCATGCGCCCTCCTACTCCAATCCAAAAAACCGAAACAGCCGTTCAACAATTTCCTTCGGTGTCTCATGGCCGTCATTCTGGATGACGATGCTGGAGTGGCCCGGCTCATCCCACGGCAGGTCTACACCTACTACATTCTTCGTCCCGGACGAATAGAGCTTCTTTTGATCGCGCTTATAGAGCGTTTCATGGGTCACCTTGAGGTAAATTTCCCGGTAATTTTCGATGTTCTCCCGATTCCAGGTACGAACCTCCGTATACATGGCAATGCTGCAAATCACGACATCACGGCCTTGCTCCGCGCAGCGTTTGCAGGCTTGAAAGCTCTCAAACGCTCCCGCCTTCCGCGCTTGCGTTGTGTAGCGGTCCTCCAGCAGAACCGTGCCCGCCGCCGTGCTGTGGCCCGCCGCGAGACGCGCCTGGTCTCCGTCGATCAAAATGGCGTCCGGGCTCTTTTCCTTCAGACGTTCATAAAACAACCCGCCGATGGTGGTCTTGCCCGCCCCGGCCAGGCCGGTGAAAAAATAGACCGTTCCCTTTTTCTCCACGCTTATGTATCCTCCCCTTTGGCCTTCCCTAACGCCTCCAGCGCTTCCGCACGCAAAAAGGCGAAGCCCTTCTGCAATGCTACCCGGCGCTGGTCCGTACAGCGCTCATCCGCCGACCGCTCCGCCAGCTCCAGCATCCGTTCCAACAGATACTGCGTCCGCTCCAGCGCGGCCGCTGTCCGCTCCAGCTCTTCCATTTCAATGATAGAGCGGCGCTTCCAGCAGCGCCGGGTCCGGCTCCAGCATGGGCATGAACCGCAGAGGCCGCCCCGCCTGGTTCACCAGCCGCGGACCCCGCAGCAAAACCTTCGCGATTTTCAGCCGCATTTCCGACAGCTCCTGAATGTGCTTTTCCACCAGCTCCCGGCGGGCCTCTTCCATCTCCTCCGGCGGGACCAGTACGCCGTTTTTCTTGAGAACAGCCGCCGAGTCCGCCACTTTCTTCCAGGTCTCCCGGATGTAGCCGTTCAAGGTGTTGAACCCGGCGATCAGCTCCTTGGCCCGGGCCTCGTCCATGGGCGCGCCGTCGTAGTAGTGGAAGTCATAGCCGTAACGGGCGTAGGCATCCCGCATAAAATACTCGATATAATATCGTTCCGCGCCGCCCGCAAACTCGTCATAGACCTTATACACCGGGGCCGTGTCAAAGCCCCCGGCGATATAGCCGCCGTAACTCAAGGGCTGCCCGCCCTGGGTGCACTCCGTCATGCTGGGGGTATAGGGCAGGTCCAAAAACGCGGCCAGGGCGGTGAACGTGGCCTTCGGATTCAGCTTCGCGTCCTCAAAGCGCACCAGGATGCTGTCCTGAAACAGCCGCTCCTCCGGGTCTATCATGAAGCTCCGGTTCAGAATCCGGTCCGAAATCTCGTCCCCTACCACGGTCTTCTTCCGCTTCGGGTCCGCCGCTTCCGCCGCCTCCATCTGCTTGGACATCTGGTACATATACTGCACCGTGCCCCCGTAGCTGGTGGTCATGCGGCGCATGGGGGTGAAGGTCTTGATATAGGGGAATTCCTTCAGAAAGCGGCAGCGGCGCAGCTCCTTCGCCGCCTCCGCCCCGATGCTGACCCGGCCGTCTTCCGCCCCCTCCAGCTTGTAGACGATGTCCTCAAAGTGGGGCTGGAAGAACAGCGCCGGGGCGATGCGGGAATTCTGGTCCAGGCCGGATTTTGCGATCTTGTTCGCCAGGTAGATTCCCGCCAGGATATCCTTATCTGTGGGATTCCCCATGCGGTACAGCTCTAAAATCCGCTTCCTGCCTCCCTGATTCCAGCCGCTCAGCAGCTCCGCCTCGCTCTTTGATTCCTTCAGCAGCCGCCGGATGGAGGCCACCGTTTCCTCGACTTCGTTGAAGAGAATGGAGGGCAGGGCCAAGAGATTCGGGTGTCCGTCGAAGATCTCGTTGAAGAAATCGCCGCCGTTGTGGGCGGAGAGCTGGGTGTGCCAAATCAGGCGGCTGACCTCCCGGATGGCGATGGGCTGGGGCTGGTACTGGCTGTAATCAATGCCGAAACGGGCCTTGAAGTCGATGGGGTACAGCGCCAGCTCGTCTCCTATCAGGAAGACCAGCTTTTTCTCCTCCAGCAGGGGGCGCAGGTTCCAGAGCTGCAAATAGGCGCAGAAGGTTCCCCAGTCGCCGTAATGCAGGTAAACATGGTTTTCACGCCCGACACGCGTACTGTCCCGGACGTTATCGTTCAAATATTCCAATTCATATTGGGAAGTAACGCCGTCCGCCAGGATGGGCTTTTCCAAATCCTTGAAAAAGTTCCGGCTGACGGCGGGATATTTCAAATTCACATAGTCCCCAAACCGCTCCTCTGCCGCAAAAAAGGGCACATAGCCGTTATCGTCATAGGGATAGAAGCGAATGGGAAGGTCCTGGAAGGGCAGAAAATCCTTCCGGAACAGATAGGGGTATTTTGCCAGAAGCTTACAGTTTTTCTCATAGCGTTTTTTCAGCGCCTTCACGTTGGGCTCGTAAAACGCCTGGGTCATGATGTCAAAGGTTTCCTTCCGGTAATGGCCCTCATTATAGAGGTTCCGGAAGCAGGTATAGGAAATCCGGTAATCGCCGCCGGATTGGAAGATATAGGCCGCCGCCTCCAGTTTTCCGGCGGGGTCCGCCCCCTCTATGGCGAGGGCGTATGCGTTTTGGGCCTCCTGGGTCTGTCCCAGCCCCGCCAGCCGCCGGGCCAGCTCCAATGCGTCCATGTCAGCCGTCCTTTCTTTGGAAAAGGGGCCGGGCAAAGCGCCCGGCCCCTTTCGCTGGTTTTTTGCGGAACAACTTTAAGCCGTATTCAGGGATTAGCCCAGGAGCTGGAGCACGCCCTGGGGAACAGCGTTGGCCTGGGCCAGCATCGCCTGAGCGGACTGGATCAGGATGTTGTTCTTGGTGTACTTCATCATTTCCTCGGCCACGTCGGTATCCCGGATCGTGGACTCGGCGTCCTGGATGTTCTCGGCCATGACGCTCAGGTTGTTCTGGGTGTGCTCCAGACGGTTCTGGATGGCGCCCAGGTCACCACGGACGGAGGAGACGTTGTTGATGGCGTCCTTGATGGTCTGGATGGCTCCCTGAGCCCCTTCGATGTTGCTGATGTTCAGGGCGTCGATTCCCAGGGCCTTGGTGTGCATATCGCCGATGGCAACATTCAGCTGGTTGAAGGAGTCGGCGGTGTCGCCGATCTGCAGGGTCAGGCCGTTGCCCTCGCCCGCGGCGGAGCCGTCGGTGCCGGAGCCCTTCTCCAGGGTGACCTTGCCCAGGCCCTTGGACCAGGCGGCGGCGGTGGTATCGTCAGCGTCGGACTTCTGGACGAAGATCTTGGAACCCTTGACTTCCACGCGGCCTTCCTTGTAGCCCATGGACTGGAGAGCCTTGTTCAGAATATCCTTGTCCTTGAACTCCTTGAGGGTCAGCTTGCCGCTGGCCACTTCCGCATCGGCCTTCTGGGCGTTTTCGTCGTGCTTTTCAATGAGCTCGATGGTTTTTCCGCCGATGGTGATCTTGTCGCCCACTCCGATGTTGCCCAGATCATAGACGGCCTGCGCATGACGGCCCACGCCGGTGCTGGCGTACACTTCAGCGGGCTTAAAGTCCACGGAGAACGCCTTGCTGTTCTGATCATCCTGGGGATCCTTGAAGCCGTTGGCGGGGAGACCCTTCTCCTTGGAGGTGATCGTCAGCGTAAAGTCGTCCGGATTATCGGTTCCGCTGTTTTTGCTGCTGATCGAGAAGTTATTGGTAATGTCGGCGTCACCCTTGACCGCATCCATAATGGCCTTTTTCAGATCTTTGAAGGCATTGGCGGAATTGCCCGTTGTGTCGATCCCGGAGATATCAATGGCTACCACACCCGCATCCACAGAGGCTGTATCGTTCGTAAACTGGAAGGTCTTGTTACCGATTGTGAACTTTTCACCGCCCTGGATAGCGGACAGATCCTTGAAGTTTACCTTGTAAATTGCACGGGTTCCGCCGGCGGTATCGCTTCCGATGTCCGTACCGTTGGTTGACGCCACATTGTTTGCACCAACTCCCGTGACGCCTTCAAGGGCAGTTTGGAGAGTGGTGAGGTCACCCGTAGCAAGCGCGCCCAGCTTCTTCGCCACCAGGGTGACGGTCACGGTGTCGCCGGAGGCAATCGCGGAGGCATCCGTCAGGTCGATCTGATTGCCGTCTTCGTCGAAGGCGTCAAAGAGATCGCTGACCGTACCGCTGCCCAGCGCGGTGCCGGTGAGATTCTTAGAACCCAGGCCAGCCAGAGTGCCCGCGCTTCCGACGGTGACCACGAACTCCGCGCCGGTGGCCGCGTTG
>Ga0137308_101902_pt1 | contig 16964 bp, 16 predicted proteins | sample Inofrocosms_June_FD_97181 | JGI IMG/M metagenome (GOLD analysis project Ga0137308, IMG submission 97181) | Mouse cecal microbial communities from Vienna, Austria - N-Acetylneuraminic and N-Acetylglucosamine D2O microcosms_June | ecosystem: Host-associated > Mammals > Digestive system > Large... | reverse complement strand
AAGAATCTGTGTTAGTTTCATAAGAAGCAGCTCCTTTCAAAATGTACTATAATCAGGGGCTGCGCCGCAAATCTTGGTTATTTTGTCAAGAATAAATATGCCGAAAATTCAAAAAAATATTTGTGCAATATTTTGCACTTGCTCATTAGGAGGAGCTACAAAGAAGACACAGAAAAATCCTGTGCCGATGAAAAGATGATATAAATTTTAGAATGACAAACACTATATATTGTGGTTGCTTTGATTAAGTTGTTAACATTGGTTATTATATTAGTCGACGAAAACCAATAGCACAAAGAAAGGTGTTCCCTATGATTAAGAGTATACAACAGTTTGAAGAGTCTGGCATTAAAAAATTAGAAAAGATAATTGAAAGTTTCATGAAAGACCCTAAGGATATGGCATCCTTTGTTTATGGAATCCGCGATGAGGTAATTGCTCTGGGACTGGATCTCATAAAAGAGACCTTAGAAGACTGCAACCAGATGCTTCGTGACAGTGCGAAAAGGAAACAGTCCTGGGAAGTGGTAAGAACCGATGAGAAAAAGCTGACAACATGTCTTGGGACCGTTTGTTTTGAAAAGACATTGTTCCGGAATAAACAGACCAGAGAAAGCGCTTATCTGCTGGACCGGATCCTGGGGATAGAAAGCCATGAACGGCTGACAGAAGACGCGGAAGCGAAACTGCTGGAGGAGGCGGTTCAGACCTCATACCGGAAAGCAGGGGAAGAAACAAGCCTGACAGACCAGGTGAGCAAACAGACCGTCAAAAATAAACTGCATAAACTGACATTCCCGCAGCAGAAGGAAACGAAGCCAGAGAAAAAGGCAGTTGAGTATCTGTATATTGACGCAGATGAAGATCATGTATCCCTGCAGTTCAAAGAGAAGAAGGGGGATCTGGAGATTGGGGAGAACCACAGGAAGAATAACTGTGTTCTGGCGAAGCTGGTGTATGTGTATGAGGGGATTGAGCCGGAAGCCCCAAGAAGTAAAAGGAATAAGCTGGTCAATCCCCGTTATTTCAGCGGAGTCTATGACGGAGCAGATAATGCAAAGCTGTGGGACGAGGTGTATGCATATCTGGACAGCCATTATGATCTGGAAAAAGTGAAGAAGATTTATCTGAATGCAGATGGAGGGAGCTGGATCCAGAGTGGGAAAAAGAGGATTGCGGGGATTACCAACGTATTGGATGAATTCCATCTGCAAAAGTATCTGCTGAAAATGACAGGGCACATGAAAGACAGCGTGGATGATGCCGGAAAAGAGCTTCGTGATGCGGTCAAAAGCGGAACCAAGGCGGATTTCCAGGAGGTCGTTGAGCGACTGAAAGCCTGTGCAGAAATAGAATCCACAGAAAAGCGGATTGATGAGAGCGCCTCCTACATCCTTTCGAACTGGACAGCGGCAAAAATCCGTTTAGAGAACCGAAAGACAGTAAAGGGATGCAGCGCAGAAGGACATGTGAGTCACGTCCTGTCCACGCGTATGAGTTCCCGCCCGATGGGATGGAGCCGGACAGGGGTAGATAAAATGGCGCATTTACGAGCCTATTATTGGAACGGCGGGGATATGCTGGAACTGGTCAGAGGGCAAGAGCGGGAGCATTCTGTAGCAGCCGGTGCAGAAAATGAAGCGCTGAGCTGCGAGAGTATGCTGAGATGGGAGAGGCAGCGTCATAATAAGCTTGGGAAATATATAGAGAGCATAAGCCGCAGTGTCAGTACAGAAGTGAAAAAGTATGCATGGTTTAATGCGCATATCTGGGGATTATAAAAGCAAAGGACTTGCAAGGAGAAAGCAAAGGAAGTATAGTATAAAAAGACGTTGAAGTGATATATCTGATACACATCTGGCAGTTTCTGCCACTATAATTCCTACAGTAAATTTACGCCGCCGACAGCTATACTTGAATTTAAAGGTAAAAAATGATATGATAAAATCACTAAACAGAAAGGATAACATATGGGAAATATATATGATGGAGCGTTCCGGACAATCCTGAATGACTGCCGGAAATTGATTATACCTGTAATCAATGAAATTTTTAAGGAACATTATACGGGAGAAGAAGAGATTCGTTTTTTTCCTAATGAACACTTTTTAGACCAGCAGGATGCGGCTGACAAAGAGCGGATAACAGATACTAATTTTCAGATTATTGGCAGAATAGTTAAAAAATATCATCTTGAATGTGAAAGCAGCTTACCAGATGGCAAAATCACAATCCGGCTTTTCGAGTACGATGCCCAGATAGCGCTTGATGAGGGCGAAGTTACAGAAGAAACTCTGACGGTAACATTTCCCAATACGGCAGTGATGTATCTGCGGTCATATAAAAAGACTCCGGATATAATGAAATATGTGATCGTAACACCTGGCGGGACGGTACAGTATGATGTCCCGATTATGAAGGTGCAGTCATATTCACTGGATGAAATCTTTGAAAAACGCTTATTAATGCTTATTCCATTTTATATTTTCTCACATGAGAAAAGTTTTTCGGAATATAATAACAATGAGCAGAAACTGGAAGAACTGAAAGCAGAATATCGGATAATTTTAGAAAGACTTGATGATCTGGAAAATCAAGGTATTATTGGCGCATTTGACAAACGGACGATCATAGAGCTTTCAAGTGATGTGATCCGGGAAATCGCACGTAAGTATGAAAACGTGCAGAAAGGCATAGGTGCTATGATGAGAGGACCATTGATTCAAACAGAAGCAAGAACTATTTTAAACGAAAGCAAAAAAGAAACAGCACTTAGGATGCTGAAAGTGGGAAAGCTGACGGTCGAGGAGATTGCAGAATACTCTGCCCTTAGTGTGGCAGAGGTAGAACAGCTTGCGAATCTTCAGACAGTATAAACAGCAAGGTGACAAAACAGACTGAATTTCCGAGCCATCTGATCTTAACAGGTGGCTTTTTTAATGAATCCGCAGTTCTTAATAACTATGCCACACCGTGAAAACAATATCGGATTAGAATTGAACATGGGTGAAAAGCATGATAAAATAAACAGGATCTGCAATATGATACGATTAGAGGTGCTATGATGAGAGGACCATTGATTCAAACAGAAGCAAGAACCATTTTAAACAGGGGAATCAGCCAGGGCATTAGTCAGGGCATTAGCCAGGGAATCAGTGAAACAAAGAGAGAAACGGCGCTTAGGATGCTGAAGATAGGAAAGCTGACGGTCGAGGAGATTGCGGAATGCTCCGCCCTTAGTGTGGCAGAAGTAGAACAGCTTGCGAATCTTCAGACAGTATAAGCAACAGGGTAACAAAACAGACTAAATTTCCAAGCCATCTGACGATAGATACTATATCTCAGATGGCTCTTTTTCATGTCAGGAATAAACTCTGCTGCTCATATTCCTGTTCCCGCCGAAGCTCTGTCGGAGTTTTATGAAGCACATACTCCGTGAACTTATCATCATAAACCCAGTCCTCCAGTTCACCCTCATCCAGAACCAGCGGCATACGATTATGAACAGGACTTACAGAAGCATTCGCCTGCGTCGTAAGAATAATGAAACGCACCTCATCCTGAAACCGGTTATAGAATCCTGCTATAAATAAAACCGCTCTGTCCTCTCTGAAAAATGTCACCTTATTCTTATCTGAATCCCACTCGTAAAATTGTCTGGCTGGAATCACACATCGCCTGTGCAATACGCTTTCACGAAATGTCCTCCGTTCCAGCACCGTCTCTGCTCTGGCATTGATCAGAAGCCCTTTCTTCTGATACTGCGGGAATCCCCAATGCATTTCATTCAGTTCCAATGCTGGTGAATTTTTCGCTGAAGGACCTGCTGACAACGGATTTTTCTGCTGGCTGTGGCAAGTCAGAATACCAGCAGACTGTGACGGGTAAATATCTCCTGTACGCATTTTCTGCATCCGCAGATCTACGCCCCGGATTACCCGTTCAATTTCCCTGGCTGTCCCCTCATCTACATAGAACCGTCCGCACATAATTTTTCTCTCCTTTTCCTGTCGCAGAGTATCCATTCATCCAGCGTCAATGGGGTATAATCAGAATACATACAGAAACAATTAATCATATTCGACGGAATCGCCCGTCTCTCCCCATCCGAATTCTCACGAATACTGCTCCTTGTTATCTTCTGGAACTGCTCCAATAGCCGCTGGTCATAGGTGTCATGCACGTGGCCATAAAGCATATATACTTTAGGATTCCCATTTCCGTCCAGACGATACTGCCCGTTATAGCACATGATAGGATAGTGGCAGAGAATGACCTTCCGCTTGTTATCCTGCAATTCTTCGTAAGGCTTGATCCAGACAAAACGGCTGGCATTATAATCCTTATTCTTCAGGAACCGGTCATGGTTCCCCTGAATCAGATAGAGCCTCCCATTCAGCTTCCCAAGCAGTTCATTAGTTTCTTCCGCCTTTCCCCATGACAGGTCTCCCAGAATCACAACCTCATCATTCTTTCGGACTTTCGTATTCCATTTCTGCAGCATGTATCCATTCATTTCCTCCACATCCGCAAATCCCCGGCAGTCCATCTTTGTATTCAGGTTCCCATGGAAGAAATGCGGGTCTGCAATATAATATCTCAATTTATTTCACCTGCTTATCCTGTAATCTTGGCAATATCTACTTTGATTGCTGTTTATCATTCGCAATTAATAATCATATTGTATGTAATCAGGTCAGGAAAATCAACTGCAAATTCTTCCAACTACAGAACCTGCCACTGGCAGTTTCCTCCGTATGCTATGGCAAGTAAAAATTCCGGCAGAGAATTAGCCCTAGCCGGAATTTTTCTTTTGCAGACCTGCACACATATAAAGCAGCATGATCAAACGCATGCATTTTGTTCTGACGATGATATTTCCCTGTAATATGGCTTCAGAATGATTTCTGCTTTTTCTAAAAAATTCTTTCCGCCCATATCCTCCTGATAGACTTCCCACAATACTTTATGTAAGTTCTCCATCCGGATGCCGTCGCAGTGCCGCTCCAACATCTTCATAAAGGGAAGCACCATTGTCCTACGGAAATCTTTTCCAAGCCGCAGGTTATCGCCTTCCAAACCATATACCTCCTGGATACACTCTAGCACAACGTCATAATCTGCCTCAAACCTCATAAGTACCTGTTCCATTGATCTCGCCATCTCACAAATACCTGGCCGTCTCTCTTACATCCGTACAATCAGCCCGTCAAGGCTCATCCGGGGCAGTCCTGCCAGATACCATTCATCCCCCATCTCAATCCTGGCCGGAACCCAGGCATTATCCACTTTCAGGTCGAAGCAGTCTCCACAATGCAGCCCTCCATAGAACGAATCCAGCCCAAACCGGATATCATATCGTCCGCTTTCTTTGTCATAGAACAATGCTCCTTCTCTTTTTTCACTCATAACGCTATTACCTCCTCTAAAAATTTTGCTTTCATATAAGTAATAGTGTCATTTTTTCTGAGATTGGAAAATTTCCGGATTTTTTTCAAAATATTTTTTTCGATAGCGGTAAAAAGTAGTGTGAGATAAGCCCAACTCACGCTTCAAGTCAGCCTGTGTGATCTCACCTGCAGTCACTCTTTGGTAAGCCTTGGCAAAGTCCTCTTCTTTGATCGCTGGCGGCCGACCATAGTCACTCCATTCTCCACGGAACTTCTTCATAGCGATACCTTCACGCTGGCGTTTCTCCTTCTTTTGAATCTCACTTTCACTGATGGAAGCGTAAAGCTCCAGCATCATGTTATTGATCGTCTCCATCATCAGGCGCGCTATGGAATTATCCATCTTAGACAGATCCATCAGTGTTGTCGGGAGTTCCAGCACCATCAGCCGGACATCCCTACTCTGCAGTTTCCGAATCTGCTCCCTAGTATCCCGTTTATTCCTGCCTAACCGGTCTAACTCTGTCACAAGCAGAATATCCCCCTCCCGAAGAACATCTTCCACAAGAACCGTGCATCTCGGCCTATTAAAGTTTTTACCCGTCTGCTGGTCCGTGAAGATATTTTCCAGTTCCAAATCGTGCTCCTTGCAAAATATTTGAATCTCATGAAGCCCCCTGTCAAGATGCTGATCCCGTGTACTGGTTCGATGATAACCATACGTAGCCATTCTTCCGCCTCCCGCATAAAGCACCATACCAAACCGTGCTTCTTCATATATTTCTACCAGTTCTATACGGCAGACAGCACTAAACGCAACCTTCTAAGTCAAAAAAAATCCCGGAAGATTACTCCCCCGGGATGCTTCATTTTTCTTTTATTCTTATAAAATGGAAACCGTCTTCATGATTTATACCAAAATGTCCACACTTTCTCCGGTATATGCCAAAAGCCGTCATGTATACATTTTGGTACAGGATTTCCGCCTGTTTTCTGCTATGCCAAAAAGTGTACTTTTTGATATATATCTTTCAACTTATTCTGTACGGACAAGTTTTGTAAATTGCAACTTAAACAGCTCTCCTAAAATAACATTTCAGGAGAGCTAGTTTATAGTTTATTCTATTTGAATATCAGCAATAATTTTATATCCAATCCCTCTAACGTTTCTGATATATTGAGGATATTTCGGATTTGGCTCTATTTTCTTCCTTAAACTATAAATGAGACAAAAAATTATATTATCAATATTAACCGGTGATTCTTTCTTATATACATTTTCAAAAATCTCTTCCTTCGTATATACCCATCCTGGATGTCTTGCTAGTAAAAATAATGTGTTAAATTCTTTTGGAAGTAATTCAATTATTTTCCCATTTACACTAACCGTATAACAATGCGTATTAATACTTAATTTTTCGCCTTGGAAATATATTTCGCTATTAGTTTTTGTTTTTTCATTGATTCTATCTCCAATTACACAAAACAAATTCAGCCCATTGTTTTAAAATGTTACTTCCACTCGCACTTTCGTCCGATTTTGTAAAACAGGCACAATACATCCATCTATAAGCTTACCGTCCACAATAATCGAAAAACTCCCTGTCCGCAACATAGAAATAATATATTGCGTACCTCTATATCTTCGCTTAACTGTAAACTCCTTCCAATCGTCTGGAACACATGGCTCAATACGAAGCCCGTCATAATCCGGATATATACCAAGAATTGCCTGACTGATTGACACAAAAGCCCATGATGCCGTTCCAGTAAGCCAGCTGTTCTTCGCATGACCTGGATTACCAGAAGCACGCCCCGTTACTGTCTGTGCATAGGCATAGGGTTCTGTTTCATGAATCTCACTTTGGTCTTCCAGATAAGCAGGACAAATACGCCGATAGATATCAAATGCCTCATTCCCCCGTCCAAGGGCTGCTTCTCCGCAGACAATCCACGGATTATTGTGGCAGAATACGGAACCATTTTCCTTAAATCCCGGAGGATAAGAGGATATTTCTCCCAGCTCCACATGGTACTCTGTATAGCAAGGAGCCAAGAGTTCAACACCATACTCTCCCAGAAGTCTCTCTCTGGCTGCATTCAGCGCTTTCTCCATCTGCCCGCTCTCTTTTCCGATTCCTGCCAGAGTACAGAATCCCTGCGGTTCAATATAAATCTGTCCCTCTTTACATTCATGGCTTCCCACTTTATTTCCATACGCATCATACGCTCTCAAAAACCACTCTCCATCCCATCCGTCCTTAAGAACAGCCTGCTCCATAGCTTTCACTGCCTCACGGACCTCTAATGCCTCTTTTTCATAGCCCATACGCAGACAAAGTTTTGCATACTCCGCACCATATTTTACAAACATACCTGCAATAAATACGGATTCCGCTACAGAACCTTCTGACGATCCAAATGTCTGGAAGCTTTCTCCCGGCTCTTCAGAAAAACAATTCAGATTTAAGCAGTCATTCCAATCCGCACGCCCTATCAATGGTAAACCATGAGGGCCGAGGTGATTCAGCGTAAACCGGATGCTTCGGCGGATATGTTCCATAAGAGGCTGCTCTGATCCGTATACATTATCAAAAGGAGTGGGATGCTCCAATATTGTAAAATCTCCGGTTTCTTTGATATATGCACAGACGGCTCCTACAAGCCACAGCGGATCATCATTAAATCCACCGCCGATATCATTATTTCCTCGTTTTGTCAGCGGCTGATACTGGTGATAGGTAGAGCCGTCAGTAAATTGAATAGAAGCGATATCTATGATCCTTTCCCTTGCCCGTTCCGGCACAATATGTACAAACCCAAACAAATCCTGACAAGAATCTCGAAATCCCATTCCCCGTCCCGTCCCTGTCTCATAATAAGAGGCTGAACGGCTCATATTAAAGGTAACCATGCACTGATATTGATGCCAGATATTCACCATGCGGTTCAGTTTTTCGTCCGGTGACTGAAGCTGATATTTTCCTAACAGTCCATCCCAGTAATCCTCTAACTCTTTTCTCGCCTGATCTACAGCCTCACTGGCAGAAAATTTATCCATAACTCTTCTTGCTTCTTCTTTACATATTGTACCAGATATAGTAAATTTTTGATTCCTTGGGTTCTTTCCATAGCCCAAGATAAAAATCAGCCGAGCCGATTCTCCTGGTTTCAAAGTCCGATCTAAACGGTGACAGGCAATTGGATACCACCCAGTAATAAGAGACTCTGAAGAATCTTCCTCCCTCACCATCTCAGGGTCAGACCAGTCTCCCATATGACCAAGGAATGTATTCCGGTCAGTATCATATCCCTGAGCCGGCATATTGACGCCATAATAGGCATAGTGATCGCGCCGTTCTCTATACTCGGTCTTATGGTAGATCACACCATCCTCCACTTCACTTTCTGCAATATTCAAGTTACGCTGGTAGTTCTGGCTGTCATCCACTGCATTCCACAAACACCATTCCATGCATCCATAAAGTTTCACTTCTTTTACCTGGCTGCTCTCATTGGTAAGTACCAGATCATGGATCTCACAATTTTCTCCCAATGGGACAAAAAACGAAGCCTGCACTCGAAGCGCGTCTTTCGCAGAATCGAATATCGTATATCCCATTCCATGATGACATTCATATTCATCCAGCGCTGTTTTTGAAGGTAAAAACCCGGGATTCCATGCAGGTTTCCCTTTTTCTTTGATATAATAAAACCTTCCGCCGATGTCTCCGGGAACCGCATTATAGCGATAGCGAAGAAGCCTCTGCAACTTGGCATCGCGGTAAAAGCAATATCCTCCTAATGTGTTGGAAATCATACCAAGAAACTCTTCACTGCCAAGATAATTGATCCATGGCAGCGGTGTTTTAGGTGTTGTGATTACATATTCCCGCCGCAAATCATCAAAATATCCATACCTCATTTGCCTTCCTCCTACATTACGTATACAATCACATTATGTTCCGATAATTTATCTGCCGGGATGTAAGAATCCGGCAGTTCTTTCCCATTCAGCATAAAGCTCTTACATCCGCTCTCTTTGTGATTCGGATTTTTGATCGTGATATGCAGCTCTTTTCCACGAAAATCCTTGTCAATCGTAAGCTCTTCCCATTCCTTTGGGATGGACGGCTCAATCCGAAGCCCGCCAAGATCCGGCCTTATCCCAAGAATACCTTCCACGCAGCCTACCATAATCGTCGATGCCGTTCCCGTCAGCCAGTGAACATGAGAACGTCCATAATATGGGCTTCCTACGGCTTCTGTAAATTGACCGTGGCAGTATGGTTCCATCCTGCGCACCTCTGCATGGTCGTTCATTGCCGCAGGCGCTGTCTCCATAAAATATGCAAAAGCCCTGTCGCCATGTCCCCTGAGCGCTTCTGCGAGAATCAGCCATCCCTGTGCCTGTGAAAAAATACCCCCGTTTTCTTTTGTATACTTATTAAAGCATGTCATTAATGCTCCGGGAAATGCATGATCTTTATACGGCGGTGTCATAACCATGGCGCCATACTTCGTATTTAAAAGCTCCCATACCTTCTGAAGCGCCAAATCAGCCTGTTCCTCTGAGGCCAGCCCGCTGATCACAGACCAACTCTGTGGATTCAGCCACATATTCGCTTCCGGATCCGTACGTTTTCCTATTATTTCTCCGTCCTCTTTAAATCCACGGATAAAACGGTCTACATCCCAGCAGAGAGACTGCATTGTTTCCGCCAGCTTTTCCTGCTGTGCTGTTAAAAATTCTATATAAGAGGGTTCTTCCTTCTCTCCGGCAAAATCCTTCAGGATAGACAGCGCAAGATAGAACTGGAAAGCCACAAAAGTAGACTCTCCTTCCTTCCCCAACCGCAGGCAGTCGTTCCAGTCCGCATAAAGTCCGGCAGGCATCCCATGCACTCCCATATGGTTCAGCGAAAAATCAACTGCTCTTTTCAAATGATCATATACTGTCCCTTCCCCTTCATTTGCATACGGAACAACTTCATCCAAAAATGCCGCATCTCCGCTTTCCGCTATGTATTTATATATTGTAGGAAATAACCAGAGCGCGTCATCCGCCCGATAAGCAGGATGCCCGGTTTCTCTCACATAAGAAGCGTCATCCGGCGTGTCTTCATGTCCTGGATTATGTGTATATTTCACAAGTGGAAGCCCCGCGCCATTATTTACCTGCGCGGACAGCATGAACCGTATCTGCTCCTTTGCCATACTCGGCGCAAGATGAATAACACCCTGTATGTCCTGTACAGTGTCACGATATCCATATCCATTACGCAGTCCGCAATAGATAAAAGAAGCTGCTCTTGACCATAGAAACGTCATAAAACAGTTATAGGCGTTCCACGTATTTACCATAGTATTAAATTCCCTGCTTGGCGTCTGTATCTGAAAATGTGAAAGCCTTTCATTCCAGAATGCACACAGTTTCTGCATATCCTCTTCACATATCTGATCCGGATTCTCATATTTATTCAGCAGTACTTTTGCTTCCTCATCCGATTTTTCACCTACAAGAAATGCAAGACGTTTCGATTCTCCCGGTTTCAGCGCTATCTGCGCAGACAATGCGCCGCAGCTGTTACTATTATAATTCAGCACATTTCCCAAATTACCGGATTCAATTCCGATCGGATTCGCAAATCCACGGTATTTTCCGATAAATGCGTCACGGTCGCCGCAGTAAGCAGACACTTCTGCCCCGGCAAGGCCAAAAAATCTCTCAATCTTACCCTCTTCATTTTCATTAATCGTCTGCTGTATCCTATTCCTACGAAAATGTGTCTGGGAGATAAACAATGTATACTGCAAATTTACAAGGTCCTGCTCGTAGTTTGGTTCATTTGTGAACTCGGCAAATCCGCTGACCGTTAAGTTTCTTTCCCTTTCCGAATCATTCCTTATCTGGATGCTCCACACTTCATATTCTTTTCCAAGGGGTACATAATAAAGCGCCTCCGAATGAATCCCGCTGTAATCCGCTATCATCTTTGTATAGGCAATACCATGCCTGCATTCACTTTTATAGAGAGACAAATCTTTTCCTACTGGCTGCCAAGTCGCCGACCAGTAGTCATTCTGCTCATTATCCTTTAAGTAAATATATCTTCCGGGCTGGTCAAAATGGTTAAAGCGGTATCTCAGGATACGCCCGTTGGCGCCGGATTTCCGAAAACTATATCCTCCTGCATGGTTAGATATGATTGCGCCGTATTCCGTAGAACCAAGATAATTAGCCCATGGTGCCGGTGTATCCGGCTTTGTTATCACATATTCTCTGTTTTCATCATCGAAATATCCATAATTCATAACATTGTCTCCCATAAATTAGTTTTGTAAATCATCATCTTTTCGCTCATATGTTACAATAATGCCATATCCCATTGCCATATTAGGACTGATAGCAATCCTCCATGTTTTTAATTATTTTAATCTCCTGCACAAAATAGTTTGGCTTACGGCCGGATTGTTGTAATCAGCGCGTCACAACGACCTTCTACAATATACGGTCCGCTTCCCGCGGGCAGGAACAGACTGTCTCCCTTTTTATACCGCATAATCTCACCTTCGTTGGATATCGTTCCGTCCCCGTCTAATATCAGGATACTGACAAATGATTCTTTTGAGACTGTTCCTCTCATTCTTTCCATTACATGTCCGTCAAGGTTCAGTTTATCTACCGTAAAATAATCGCAGTCTGCTATATGCGGATAGCAGCTTCCATCCCGGATAATCGGCACCCGTTTTGTTACTGCCAAGGCTTTTTCAATATGTAAGTCTCGTTTCTTTCCGTCCTTTCCCACTCTTCCATAGTCATACACCCGGTAAGTTACATTGGAATTTTGCTGGATTTCTGCAATCAGGATGTCTTTTCCAATTGCATGAAGTATTCCGGACTCGATAAAAAGCGCATCTCCCTTTTGTACCCGTACCGCGTTCAGAACCTCCAGAAGGGAATCTTCACGGATACGGCAGGCAAATTCTTCTTTGCTGATCTCTTCCTTAAAGCCATAGTATAAAAATGCTTCTTTTCCCGCATCCATGACATACCACATCTCCGTCTTTCCATACTGGCCTTCATTCTCCAGGGCATATTGATTGTCCGGATGTACCTGAACGGACAAGTTATCCTTCGCATCTATAAACTTCACCAGGATAGGGAACTCCTCAAATTTCGCACAGTGTGTTCCCAATACTTCTTTCCCTTCTGCTTCTATGTATTCCTTCAGCGTTTTCCCTTTATAAATTCCATTCGCAATATAGGAAGGCCCGCCTGGATGGCATGACAGCTCCCATGTTTCGGCAAGCACGTCCCCTTCCCATTCTTTTCCATACTCATCTGCAAGTCTATGGCCGCCCCACAGATAGTCCTTACAGCTTGGTTTTAATTTTAATATGCTCATACTTATCTCCCTGCCTATTCCGCCAGATATTTTACGGCGTCAGTCATTCTGTGCAATTCTTCTGCTGCCTCTTTTTCACTTTGGCCTTTTACACCGATATAAAATTTCATCTTCGGTTCTGTTCCTGACGGCCGGATACAGCACCATGCCCCTCCTTCCAGTTCAAAATACAATACATTCGATACTGGAAGCCCTGTCGTACTCTTCGTACCATTCTCAAAATCTGCCAACACACCTTCTCTGTAATCTCTGAACTGAGTTACCTTAAGACCGCCAATCTGCTCCGGTACTTCACTGCGGATTTTTTCCATGGTTTCACTGATCTTTCTGACTCCTTCCTGCCCTTTCAAAGTAATCGTCAAAAGCCCTTCTTTATAATAACCATATGTTTGATACAACTTTTCCATCTGGTCACACAAGGTAATCTCCTGACTCTTACACCATGCCGCCACTTCACACAATGCCATGACCGCCGCGACTGCGTCCTTATCTCTTGCATGGGTTCCCACAAGACAGCCATAACTTTCCTCATATCCGAACAAATACTCATAGCTATGATTCTGCTCAAAGAATTTAATCTGTTCTCCGATATACTTGAATCCTGTCAGCGTCTCTATTAATTTCACATGGTAAGCTTCCGTAATCTCACGTGCCATCTTTCCCGATACGATTGTAGTGACGACAGCCCCATTTTCAGGCAAATGCTTCATTGCCTTCTTCTGAGAAAGGATATATTCCAATATCAGCATACCAGACATATTTCCAGTGAAGCTTACATATTTCCCTGTCTCAGAATCCTTTGCATAGACTCCCAGACGGTCTGCGTCCGGATCTGTCGCAAGTACAATATCCGCATCCACTTCCCCTGCCAGCTTAAGTGCCAGAGAAAATGCGTTCTTATCCTCCGGGTTTGGATACGAAACTGTCGGGAAATTCCCATCCGGAAGCTCCTGCTCCTTTACCACATAAACATTTGTGAATCCAAGCTCTGCCAGTATCCTGCGAACCGGTATATTTCCTGTTCCATGAAGCGGCGTATATACGATTTTCAGATTTTTTGCTTCCTCTTTTATCATCCCCGGATGGATGACCAGTTTCTTTAGGTTTTCCATATATCTGTCATCCATCTCAGAACCAATCACTTCGTACAGCCCGGCTTCTTCTGCCTCCTGCCTGGATGTAGTCTTTACCTGCGCATAATCTGTAATGGCACATACCTCTTCTATAATCTCTTTATCCTTCGGAAACGTAATCTGCGCGCCGTCTTCCCAATAGACCTTATAGCCGTTATATTCCGGTGGATTATGGCTTGCTGTCACAACAATTCCCGCAATACAGCCAAGCTCCCGAAGCGCAAAAGACAGCATCGGTGTTGGCCGTAAAGAAGGGAAAATATATGCTTTCATTCCATTCGCGGCCAGACAGAGCGCCGCCTCTTCTGCAAATTCCGAGGACATATTCCGGGAATCATAGGCAATCGCCACGCCCTTTCCCTGTGCCCGTTGTCTGATAATATAATTTGCCAGCCCCTGCGTTGCCTTGCGCACCGTATAGATATTCATCCGGTTTGTACCCGCTCCGATAATCCCCCGAAGCCCCCCGGTGCCAAATTCCAGATCGCGGTAAAACCGTTCCTCAATCTCTTTTTCATCATCAGCAATGCCCCGCAGCTCCTCTTTTGTCTTTTCATCAAAATATGAATCCCCAAGCCAGAATTCATACGCTTTCTTTGCTTCCATCCTAAAAACCTCCCTTATCATTCTTTCTAATATGTATCCCATTTCCCATTCATCCTGTATTCCTCATGCAGCAGTCTTTATTCCCGCAGTTGTATTATGTGGCATCCATACGGTTCCTCTCCCTACGCAAGAATCAGAGATATCAGATAAAATGGTGTCGCCTTTTCTGCCTTATCGCCAAGAATCTCAATCTCAATATGGTGTTCTTTCCTCTCTCCGTGATGTAAAACTGGTTCCAGATATAAACAGTCTCCCCAGTCACTTCGCTCTTTCTGCCAGAAAATCCAGCATTTCTTTTGGGTTTGCAAACGTCGTTTCAAATGCGTCTGCATAGATTCTTGTTTCATTCATGTGTTCTTCCACCTTTCTTAAATAAATTTTTTTATCCATAAACGGCACGCTGGCCAGTTTTGGCAGCTTTATCTATAAAACCTCTTTATGATGATTTCCTTCGGATGGCTGCAATAAAAAAGGAATGAAACAGAGATTTTCTCCATTCATTCCACATTAACTGGCTGATATTCTAATAAATTTATCCTGCCAAAAAACAAAAAGTGCCACTGCAAGCCGGAAACGGCGTATGGTGACACTCCTTACAAACATAAACAGCTTATGCCAGACAGATTCCTTTTTCTTCTGCCCTCTGCTTCCTGGATTCCTAACAATCCGAAAGCTTCCCCACAAGGGGCATGCATAAAATCAACTATACCAGTATAGTAACACAAGATATAGATGATGTCAATTTTATTTATACTATATATAGTTTATTTCTTTTATACATATACAATATGAAGTGCTATATATCACTTTTTATGATAAACTCTATGGCCTCTCCCAGAAAATCCTTACATTTATGCTGAACCTTTCCATACAGCCGGTCATCCTGTTTTGCAGACTCGCTGCAGGACTCCATATAAGGGCACTGGTCGCAGTTGTTCTGTATCGCATTCTTCAGCCATTCAATTTCTTTGGCAGTCCCAATTACCTTCACTTGCATCTACTCCTTCCAACAATCATCATATCCCAAAAGGCACGGTTTATCACATTTATTTTGTGAAATTCTTTTTTCTCTTGTATTATATCCTCAATATACAGATATAATCTATCATATATTAATATATATGGTATTTATAACTATTACATTCCGCAATTCTACATAATCAAATAGGATAAAATAAATTTGAGAGGTGTAGCCTAAAATCCCGTATCAATTATACATATGTCAACCAATGTTAAACCCAAAGAGTTCAATAATTTCTTTCTGAAAAGCTGTTGCCGTTGTATATATCCGCTTACGTTTCCCTTCAACAGAAACTACCCGCAAGGATTTCATTTCATCTATCACTTCCTGCATATTATGGCTCTTGAACCATCCGGCCTCACTCAGGATGTTTTTGATTTGCGAAGAAAGTATCAGGGCAATATACTGGATAAACAGCCGCCCGTCCATCGCTGCTGAGGAATGGATACGCAGCCTTTTCATATCAAGGTCATTTTTCAAGTCATCAAAATGTTTTTCTATTGTATCCTTCATCCGGTATATTTCAAGTGCCTCCACTGGATCTTTGACGTCATTTGTGGCAAGTACAAACCAGCCGACGCTGTTCTTCCTGCAGGCGTCTATTGCTTCTTGGTTATATTCAACCTTCCTGCCACGCTTCGGTGTCTCTTTGACAATAAAAAATCTTTCGTAGTCTTTTTGATGTTCTTTTATCATACTCCCTGAGCAGAGTTCCTCATATTCCATCAGGATCTGGTGGCTGAACTTTTTCTCATCCAACGCAGCTCTGATACTGTCGAAATAAGTATGAAGATAGCATCGGTGCCCATTCCACTTTATGAGTTCTGTGTCCGCATAGAGTTCTTCCCCGAGGACATTGCAGTAATGACGGTAAGAGACCATTTCATCATTGCGGTGACGTTCTACTGCATCCAGGGAAAGAGATGTCGTAAATGGAATACCAACCAGAAATTTCATATGCCTTCTGTACATGGCATCTACATTATCCTCGCTGTAAAACCCTTTATCCATGACCATATGCAGTCGTTTTGCATCAACAAGGTCAAGCCTTTTAAGACTTTCATCCATCGTGCTGACATCATGAATAGCCCCAGGTATAACTCTGAAGAATAAGGGAAGATGGCTTGTATGCCCGCTGACCATCAGGAGATTGACCTGTGGGAGTTTTTCCCTGTCCCGGTTGTACCCGTATGATACAAACTCGTTCATCTCACTGTAGGATGATATACTTGTGATGTCCATACAGTAATACTTGTCACTACTGTTATTCTCCAGCCAGGCTGAAAAAAAGCCCTGAGTAAGTTCCGGCGTGATCCGTACCAGCAGTTCACTGATCCGTTGGTCGGCAAGCATCGTCCCATAAGGAGTGACAGCCTGCCGGGACCATTTTTCGGTTCTAGACAGC